>RCUK01001064.1_pt1 | contig 19047 bp, 13 predicted proteins | sample 2166381 | NCBI WGS metagenome assembly RCUK01 (sample SAMN09932809, study PRJNA488358) | compost metagenome | isolation source: compost soil in an enriched community | place: Germany: Experimental Botanical Garden | reverse complement strand
CGCAACAACAAGAAGCTGAAGAAGAAATGCACTCAGCAAAAGGTGTAAGATTTCAAAAAGGAAACATGTTTATTGAAGGTGGTATCTCTGTAAGCACTAGTGATGATGCCAACGCCTATTCTATCAACCCAAAATTCGGATATCTAATTGCTGATAACTTTGCAGTTGGAGGAGATTTAGATTTTGGAGGAGGCAAAACAGATGTAAATGATGGTAAAACAAGTTTTTTTGGTATTGGAGCTTTTGCCAGATATTACTTTTTTGAAGCTGATTCTAGACGTTTCAAAGCTTTTGCTGACGTAGGTCTTGGGTATTCTCACGCAAGAGCGGAATACAATATTGTAGGTGATCCGGTTCGTTACGACAATACTACCAACGGAATCAAAGCTAATGTTACTGTAGGACTAAACTATTTCTTCAGCCAAAAATTTGCGGCAACCTTTGTTCTGGCTGACATTTTAACCTACAACAACGCAAATCCGGAAAATGGCGCCTCATCAAACAGTTTTGAATTAAATATTAATTTGTTCAATAACATTTTTGCACAACCTAAATTTGGATTGTTGTACAAGTTTTAATTTGTTTCAAGTTTCAGGTTGCTTTACATTGAGAGTTTAACCGCAAAGTTCGCAAAGCAAATATAACCCGATAACTTTTGTTATCGGGTTTATTGTTTCTATCAACCTTTGTATCTTTGAATCTTAAAATCTTAGAACCTCAGCAACTCAGAACCTTAGTAACTTCAAAAACATGCTTGACGAATCTCCAAAACGTTTTGACCGAATTGTCGCTATCCTCATTCAATTACAGTCTAAAAAAATTGTAAAAGCGCAGGAATTGGCCAATCGCTTTGAAGTTAGTTTACGAACTATTTACAGGGATATTCGAACTCTGGAAGCATCCGGAGTTCCTATTTACAGTGAGGCCGGAGTAGGTTATGCTTTAATGGATGGTTACAGATTGCCTCCCGTAATGTTTACGCGGGAAGAAGTAAGCAGTTTTATTGCTGCAGAAAAACTGATGCAGAAATTCACAGATCCGTCATTGGGAAATCATTATGCATCGGCGATGTTCAAATTGAAATCGGTTTTGCGAAGTACCGACAAAGACTGGCTCTCCAATATTGAATCGAAAGTGGTTATGCAAACAGCAGAGCCCATGTTTAACGATAACTCTCCTAATACTTTGGCTGTTCTTTTTGAAAGTATTGCAGAGAAAAAGCAAATTTTACTTTCTTATAAAACAGTTGAAAAAGACGAAACGACAAAAAGAAATATCGAACCTGTTGGTGTTTTTCATGATCATAATAACTGGTACTTTTTAGGATATTGTCATTTGAGAAAAGATTACCGACAATTCAGAACCGACAGAATTCATGGAATTCAGAAAACCGAATGCGATTTTACAATCGAGCATGATTCTTTAGAAACCTATTTAACGAAAACAGAAACAATTCCAACTACAAAAGTTAGGCTTTTAATCGAAAAGAAAATAGCCCGATATTTGGAAACAGAGCGAAAATACCACGGTTATATCTCACAAAAAGAAGTTGATGGCCAAATAGAAATGACCTTTATGTGTCGTGACATCGAAAGTGGTTTTCCGCGTTGGTTTTTAATGTTTGGAGATTATGCCACAATTTTAGAACCAGAACGACTTAAAGTTAGAGCCTTAGAATTATTAGAAATTAATAGAAAAAGACTTTTATAAAAAAACTCCAAAAGATGAATTGTTATTTCAACTTTTGGAGTTTTTTCAGGTAGTTATTGTGCTTTTACAACATTGTAAAAATTGTAATCCGTATTGGAAGCATCGGTTATACCAATATTTCGACCCATAGTAACTATTTGTCCTCTGTGGTAAGTGCCATGATTCACCGCTTGTAATAAATAATCACTAACTGGTAATTCGCATTGAAACCAGGGATTTTCAATTTTAATAGCTTTGAATAATTGTTCCTCTGATAAAGATGCAATAAATGTTACCAATTTTGTAGAGGTATCTATCAAACCTTCAAATATTTCATTCTTATCTAAATCAATGCTTTCTTTTCTATCAGGCTGGGCAATTTCCGCAATTATTGAATACCAATATTGCTCCGTTTCCCAAATATGATTCAGCGTTTTCATAATGCTTGTATAGCTTGAAATCACTTCTTTATTCAGTAATTCATCTGATTTTGTCGAAAGCCAGTTTACAAAATGTTGATTAACCCATAAATTGTAAGCTGCATAATTGGTCATTATTTTTTTTAGACTCATAATGTTTGATTTATATTATACTTCGAATGGAATAATTTAAGTTTGAAATAGTTTTGCCGGAATTTATCTTTCCCAGAAAAAAGGAGGTTCAATTCCTAAGACTCTTAAATACACATAACCTTGTCCGCGATGATGTACTTCATTATCAATAAAATATAGAATATTCTGTATAACCGGAAATTCGTACTGACCAAAAAGATTAAAAGATTCATTGAAATCTTCTATCGATAATTTTTCCCAATACTGATTAATTTCTGCCGTTGCTTCATCCCATTTTTCAAGGTATTGTGCTTTAAAAATTAATTTCTCTGAATCCTCTGCAAAAGGTTTGGTTTCTTTAGTTACGATTCCTTTAAGACCAGGAACAGCAATAGCCAAAAGTTCATCTGCTAATTTTGCGAAAGGACGCATTCCTGCGATTGAAAATTCAAAGAAATCTTTTTCAGGAAAAGCTTCGATTACACGTCTTGTAAGGGCGCGATGTCCTTGCCAGTGTTTCAATAAATCTTCAGGAGTAATTACTTGGGCTGCTAATGTTTTCATGATTTTAAAGTTTTAATTATTTAATACTTCAAAATTATTGAGGGTCGGTGACAACAGTTTGTCAGCAGGAAAAATTATTTTTATAAATAGTATTAATTATTTTTTCTGGTTGTAAAAAACAGGTTCATAAACACCTCTTTTTTAAGCTTTTATTTATTTTTTAACCATTCAAACAAACGATTGGCATCTTCCAATTTAAACAATTGTGTCCCCTCATTCATGGTGGCGGCAGAGCCGCAGGCAACTCCCCAACGAATAACATCTTTCAGATTTTTATTTTGAGACAGTGCCCAAACTATTCCTCCAACCATGCTATCACCGGCTCCAACTGTACTTTTTTTGGCAACATTTGGCGCAGGAACATACTCAAAATTATCTTTCGTAACCAATACCGATCCCTGAGGACCAAGTGAAACCACAACAATTTCTGCTCCGCCTTTAGCAATAATTGTTTTTGCTGCCTCATCAACTTCTTCCATCTCCAGACGTTCAACTCCTATTAATTTCGCCAGTTCACCAACATTTGGTTTAATCAGATAAGCACCTGTTTCCAGTACTTTCTTTAAAGCCTCTCCCGAAGTATCAACAATTAGTTTTGAATTTGATTTTTTAGCTATTTCAGCAACTTTCTGATAAAAATCCGAAGATAAACCTTCATTCAGGCTACCGCTAGCGACTAAAAATTTTGATTTTAAGCTGGCTGTAGCAGTAAGTATTGCTTTTTCTTCTTCCTTAGTTAATTCTCCTCCGGTAAAGCCAAAACGATATTGCGAATTGGTATTTTCATCAACAGCCACAAAACTTTCTCGTGTCCAGGTTTGAATTGGAATAGCCTGAAAATCGATCGCTTCTTTAGTAACCAATTCTTCCAGTATTTTCCCTAAAGGTCCGCCAGAAGTAAATAAGGCAAATGAACTTCCATTTAATCGCGATATGGCTTTAGAAACGTTAATTCCGCCACCTCCTGCATCAAATCTCGGTTCTGAACAGCGTATTTTCTGTTCTGCAACTAAACCTTTAAAATGAGTGCTTTTATCTAAAGCCGGATTTACTGTTAGTGTAATAATATCGTATGAATCCATTTTTTTACTTTTTGAAAATTATTTTTTACTTAAAAAAAAATTAACCATATATGCAATTTACTAAAATTTGAATGGATTATAACGTTCCCAAAATAAGAATCATAAATAACTTTAACACTCTAAATTACTGAAATTCATTATGTTGTAAGTAAAATCATTCGTATCTTTAAATTCCTAATTAAATAATAATCAGAATTATGAGACTCCCTCTTCATCTTCTACTTTTATTATTTTATTCGACCATATCTTTTTCACAGGGAATCATTGTCGACACCACAACCTTGACTATACCTGAACTAATTCGCGAAGAATTAATGCAAAATGCCTGTTCTAATGAAAGTAATTTCAAATTTTCATCGCATCAGGGTATTGGAAAATTCACCAATACTAATCCTAATTTCCCTATTTCAAACGGAATTATTATTCGAAACGGTATCGCAAAATATACCGAAGGAATGTATACCGGAGCCAATGAAAGCAGCCAGTTGAACACGGCTAGTGACAGCGATTTGCAAACTATAAGCAATGAAAACGGGCAAATTGTTAACATTACCGATGTTAGTTTTATCCAGTTTGATTTTACTCCCCTCTCAAGTAATTTTAGTTTTGATTTTCTTTTTGCTTCTAATGAATATGGAGAGTTTCAATGTGGATTTAGTGATGTTTTTGCCTTTATATTAACCGATTTAACCACTGGAGTTATTACAAATCTTGCTGTACTCCCCGGAACAACAACACCGGTTTCAGTTAAAAATATTCGGGATCAACAATATAATTCTTCTTGTTTATCGGCCAATGCCAATTTGTTTGGCCGTTACAATGTAAGTAATCCGGGGGCATCTGCCATAAATATGCGAGGGGAAACCAAAGTTTTAACCGCTTCGTCGACCGTCATTCCCAATAGAACTTATAGCATTAAACTGACCATTGGAGATTATCACGACAGCAATTATGATGCAGCAGTTTTTATAAAAGGCGGCAGTTTTATGACTACTATGGATTTAGGACCGGACAGAACTATTTGCGAAGGTGAAAGCATTACACTTCAATCGGGACTTACAGGCAATTATACTTATGTCTGGACTCGTGATGGTGTTGTAATTCCAGGCGAATCAGGCAATTCTTTAACCCTTACTAATTCCGGAACTTACAGCCTGACGGCAACACTTTCCGGTTGTGTTATTAAAGATGAAGTAGTCATTTCAGATTTAGTCACTACATCTCCCCAGAATTTAACCGCTTGTTATAACGGCACTCCAAATTATCAATACGACTTAACAAAAAATAATTTGGCTGTATTGAACCTCAATCCGGCCGAATATACACTTCAATATTTTGATTCTTTGGCTGCAGCCAATTCAAACGGACCAGCAATACCTGAAAATCAATTGACCACTTATTCAAGTACAGGAAACCAGACGATCTATATAAAAGCCGTACATACTTCTAACGGAAATACCTTTTGCAATAATTTACTTTCTTTCGATTTATTGGTAACAAACCCTATAACTGCTGTAAAACCTCCCGATTTAAATGTATGCGATACTAATTCGGGAAGAGTATTAGTTGACTTAACTGCTCAGGAAACTGCTATTCTAAACGGATCAAATCCTTCTGATTATAGAATTAGCTATTACACCAGCCAAACAGAAGCAGGCAGTGCTACTAATCGAATTCAAAACCCGGCAGAATTCATTACTGCTTTATCTCAATCACCACAAACAATCTGGGTGCGAATAGAAAATAGTTCAAGCTCGATTTGTTATACGACTGTCAATTTCATTATAACTATTAATGCACTTCCGCCGGTTGATGATATTCCGGATGTTATCGCGTGCAACAGCTATACATTGCCACCAATAACCTTTGGGAATTATTACACAGCTCCAGGCGGAACAGGGACTAAACTAAATGCCGGAGATGTCATTACCAAGGGAGGAGCCTACTACATTTATAGCGGTCCAACTGCTACAAACAAATGTACCAATGAAAGTTTCTTTAACGTAATCCTGATTTATGAATTGAGTTTTCGTAAAGAAGCCTGTGGTAAATACACAATTCCCAGAGTACCAACTGGTGGTTTCTTTACGGCTGCCGGAGGAGGCGGAAATGAAATTCCGTCAGGCACTACATTTACAACAGATCAAACTGTTTATTACTATGCCGTAATCAATGGGACGGTTTGTCGCGATGAAGCAGTACCATTTATCGTTCATCCTTTGCCTTTAGTAGACACACCGGCTAATCTAGTGACTTGCGATTCTTATATTCTGCCGCCTTTGGCAAATGGCAATTATTATACTTTGTCCGGTGGTTTGGGAACTCGTTTAAATGCCGGACATAACATCACTTCAAGCCAAACCGTTTTTGTCTTTGCAAACGATGGAAGATGTACCAATGAGCATTCCTTCAAAATTGACATTGTAGATTCTCAGGTTTTTGTCCCTATTTCTAAATGCGGAAGCTATACTTTGCCTGCAGTTGAAATAGGTGGTTATTTTGACAGTCCGAAAGGTCAGGGTACAAACATTCCTGCAGGAACCGTTATTACAACTTCACAAACCGTGTATTATTATGCCACCACAACAACGGCTCCGAATTGTACTGATAACACCAAATACGAAATCACCATAAAACCATTACCATTGGTAGATACTCCTGCCAATAGACTCGAATGTAAAAGTTATGTATTGCCACCTCTGGTCAATGGTAATTATTTCACCAAAACCAATGGTGGCGGACTCTCATTAAAAGCCGGCGACGTCATTACTAAGACACAGACCATTTATGTTTATTCCGTTGGGACAGAGTGTACGAATGAACATAGTTTTATTGTTGAAATCAGGCCACTCCCTCCTGTCGATAGTTTTACCGATGTGGTCACCTGCTCCGATTTCAAACTGCCTAAATTAAAAAACGGAAAATATTACACCGCCACCGGAGGCCCTCATGGTTCGGGAAACATAATTCCTGAAGGCACTATTATAAACAGCAATCAAACTATTTATATCTATAATGAATGGGCAGATTTTATAAACTGCCGAAATGAAACTTTTTTCAGGATTAATTACAACGGAATAGATGTGGGCACCTTTAATAATGTAAATGTTTGCGATAGCTACACTTTACCGCCATTAAAATTAGGAAACTATTATTCACAGCCTCAGGGAAAAGGTGCAGTTATCCCCGCCGGAACAATTTTGAAAACCTCACAAACCATTTATGTCTATGCCATTGTTGGAAATAGACAGACTTGTTCAAGCGAAAAGAGTTTTTCGGTTACGATTTCCACAACTCCTATAGTAGTCAGCACCCCGGATGTTGCCATTTGTCAAAGCTATACATTGCCTCCCTTATCAGTTGGAAATTATTACAGCGGGCCAAATGGCACCGGAACATCTTATTCAGCCGGGCAACAAATTAACGCAAGCCAAAAAATGTATGTCTATGCTGCAGCTCCAACAAATTCTGCCTGTGCTTCGCAAGATGATTTTGATATTACCATTTATCCGCTGAAAGATCTAACCTTGAGAAATGAAATTATTTGTGTCGATTTCCAAACAGGAACCCTACTCCGTTCAGCACAATTGACGTCAGGATTAAATCCGGATATTTACACGATCGACTGGTTTTTAAATGGAAACAAAATAAGCACAGGGCCTAATTATAACGCAACTCAGGAAGGCGCTTATACGATTGTCAGTACCAAAAAAACGCCCAATATTGGTAATGATTGCGGTTACAATCCGGCTACAGTTATTGTCGAAAAATCAAGTCCGGCAATAGCAACCGTTACAGTAACTGATTCTTTTGAAGATACCATCGACATTATAGTAACACTTACTAATGGTTTTGGAACTTATGAATATCAATTGGACGGCGGAAACTTTCAATCCAACAATGTCTTTTCAAATGTTGATTCTGGAGAGCATGTTATTACAGTAAAAGACATCAAAGGAAACTGCGACGACCAGATTCTAATTGCCAAAGTACTCAAATATCCCAAATTTTTCACTCCAAACGCTGATGGATACAATGATACCTGGAATATTCCTGATCTTGCTTTTCAGCCCAATGCCGTTATAAATATCTTTGATCGTTATGGTAAACTCCTAAAACGAATAAGTCCCGCAGGTGCTGGCTGGGACGGAAATTACAATGGCGATCCGCTTCCTTCGACTGATTATTGGTTTCAGGTTTTCTATACCCAGGATGGAGTGGCGCAGGTTTTCAAATCACATTTTAGTATGAAACGATGATCATTTAGGCGTGCCAACACAAAGAAAAAGACCCAACTCACTCTGCTGGTTATTCGGCCCCTTTACTTTATGCTGTCAGGCTGTCCGCTCCGCCGCGGTGGATTACTCCTATCCTTCACGCAGCCCTAAGAAGTTCACGATAGAAAGACGAATTATTGGTTATTAAATTTGTATGTAGAATTTTCTATATTTGAAAAAAAGAAGCAACCTTCAACAATCTGCGTATTTTACCATTCGAAAAAGCACAAAAAAACACAATGAAGCAAAGAGAGTTTACATCGTTAGGATTTATTTTAGGACTCTTTATTTTGCTTTTAAATGATTTTTATTTAAAAAACCTTTACGGCAATTGGTTAACTGGTAAATTATCTGATTTTGCAGGATTATTTATCTTTCCAATGTTTTGGGCAATACTATTTCCGCATTTTAAAAATAAAATATATTTCGGAACACTCATTATATTTATTTATTGGAAGTCAGAGTTGAGCAATTCTATAATTGAATTCATAAATCATTCTAACTATTTCAAAATCCAAAGAGTTGTTGATTTATCTGATTTATTAGCATTAACCATTTTACCCATTTCTTATTTATATAATCAAAAACATGAGAAATTTTACATTCAAAAAATTAAACCTGTATTTATTGTAAGTTTAACATCATTCGCTTTTATGGCTACAAGCTATAGCACAGACATTGATCATGAAAAAAAATATTCCTTCAATTATTCTCTCCAAACTTTAAAAACTAAAATATATTATTTAAAAGGCATCTCAAATCCTTATGAAGAACAAAAAGAGGATTATATAAGCGATTCTTCAGGGAAATACAAAATTCATAAATTTAATCTTGATACAATTTCATTCACAGAAGCTCCTATTACTAAATTTGTTCAAGACACTATGGATTTGTTTGTTTACGAAGATTTCTGCTTTAAAGGTTATAGCGCGAAAATTAAAATAAGTGGGGATTCTAAAAATTCAAAATTGGAACTTTTGAGTTTTCATCATTCTTGCCCCAAAAACGAAAAGACTTTGACTAAATGGAATAATGACGAAGAAATATTGTCTCAATCGTTCGAAAATAAAATAATCGAACAATTGAAAATAAAATAATAGCACATAATATTCCTGGTCATTTGGACAATTGACTCAATTTATAGTTTTTTTATTTTCTTTGGAGGACAATAAAATCAACTATTTTTTGCTCCTAAATTAATAATCAACTCCCGCTATAGTTATTAAATCATCAACTTCGTACCTTTGCAACCTTGGTAAAAAACCAAAAAAGCAATAAACAGACAAAATGATTGAAGATAAAAACCCACAACGTACCAGTATAGCGCAATTAGGCGAGTTTGGTTTAATAGAACATTTAACCAAAAATTTTGATGTTACACAGGAGTCGACTTTAAAAAGTATTGGCGATGATGCTGCTGTTCTTGATTTTAAAGATAAAAAAGTGGTCATTTCGACAGATTTATTGATCGAAGGCGTACATTTTGATTTGGCTTATATGCCATTAAAACATCTAGGATACAAATCAGTAGTTGTAAATATATCTGACATTTGTGCTATGAATGCCAGACCAACTCAAATTACGGTTTCTGTAGCCGTTTCTAACCGTTTTCCACTAGAAGCCCTAGAAGAATTATTTGAAGGCATTACACACGCTGCAAAAGAATATAAAGTTGATGTTATCGGCGGAGATACAACCTCATCGCAAAAAGGATTAATTATTAGCATTACTGCGATTGGTGAAGCCAATGAAGAGGAAATCGTTTATAGAAATGGTGCCAAGCAAACCGATTTACTTGTGGTAACCGGCGATATTGGTGCTGCCTATATGGGATTGCAGGTATTAGAACGTGAGAAACAGGTTTTTCAGGTTAACCCAAACAGTCAGCCTGATTTAGACATGTACAGTTATTTGATCGAGCGTCAGTTAAAACCTGAAGCACGAAAAGATGTTCGTACTTTATTGCACGCTCTTGAAATAAAACCAACTTCGATGATCGATATTTCTGACGGATTATCTTCAGAAATCATTCATTTGTGTAAGCAATCAAAAGTGGGTTGTAATTTATATGAAGATAAATTGCCGTTGGATCCTCAGTTTATTTCAACTTGTGAAGAATTCAATATTGACAGCACAACAGTTGCCATTAACGGCGGAGAAGATTACGAACTGTTATTTACAATTGACATTAACGACTTCGACAAAATAAAAGGAAATCCAAACTTTTCAATTATTGGACACATGGCCGATGAAAGTGAAGGAATAAATCTCGTTACGCGTGCGAATACTCAGATTCCTTTGAAAGCAAGAGGCTGGGATGCGCTAACAGAATAGTTTGCAGTTTTCAGTCACAGTTTACAATATCCTAACAGTTTTAAAACCTGTTAGGATTTTTTTATAATCAAAAGATTTCTTTTCTAATCTAAAATCTACAGTCTAAAATCTAAAATGTCTTAAAAAAGCCCTTTACTTTTGGCTTCTTTAAGTAGTTCTTCATCAGAACCCGATTTTATTTTCAGCAATTCTTTTAAATTCACTTTTCGTCTTTCAATCGCATTCAAAGAAATTGGAATGTATTGCGGCATTTGGTCCATTGGAGTTTGTTTTGAAAGATGAAAGAGAATCTGTTTATCGAATTCATCAATTTCAATTGAATTATGTGCTGACTGATTCACCATTTTTACAACAGACTGGCTATAATATTTATCATTTTTCATGACTTTATCAAAGGCAAAAAGCAACTCGTCAAAAGTAAGGTCATTTTTAATGATCAAACCATTTGGATTTATGGTTCTGATAATTGTTTTTATTTTTAGCAATTCAGTATACATTGTCAGCAAAATGATCTTGCAATGAGGCATTTTTTTCAGGAGCAATTTAGCCAGATCTTCGCCTGAAAAAATTTCCTTCTCTTCATAGGCCGGCATACTTATATCTAAAAAAGCCACATCAAAATATGGAGTAGCCTCGTCTTCAATTAAATCATAAGCCGATCTGCAATCATGGGCCTGCAAAATAGTAAAATCATATTCCTTAGGATTATAACGTGTAATCGCATTTTTATATCCCTCAATTATAAAAGGATGATCATCTACAATTAGGATATTTCGACTGATTAAAGGCGGAATCGGAGTTAGGTTAAGTGTCATTCTTTTGCAGGTTTATTTTTTGATCGATTGGGACTTTAATAATGAGAACGGTTCCTTCTCCTTTGGCAGATTTTACGGTAACTGTACCCTTACACTCTTTGGCGCGGTATTGAATATTATGTAATCCTATTCCGTTTTTCGTTCTTTTGGTATTAAAACCATTTCCGTCATCTGAAATCGATAAAACCAAATAATCAATTTCACTTTTAAACTCTACCGTAATAATATCAGCATCAGCATATTTATTACAGTTTTGAAGTGCCTCCTGAATAATTCTGTATAAATTGATCTTAACAATATTACTCACTAACTCCCATTTTATATGAGGATCGAAAGAGGTTATTAATTTAGAATTATATGTGTTTTGTTGATTTTCAAACAATTTGTTTAAAATTGCGATAAAATTATTAATTAATTCTGATTTTTCCCTATTTAAATCATGCGAAATTTCACGAATGTCTTCTTCTATATGTTTTAACTCAGTTAAGTATTTTTTTCTTTTTTCTGCTGCCTGCACCTCATCTATCTTGTCCAGACTGTCCAGACTAATTCGCACACCAAACATTCTCCCTAAAACACCATCGTGAAGTTCCTGGGCAACCTTCTTCTTTTCTTTAATTCGGGTCAGCTCAATATCATTTTGCTGAGAGATCATCAAATTATATATATCTTCATTTGCAATTTGCTGTTGCTGCTTAAAAAGTAGCTCTCTGTTCTTTGCTTGTTGGGTCTTGTAAACATAGAAAAACAGGCCTATTAGGGTACAAATACTAAAAACGTATACTAAAGCTCTGTTCTTTTCCTGTAAGTTCGAATTTTGGTCTTTTATTTCTTTGGTTTCATACTGGATACGGGAGAACTTTTCCCCCATGTTTCGTTCTGTTTTTACCATCTTCTCATTCAATCGAATATATTCTTTTGAATAAACCGAAGCATTTTTAGGATCTATAACTGCAATTTGTTTGAGTGCGTCTAATGTATTTCTCGATTTATTTGAACTTCTTGATAAAATTAATGCTTGTTTTGAAAATTGAATCGCTTTAAATGTATCTTTTTTAAATGCGTAATATTCAGATAAATGAATTTTATTTAAAATAATTCCCGATTCAAGTTTCAGACTGTCTCTAATTTTAAGCGCATCATAGAATTGTTGTGGCAAATCGGTAAAATTTTCTGATTTAAAGTTTGCATATGCAAGATTATCTAAAAGCATAGCATATAAACTAGTCTTACCATTAAATAAATCTTTTTCTTCAAGACCTTTTTGAAAATAGAGTTTTGCTTTATTATAATTTCGCGTGCTTAAATAAACAAATCCTATATTATTTAATGAAGTTGCTTTCAGGTGAAGTTGTGATGGAATTGATCTATCTTCTAGTGTACTTAATGCTTTATTATGATAATCCAGTGCTTTTTCATATTCTTCACGTTCATTGTACAAAATACCTAATAAATTATAACAATCATAAAGATCGCTACTCACATTTTTTTTGTCTTTTAAAATTTTAAGAGCTTTAAAAATCGTTATTTCACTTTCAAAAAAATCGCCTTCGCTTAATTGTAAATCTGCCTTTGCCAGAAAAGTTTTAACCAAATTGAAATCATCATTAATTCCAAGATAAATTTTTTCTGCCTTGAAATAATTCAAAAACGCACTATCTGCAATGGTTTGTGATCGATAATAATCTCCCAGATAGATGTATGCCTTACCCATATTGATAGAATCATTACTTTCAATAGAGGCTTCCAGAACCAGCTTTGCTATCTTTTGATATGATTTCCAGTCACTCATATTATAATAGCGATTGGCAATTTTAAAAAGGTTTACTTTTTTAAGGGAGTCGTTTTTTTGGTCTTTAACAATATCAAATGCTCTTTGATTATATTTTTGCTTGTATTGAAATGGGAGGTTTACATCATTAGCTAACGAAAAATAGATAGAAAGACTATCATCATAAGATTTTAAATTTACATCTTTATTTTCTTTCTTTTTGCTGTTACAGCCAAATAGCACAAGAAATAAAAACAATAATATCTGAGATTTTTTTTTCAATGTATTTTTTGATTTTTATCAAAAATACTAAAATATATACACAAAAAAAGGTTGCCAAAAAACTGGCAACCTTTTTTATCTCTATTTATGATTTTTAGTCCACTTTCACTGTAGATCTCGATGATTGGCTAGCAACCGAAAGACTATTGAATTCATTTCCAGCTGAATTTAATGATGAATTATAAACATCAAGTTTTTTAGTACCATCTCTACCCGATTGTCCACCTGTACCATCTGTATCAAAATTTATATTAATACTATTTGTATTCGATGAATTAGTTATTACTGGATTAGCAAATGAAGTTGCTACCATTACTAAAGAAAATAGTCCGAATGTTAAAGCTGTCTTTTTCATAATCTTTGAGGTATTTTATTGATTGTTTGTTTTTGGAGTCGATTCTTTTGGGTGGAATCGATGATGTAAAACTAGGTACGGAATCAAAAAAAAAGTATATGAAAAATGCAGTTTATGGTAAAACATGCCCAAATGATAGTCAATGAGCGTTAATTCAGTGTAAATGTCTAGTTTTTAGACTTCTATATAATTTCCTGCAGCAAAATTGGCGATAATTATATCGACATTTGATTTATAAGTTTTAGAAAAAGGAATCTTTTTGGGAGAGTTTTTTATGTAACAAACTGAGTTTCCGTTATGAATTCTTGCTATGTAATTTTGGTTAATGATATAGCTGTTGTGAATTCGAATAAAAGGAAAGTCCAAAATACTCTCAAAATGCTTTAAAGTTTTAAAAGCAGTGATCATTTCGCCGGAATTAAGATAAATATCTGTCGAATTATTATCAGCCTGAAAATACGCGATGTCAGCCGCATTCAAATAACGATAATCGCCATAGGATTTAATACATATAATTAAAGGCTTTTCCGGTTTGTGTACTGGTTTTGTTTGGGGAACAATAACTGAGACAACTTCATTTCTGTTTTCTTTGGTTACAGGCTCTAAAATACCTTTTTCGATTTTCAAAACCGTCTTGAGTAAATCAATAGCCATCAAAGGTTTTAATAAATAATCAAAAACCCCATATTGAATGGCCTCAAAAGCCAGCTCCTTTTTTGTTGTGTTGACTATAATTTTAGGGATCACAGTTAAATACCTGTACAATTCGTTGATGAAGGCAAGTGATAAATTACTGGATGAATCTTTTGGATCAATTTCTAAAAAAACGAAAGAAGGTTTATATTCTAAAATTAAATGCAAACCATTTTGATAATTCGTTGCCGATGCCACAAAAGTTAATTCCGAAAAACCTTCTGCAATTGTTTTGGTTCTCAAAATACTTTCAGCATCATCATCTATAATAATATACGAATACCTTTTCAAGTTTAAATTTGTGTTTTTAAGGGTCAATTAAATTTACGCATTTCAATTATATAAACATTTCATTGTTAACACATTACAATGAAATGTTAATATATAACGATGAAATGCAAAAAAGTTCGATGAAATGCACTTTTCAAAAGTAAAAAAATCCCAAACTCCACCTAAGGAATTTGGGATTTATATAGTGTTAAATGAGGAAAATTACATTTTCATCAACCAGTTTTTCATCGAAACTTCGTCTTCAATAATAGCTTTTAATTCAGAGATTTTTACACGATCCTGTTTCATTGTATCTCTATGACGAATGGTTACTGTTTCGTCTTCGATCGTTTGGTGGTCTACTGTAACACAAAATGGAGTTCCAAGAGCATCTTGTCTTCTGTAACGACGTCCAACAGCATCTTTTTCATCATAAGCCACATTGAAATCCCATTTTAAATCATCAATGATTTTTTTAGCGATATCCGGCAATCCATCTTTCTTAACCAAAGGTAAAACAGCCACTTTTGTTGGTGCTAAAACTGATGGTAACTTTAAGACTGTTCTTGTTGAACCGTCTTCTAAAACTTCTTCTTGCAACGATGTTGCAAAAACAGCTAAAAACATACGATCCAATCCTACAGAGGTCTCTACAACATACGGAACGTAGTTTTCATTCAATTCCGGATCAAAATATTGTAGTTTTCTGCCAGAGTATTGTTCGTGTGCTTTTAAGTCAAAATCGGTACGAGAGTGAATTCCTTCTAATTCTTTGAAACCGAATGGGAAGTTGAATTCAATATCTGCAGCAGCGTTTGCATAATGCGCTAATTTTTCGTGATCATGAAAACGATAATTTTCTTTCCCTAATCCTAAAGATAAGTGCCATTTTAAACGTGTTTCTTTCCAGTGGTGGTACCATTGCATTTCTTCACCCGGACGCACAAAAAACTGCATTTCCATTTGTTCAAATTCACGCATACGGAAAATGAATTGTCTTGCAACAATTTCGTTTCTGAAAGCCTTACCCGTTTGAGCAATTCCAAAAGGAACTTTCATACGGCCTGATTTCTGTACGTTCAGGAAATTCACAAAAATACCCTGAGCCGTTTCCGGACGCAAATATAAATCCATTGCAGAATCTGCAGAAGCTCCCAATTTAGTTCCGAACATCAAGTTGAATTGCTTTACGTCTGTCCAGTTTTTAGAACCTGTTTCAGGATCAGCAATTTCTAATTCTTCGATTAAAGCTTTTACATCGGGAAGATTATCAGTCATACCTTTTGCAAGCCTTGACAAAATTTCTTTGTATTTCGAAAGATATTCTACAACGCGGGCATTTGTGGTAACAAATTCTTCTTCATTAAAAGCATCACCAAAACGGGCTCTTGCTTTTTCAATTTCTTTTTGAGCTTTTTGATTGATCTTTTCAGCGAAATCTTCCACTAAAACATCTGCTCTATATCTTTTTTTAGAATCTTTATTATCAATTAACGGATCATTGAAAGCATCAACGTGACCAGAAGCTTTCCAAGTTGTTGGATGCATTAATATTGCAGCATCAAGGCCGACAATATTTTCATTCATCTGAACCATTGATTTCCACCAATATTCACGGATATTCTTTTTTAATTCGACACCGTTTTGTGCGTAATCGTATACAGCACTTAAACCATCGTAAACTTCGCTTGACGGAAAAATAAATCCGTACTCTTTTGCGTGCGAAACCACATTCTTAAATATATCTTCTTGTTTTGCCATAGTGGTGCAAAAATATAAAAAGTACATTTAAAAAAAAGAAAAAATATAAAGATTGAGTATCTGATTTTTATATTTTTGTAACCAAATTCCTTCTATTTGTGATTAATTATCTTATTAACCTGTTTTTCCCTAAAGTTTGTGCCGCATGTCATACACTTTTAATGTCAAATGAAGCTGTGATTTGTACACATTGCCGTCACGAAATGCCTCTTACTCAATATTATTTGGACACCAAAAATGAAGCTGTAAAGAAATTTTATGGTAAAATTGAGATTCAACATGCTTCTGCATTTTTATATTTCAATAAAAAAGGAATGGTTCAGGAACTCATACATAACCTAAAATACAAGGGTCATCAAGAAATTGGTCTTATTTTAGGACACTGGTATGTAGAAGATTTAAAAGAATTAAATTTGGAAATTCCTTTTGATGTTGTGATTCCGGTTCCGCTACATAAAAGAAAATTCAGGGAACGAGGATATAATCAGGTAACCACTTTTGGAAGAGCTTTAGCCGAAGGTCTGAATATTGCTTTTAATGATACCGTTTTATATCGAAAGAAATATTCTAAAACACAGTCTAAAAAAAATCTTTTAGGAAGATCTGAAAATATCGAAAATATATTTGATGTACATTTTTCTGAAGAAAATCAAAATAAACATTTTCTTATTGTCGATGATGTGTTGACAACAGGAGCCACACTTGAAGCCTGTTCACGCGCTTTGCTAAAAATTCCGGGAGCGAAAATTAGTATTGTTTGTATGGCAATGGCAAACTCTTAAAATTAAAATTTCAAAAAAAGAAATTCCAAATTCCAATCTTTGTCTGAAAACAAATTAGTCTCAAAAGATAGAACTTGGAATTTGGAATTTTAATTCACTACAATTTTCTTAACTGTTCTTCTATCTCCGTCAATAACCGTTACCAAATAGATTCCGGCAGAAACATTTTGCAATTGAATGTTCTGATTGAAATTTGATGTGCTTTCAAAAATATTTTCATACACTTTCTTTCCTAAAATATCGTGCACAAAAATTTTAACTCCATCATTAGATTTACTTTCAAATTGAATGGTGAAACTTCCTTTGTTTGGATTTGGATACAATACAAAATCGATATTTTCAAAATCAGGTGCTTCTAAAGTATAGCTTTGATCGCAAATATTTATGGAAGCTGAATTTAATGTCCCGAAATTCCCGGCAACAGCATCCCGAACTCTTAAAGTCCAGGGTCCTTCAGTATTTTGTCCATTAAAAACACTTAACAAATCAACCGGAATAACAATTTGTTCGGTTGTCCTGTCGCAATCTAAAGCAGCACCGGAATCATTAAATTGCATTGCTAAAGTTGAATTTATAGACCCACAATCTCTATTAAACAATCGCACAACAGTTCCTTGTGGATTTACTATCTGAATTTCAAGATCTGAAAACCTTGTATGTGTCACATTAACCACAACATCTACATCTGAAACAGTTGCTCCAGATGCTGGAACTGTCACAGTTCGTGTAACAAAAGTTGTGGTATTTGGAATTGAAAAAGAGCTTCCAAAACTATAAGAATTACAACTTATTGTTGAAGTAAATCCTACCGAAAACGGTTTGCTATTTATCGCATAATAAATGTTCCCTGTTGGTTCAATCAAAATTCTGCAATTTTTAGACGAAGGCACACTTGTTGGAAGCGTGATGGTCTCGGAACCGTCATTTGGCGTATTAGCCGCCAGAGTTATTGGAAAAGTCAAACCACCATCTGTAGATAATTTGATATTAACCGCTGTTGAACCTTCTAAAGTATTGGTATTATTGACACTCCATGTTACTGTTTCGCTTAGCCCCTGCCACCAGCTAACACCATCACTTACGTGTGAAGTTATTGCAAATGGTCCCGCAAAAGAAGCAACCGTTACAATCTTAGTGGCCGTATTGGTTTGAGCCGTTCCTAAAGCTGCATTGTCTCTTCCTGTTAAAGTAAAATGCAAAGTTCTTGCAATAGAGGATACAGATTCCCAGGTTGTAGTCAATTTATTTTGAAGTACCGAACTAAAACTTGGCATATAACGAATGGCCGAACTATTAGGAACAACTGATCGAAACAAAGGTCCGTCAGGTTTTGTTGGATAGGCAATACTATTTCCGCCTGAAGTTGTGGTCGCATTATCGTATTGCTCCCAGTTATAAGTTATCGAATCACCTTCAGGATCAGAACCTGTGCCTTTTAAAACAAATGCAGTACTAACCGGGATGGTATAATCTGGTCCCGCATCAATCGTTGGCGGATTATTGATAATGGTCGCGTTAACCGGACAGCTTTTGCCTGCAAGGGTATTCTGAATTTGCAAAATACTCACATAAGCAAAATAATCATCAGAAGCATTTTGAATATCATAATCTCCCGTTACACCGGCATAAGCCATAATAGTAGAACCACTTCCTGGCTCTACATTTACATTCGTTCTTTCGGCAGCATCATAAGAAAAAGTATGGTTTGCTCCCAATTGGTGTCCCATTTCGTGTGCAACAAAATCAATATCAAAACTATCTCCCTGAGGCTGTCCGTCTGAAGGCGAGGTATATGCACTTCCTTTCGCCAATGGATTATTG
>RCUK01001061.1_pt1 | contig 19062 bp, 18 predicted proteins | sample 2166381 | NCBI WGS metagenome assembly RCUK01 (sample SAMN09932809, study PRJNA488358) | compost metagenome | isolation source: compost soil in an enriched community | place: Germany: Experimental Botanical Garden | reverse complement strand
TTGTCAATAACAATTCTAAAGTTCCTTGCTTTTTTTCGTCAGAGAAACTTCTCATGGTTACGGCAGGAATTAAGAAAATTAAAATCCAAGGTGCCAAAGTGAAAAACGGAGTTAAATCGGCATAACCTGTTTTTAGAATATTGTAATCTCCTTCAAAGACCCATAAAAATAGTCCGTTGCTGATTAGGAAAATCGCAATGACCAAGTAGCCAATTGGAGACCCAAAAAAGGATTTTATTTCTCGTAAAATGATTGATTTCATGTATAAGTTTAATTATTTTTTTGTTTCATGTTTCACGTTTCAAGTTCCTTTACTTTGTGTTTATTTTTTAACCGCAAAGGACGCGAGGTTTTACGCTAAGTTCGCAAAGTTTTTTCGCAACGCTTTGCGAACTTAGCGTTTTAAAAAGCATCTTAAAAATAATAGCTTTGCGCGCTTTGCGGTTAAATCGTTCCAATTTTCAGATTCAGTTAAATAACTTGAAACCTTAAACTTGAAACTAATTTAAGCTAACCAATTTATCAACACTCCACGCTTCAGGTTTTGCATTGAATAGTTTTTTTGTAAAATCCCAAACGGTATTAAACAGTTCAGATTTTCTATAGTTTTCCAAATCGGCTTCGGTTTCCCAATAGCTGTAAGTGAAAAAGATGCATTTATCATTTTTGTCCTGATACAATTCTAAAAAACGGTTTCCTTCTGCATTTCGTATTTTTTCTTTCACCGATTCAAAATTCTCTAGAAAATCAGGAATTTTTTCTTCGTGAAAACTCATTTTTACTATTCTAACAAACATGTTTGTAATTTTAGATTTTAGACTGTTGATTTTAGATTTTTTGAATTGCCCAAAGTCTTACAGGTGCGCAAAAATACCAAATTTGATTGTTGTTTTAAATAAAAATTGAAATATTATAAAACCGTGTTTTTATAACCCTTATGATATATGCTATTTAAAATATAGCCCGTGGTTTCAACCACGGGGACGCATGCAATATCACATTGCGTTTCCCGTGGTTGAAACCACGGGCTATGTTTATGCTGTATCGATAATCTTTCTTTGTTAATGATAAAGAATGTCAACAAACAATCAATATGAATCTGCTCAATCAGCAAAATCTGCGAGAGAATTAATCTAAAATCTGAAATCTAAAATTAATTTAGGAGAATTTAATCGTAATCACATCACGATAATTCAATCCAAGGAGACTATTTGCAGAACCCACTTTAGAAGGATTGCTTCTGAAAATGGCAATTTCAAGAAACCCTGCTTCATTAAAAATAGCCAGTTTTTCTCCCTCATACGTTTTAATTGGATATTTGTCTGAAGTTGCGATAGCCGAATAATTAGGCAAAATCGTTTTGATGCTTTTTGGATTCATCACAATTTCGTACGGACGTCCGCGTGAAATTTCTAAGAATTGTTTTTTAGAAATCTTAGTTACAACGTTTCCAAAATGATCAATGTAAATGATGTTTCCTTTTATAGAATTTCCGTCGTCTGCTACAAGAGCCTGTAACTCCGTAGCTTCTTTTATAGACGAAATTTCTTTTCCAATAACATTCAATAAACCGCCTCTAGATAGGTGAGAAGCCACTTGAATAAAAATGTCCAAATCGGTAGCTTCAATTGGAAAGCGATCATGGATATTAATTGCTACAATTTTCTGTGGTACGATTTTTTGCGTGAGCATACTCAAGATTCCGTTATCGGCACAAATAAAATAGTGATCGTTCCATTGCATGGCAATATGTTGGTTCTCTTTATTACGCTCAATATCAACACCAATAAGGTGAACAGTTCCTTTTGGAAAGCTCAAATAAGAAGCTCCAATAATATAACTTGCTTCGGCAGTATTAAAGGGATCTATGTCATGAGAAATGTCAATGATTTGAACTTCTGGATTTTCAGAAAGTATTTTACCCTTCAGCGACCCCACAAAGTGGTCTTTCAAGCCGTAGTCTGTAGTAAGGGTAATTATTGACATATTTTTGTTTATAACTATTGATAGTATTTAAATCTAATTTTCATTAAATTTGAGAAATGCAAAGCTAATAATAGTAAACACAAATTGAAAGAAAGAAAAGACAAATTGTGATTTTTAAAGCATTTGCAAGTTACAATATTCAAAAACACTGATTTAAGTTTTATGAGAATGAAATTGAAAACTGAGTTTGATTATTGTGATAAATAAAAAAGACCCGACAACCACTAAATATTAAAAGGAATTTTTAATTTAAAACTACTTCATTTGAACGAAAGAATAATCGAGCTAGTAGATATTGCACCAAAAGAATTTTGGGGCGCGCAAGACAGCCATTTAGAAATCATTAAAAAGTATTACCCGAAGCTTAAAATCGTAGCGCGAGGGACAACTTTAAAAGCATTTGGCGAAAAAGAAGTTTTAGACGAATTCGAAAAAAGATTTCAAAGATTAATGCTTCACTTTACACGTTACAACAATATTGACGATAATGTAATTGAACGTGTAATAATGAGTGATGGTCAGGACGAAAAGAGAGCTTACGATCATGACAAAATCTTAGTTCATGGTGTTGGCGGTAAGATTGTAAAGGCAATGACACCAAATCAGCAATTGCTGGTTGATACTGTAAAAAAGAACGATATGGTCTTTGCAGTAGGTCCTGCCGGTACAGGAAAAACGTACACAGGAGTTGCAATGGCAGTAAAAATGCTGAAGGATAAAGAAGTAAAAAGAATCATTTTGACTCGTCCGGCAGTTGAAGCGGGTGAAAACCTTGGTTTCTTGCCTGGAGATATGAAAGAAAAACTAGATCCTTATATGCAACCGCTTTACGATGCCTTGCGAGATATGATTCCGAACGAAAAACTCGAAGACTATATCCTGAAAGGAATTATTCAAATTGCGCCTTTAGCCTTCATGCGCGGGCGTACACTTGATAATGCTTTTGTAATTCTTGACGAAGCTCAGAATACGACTCACTCACAAATGAAAATGTTTTTGACCCGTATGGGAAAAAATGCCAAATTCATGATTACAGGTGATCCTGGACAGGTCGATTTGCCGCGCAGAACGATTTCTGGTCTTAAAGAAGCTCTTTTGGTTTTAAAAGACATTGAAGGTATAGGAATTATTTATCTGGATGATAAAGATATTGTACGTCACAGATTGGTTAAAAAGGTAATCGATGCTTACAAACAAATCGAGAATCACGATTAATAATAATTTTAGTCAAATGTTAAATGTAAATCGTGAATTGTGTTTTAACATTTATTAATATTCGTTTTGTACGTTTTTTAAAGGTGCAAAACGAATATTTTTTTTGAATTAGAGATTAATTAAACGAGTTTTAAATGAAAATTAGAATATCGATTTTAATATTATTTATTGGTTTGCTTTCATGTCAAAACAAAGAAATCCCAAAAAATAAATTTGTTGGCACTTGGTACGATACGGAGTATATAGTTCCAGGCAGCCACTTGTTAAAGATAAATAAAGACAGTACTTTTTCTTATAAAGGAGCGGGGTGCGACTGGAGAGTAATTTCTAAAGGGAAATGGAAACTATTAGGGGATTCTATTGAATTAAACAGTACGAGCAGCGATACATGTTATCGAATGTTTCCATATACAAGATGTATAAAATTTGGGGAAACTAGCAGAAAAGATACGTTGACTATTCCAAATTGTAATCCTAACCAAAATGCCGACTTTTTAATTTTTTCAAAAGAAAGATTCTATCTTAAAAAGGATTCATTAGTTTATGAATTTAAAGCAAGCTCTAATTGTTCAGGTTATGACACGTTAAAAAGAATTTATGCACGTACTGCGAAAGTTAAAAAAACGTATTAAAAAATGAAATAACTAGATGATTTCTACCTAAACAAGAAGAACCCATAAAAGGGATATTTCTGGCATTAAAAGAAATCATTCTAAAACAAGATTCAGACATTTCAAACACTTTGAAATACGGAATGCCATTTTTCTGTTATAAAGGAAAAATGTTCTGCTATTTATGGATTCATAAAAAATTAAAAAAGCCTTATATTGGAATCGTAGAAGGAAAACATTTTGATGAAGATTTTCTCATTCAGGAAAATCGTTCAAGAATGAAGATTTTGATGTTTAATAGTAATGAAGATTTGCCTTTAGTACAAATAGAATTCATAATTCAAAAAGCTATAAATTTATATAAAACGGGAATTGTTAAAGTTTAATTGTTTAAAAAAGCAATATTTAACCGAATAGTTAAATAAATAATAAACTTACCTCAATTTTAGTCTTCTGAGTTCGTAATCTTTGCCTAACCGAGCTTAAAACCGTAAATTTGCAATCTTAAATATTTGATAATTAATATGACAAAACTTAAAAATATAAAAGTTGTTGTAAGTGACCTTGACGGAACTTTACTCAACCCACAACACAGAATATCAGATTACACAAAATCAATTTTTCAAGAACTTCATAATCAAGGTTATTTGATTATTGTAGCTACAGGACGTCATCATCTTGATGCATTTGCTATTATAGACACTCTAGAAGTGCCAGTTTATCTGGTAAGTTCTAATGGAGGAAGAATCCATTCGCCAGATAAAGAAGAGCTTTTTGCTTTTAATCTAGACAGCGATATTGTCAAAGCCGCTTTAAATATAGAAATCGACCCAGATGTTACGGTTGTATTATTTAAGGAAAATGTTTGGCAGACTAATAAATGGAATGAAAGATTGAACTCTTTTCAAGCCGAATTAAAATACCGTCCAGAATTGGTAGATTATAAAACAATTGAAGATTTTAAAGCAATCAAAATTTTCTTTTCTTGCGATAATCATGAGAAATTGGTAAAAGTAAGAGACGCTGTTTTAGCCAATTCTTCAGAACATTTGCATCATGCTTTTAGTTTGCCAACTTGTTTAGAGTTTATGGATAAGTCTGTAGACAAGGCAGTTGCTATTGAAAAAGTGTTAGAAAAAGAAGGTTTTACTTTGGATGAAGCTATTTCGTTTGGAGATGGTTTTAATGATTTGCAAATGTTATCTGCAACCGGAAAAGGTTTGATTATGGGAAATGCGCCTTCAATTTTAAAAGATGCTTTACCAGATCTGGAAGTAATTAAAACAAATGCAGAAGACGGTGTTGCAAAATATATTGCTTCAAAAATTTTAGATAAAGAGTTTGCAACAACTTAATTAAAGGAGTATTTTATATTCAGTTTATTGGCTGAATAATAAATAATAGTTATTTTTATAAGAGTTAATTCACAGTGAGTTAGCTCTTATTTTTTTTAACCTTAATTACGCAACCATGAAAAAATTTTTACTTCAAGCTGAACGAAACTTGATTTCGGGGGCATTAGTTTTATTACCGCTTTTAGTTTTTTTTATTCTATTGGGAAAAGTCTGGAAGTTTTTTCAGAATTATGGAGAAAAATTTGCACACTTCCTGCGTTTGGATTTGATATTGGGAAAATACGCTACCGATATTGTGGGCGGAATGATTTTGGTGGTTTTAATTTATTTAAGTGGCTTTTTGATGCGTTTGTCTATTTTAAAAAGATTTACAAATTGGGTAGACGAGAAGCTAATGATTTTTTTGCCTGGATATGAGAAGAATAAGAAAGAAGCAGAAGAAAAACTTTTGAAAAGAAATCATGTGCCAAAACCAGTAACAGATTTGCCTATTTTGTTTAAGAATGGAAATTTTTGGCAGCCTGCACATTTAATTGAAGAAGATGAAAACGGAAAGGCCGTAATTTTTGTGCCAAGTGCACCAGCTCATAATCAAGGGCAAATTTTTATTGTACAGTCAGAGGATTTTAGAAAACTAACCGACACCACACTTGCGGCTTTAGACGAGTCAGTTAAATCTTTTGGCAAAGGAATTTTAAACTTTAAATAATTCACTAAAATTGAAGTAATATTTTCTTTGTTTGCTCTTGCAAATAGTTTTAAATTTGCCTTCATAAAAAAACAACACAACTAGATAATGAGCAATACAATCACAACTACAAATTTTAATTTCCCGAATCAGAAATCAGTTTACCGCGGAAAAGTTAGAGAAGTTTACAATATTAACGACGAACTTTTAGTAATGGTAGCTACCGATAGACTTTCGGCTTTTGATGTAGTTTTGCCAAAAGGAATTCCGTACAAAGGACAAATCTTGAATCAGATTGCAACAAAATTTATGGAATTGACCCAAGATATTGTTCCAAATTGGTTAATTGCTACTCCAGATCCAAACGTTGCTGTTGGGCATTTATGCGAACCTTTTAAAGTAGAAATGGTTATTCGTGGTTATTTGTCTGGACATGCTGCTCGTGAATATGCGGCTGGTAGAAAACAAATCTGCGGTGTTACTATGGCCGAAGGTTTAAAAGAAAACGACAAATTTCCAGAGCCAATTATTACTCCGACTACAAAAGCAGATAATGGTTCTCATGACGAAGATATTTCTCGCGAAGACATTTTGGCCAAAGGAATTGTTTCTGAGGAAGATTATTTAGTTTTAGAAAAATACACTAGAGCTTTATTTCAAAGAGGAACGGAAATCGCTGCTAAACGCGGATTGATTTTAGTAGATACAAAATATGAGTTTGGAAAAACTAAAGATGGAGTTATTGTTCTAATTGACGAAATCCACACTCCAGATTCTTCTCGTTATTTCTACGCTGAAGGTTATGCTGAAAGACAAGAAAAAGGGGAGGAGCAAAAACAATTATCTAAAGAGTTTGTTCGCCGCTGGTTAATTGAAAATGGTTTTCAAGGACAAGAAGGTCAACAGATTCCAAATATGACTGACGAATATATTGAATCTGTTTCTGAAAGATATATCGAACTATTTGAGAATATCTTAGGAGAAAAATTTGTAAAAGCTGATATTGCCAATATTGATCAGCGTATTGAAAAAAATGTATTAGAATACCTTTCTTCAAAATAACAATTTTGAGCTTAAACGAATATTTAAGCTTTGAAGTTTATAAAATGCCTTGCTTGTACACAGTAGGGCATTTTTTTTTGATCAAAAATCCAAATTAAAATTTATAGAAAAGCGCGATTCAATTATTTTGATCGCGCTTTTTTATTGTTAAAATAAAATTTGCATTTTTTTTTCATTCTCGATGCAACGTTTTATACATAATGTGCGTCTAACAAGTAATCATCACAATCATTAATCATTAAACAATCAATCAATCAATCAATCAATCAATCAATCAATCAATCAATCAATCAATCAATCATGAAAAAAACAGTAATCGTTTTCGGAACGGCTTTGGCCGTATTTGCAAATTTTGCAACAGCATCTAATTTGAAGTTAGAAAATAAAAATCAAATTGAAATTCTTTTTGATTTATCATCGCCTTTGCATTTGGCGGTATGTAATGGAGATGTTGAAACCGTAAGAAAAAGCATTGAATACGGCGCAGATGTAAATAAAATTGTGCGAAATATGACGCCCTTAATGCTTGCAGCTCGATTTAACAATGTTGAAATTGTTAAAATTTTATTGGCAAATGGAGCTAAACCTTCAATAGAAAATGCTCATGGACTTAGAGCATTAGATTATGCGAGGTATGCAAGAGCAATAGAATCTGCCGCAATTTTAAAAGGGCTCAAATAAAGTTTTATACGCAAACGGAGCTAAGTCGTCAGTTAAAAATGAACAAGTTTTTAAAGTATCAGGCTATGCTAATTATGCTACAGCAGCTGAATCTATAAGTATTTTTAGAAAGGTTGAGATGAAACCATTTTTCAAAAGAGAATTTAATTTTTTTCCATTTTATCTTTTAAATTTTCAAGACCTTTCTGTAAATCGTTTCCAATCATTTGATCCATTTTTAGCATTGGGAGCATAATATTTGTGGGATACGGAATAACGCCGCTGATTCCCCATTTTACTTTTGTCTGATTTACTGAAACAGGTTCTGTAGACATAAAACCGTCAGCAGTATCTTCCATTGGTTTTTTAAAACGAAGGGCAAAATCCAAACGTCTGTTTTCTGTTATCTTTGTGATTTCCTGTTCTCCAACACCAACTTCTTTAACATTACTTTCCCAAGAAGAAATTGAACCAACCATGCCATCAATTCCTCTATAATAAACTTTGATTTTTGGATCTATATTGGCCCAAACACTAAACTCATTTTGATTTTTTAATGAGCGGACATATTTAAAAATGCTGTCTGCGGGTTTGTTGATTGTAATTTCTCTTTCAACCGAATATTCTTTCGGCATAAAATAAGCCGCAATTAAAACAATTGAAATTAGTAAAATTAAAATGACTAGTATTCTTTTGATAAAAATCATGACTATTTGTTTTAAGGTTATTACTTTTTTGATTTATCCTTTCTCTGTGAAGCTTTGCATTATAAGGCGTGAGTATTAAATTGCTATACGTTTGAGTATTAATTGTATAGTAAATTTAAAAAAATAAATCATGTGCTGAGAGGGTATTGACTTTAAAAAGAATAAAAAAAAAATAAGATTTATTGTAACATTTTTTGTTTTAAGTAGTCTATTATAGTAAAATCAATAATTTGATAACGTTTGGGTTCTTTGATTATCGTTTTATTAAGTAACTGTTAAGAATTGGTTAAAACATGGTACTTTGTAATGCATAATACGATAAAATGATTTACCTTTACATCATCAAATTAAAATCATCATCAATCATTTAACAAACATCAATCATTATGAAAAAATCAGTTATTTATTTAGGATTAGCCTTGGTGGCATTTGGAAATGTAGCAATGGCTTCAAACACAGTTTCAATTGCTAAAAATCCAATTGAGCGTACAGAATATACTGCAACTCCATTAAATGTTGCTATTAGCAAGGGAGACATTGAAACAGTTAAAAAGTTTATTGAATACGGTGCAGACGTGAATCAAATGTCTGAAGATTTTACTCCGTTAATGATCGCTGCGCGTTACAATAAACATGAAATCATTAAAGTTTTATTGGCTAATGGAGCAAATCCTAATGCTAAAAATGAAAAAGGTTTTACGGCATTGAAATATGCACAAACATCAAATGCTTCAGATGCAATTGCGCTTTTGAAAGATTTGAGATAATAGTTTAAAAGTTTTGAGTTAGTAAAAAGACCTTTCTGAGCAAAAGGTCTTTTTTTTGTTTTAAAGTTAAAGTATCTAAAAGCAAAGAAGCATCATTACGAGAATGATGCTTCTTCTTTTTTAAATCCCAACAAATTGATTTAAAACTAAATATTTTGATTGTTTATTCTATTGGCACATGTTTTTTTCTGTTGAATATCCAGAATAAAATCGGAAACACTAATAGAGTCAAAACAGTTGCCGTCATAAGTCCGCCTATAATTACAATAGCAAGCGGTTTCTGTGATTCTGAACCAATTCCTGTAGAAATCGCAGCAGGCATTAATCCGATTGAAGCCATTAAAGCTGTCATAACTACCGCTCTTGTTCTGGCTTTTACTCCCATAAAAATAGATTCTTCGAGAGAGAATTTTGCTTTAAGATTATGATGGAATTCGGAAATTAAAATTACACCATTTTGAATACAAATTCCGAGAAGTGCTATAAACCCAACTCCAGCCGAGATTCCGAAATTCATTCCTGTGATATGCAGCGCAATAATACCGCCAATAATAGCAAAAGGAACATTGGCTAAAACAAGAAGGGAATCTTTGAAATTACCAAATAGAATAAATAAAAGAACAAAAATTCCAATTAAACTAATCGGTACAACTTGTGCTAGACGAGCACTCGCACGAACTTGGTTCTCAAATTCTCCTGTCCATCCAGTCGTATAACCTGCTGGAAGTTTTAACTGATTTACTTTTTGCTGTGCTTCGGCAATGGTACTTCCTAAATCTCGATCACGAACTGAGAATTTAACTCCGATAAAACGTTTGGTATTATCTCGGTAAATAAATGCAGGACCAGTAATAGTTTTAATGTCGCAGATTTCTTTTAAAGGAATTTTTACGCCACTAATGGTTGGAACTTTAATTTCTTCCAAATCTTTTTCATCTTTTCTATATTCTTTTGAAAAACGAACACGAACATCAAATTTCTTTTCATCTTCATATTTTTCAGTTGCTGTTTTTCCTCCAAAAGCCAATTCCAGAACAGCTTGAGCATCACTTAAAGTTACTCCATAAGCGGCCATTTTTTCACGATCCAAGATTACACTGATTTCTGGCTGACCTACATTTCGTAGAATTCCCGCATCTTTTATACCTGGAATATCTTTAATTTGAGCTAAAACTTCATTGGCAAGCTGATCTAGTTTATTTAAATCATCCCCATAAATTTTTACAGCATTTGAAGCTTTAAATCCAGCAACAGATTCTGCAACGTTATCAATTACTGGCTGAGAATAATTATAAGTGATTCCTTGATGAACTTTCAATTTATTATCCATTTCATTGATTAATTCATCCATCGAAATCTTACGTTTCAATTCTGCTTTTGGCAATAAATCAACCTGAAGCTGAATAAATCCAAAACCATTTGGATCGGTTCCGTCATTGCTTCGTCCAGTTTGAGATAATACTTTTTTTACCTCAGGAAAAGTTTCTAAATCTTTTCTAATCATTGCCGCCGTCTTAACACTTTCAGGAAGTGAAGTACTCATTGGTAATTCTGCCGTTACCCATAAAGCTCCTTCATTTAATTGCGGTAAAAATTCTGTTCCTAAGAAACCAGCAGAAAAGAAAACAGCTGCTAATAATCCTATAGATGCAATTAACGTTTGAACTTTATGTTTAAATGTCCAAGCAAATCCTTTTGAAACAATGCGATCCCAGAAATTTACAAACGGATTATGCTTTTCTTTTACATTTTTATTTAATAAAATATGAGAAAGAACCGGTACTAAAGTCAACGTAAAAATTAATGCTCCAAGCAGCGCAAAACCTAAAGTAAAGGCTAGGGGAGAGAACATTTTTCCTTCTACTTTCTGGAATGAGAAAATTGGAAGTAAGGCTGTAATAATAATCAATTTTGAGAAGAAAATGGCTTTACCCATTTCTGTTCCTGTTTTTTTGATCAAACTTCCTTTTGCAATTTTATTAAATTTCTCCATTCCCAATTGATGCGCTCGATGATCTAAGACGACAAATAGACCTTCGACCATTACGACGGCTCCATCAATGATAATCCCGAAATCGACAGCACCTAAACTTAATAAGTTGGCGCTCATGCCCATCATTTTCAAACATAAAAACGCAAATAAAAGCGAAAGCGGAATTACAATTGAAACCGTAAAAGTAGTTCTCCAATCGGCCATAAAAAGAAATACAACAACAGTAACTAGAATGATACCTTCAAATAAATTGTGCATTACCGTTTCGGTCGTGAAATTCATTAGATTATCACGATCGTAAAAAGTTTCAATTTTAATATCTTTTGGAAGAACATTATCATTAAGATCTTTGATTTTTGCTTTAATTAAAGCCAAAGTTTCCTGCGGATTCTCGCCTTTACGCATTACGACAATTCCTTCAACAGCATCATCGTTATTTCCAAGACCGGTTTGTCCAACTCTTGGCATTGAGCTTTCGTAGACATCAGCAAGATTTTTAACTAGAATTGGATTTCCGGCTGCATCGTCAACAATTATATTTCCAATATCTTCTTTAGACTTTAATAAACCGACACCGCGTACAACAAAGGCTTGCCCGTTTTTCTCAATAACGTCACCACCAACGTTTAAGTTTCCTGCATTTACGGCATTATAAACTTGTAATGGCGTGATATTATATTTTGCCAATTTGATAGGGTCAACCCCAACTTCATAAGTTTTAGTTTGTCCTCCAAAAACATTTAGATCGGCAACACCAGGAAGAGAACGAAGCTGTTTATCGATAACCCAGTTTTGGTAAGTCAATAGTTCTCTACTGTCTCTGCTGTCACTTTTTACAATATATCTGAAAATTTCTCCTGTTGGACCGTAAGGTGGCTGTACATCTGGTTCGACATCATCTGGAAGCGAAACATTTTTAAGTAAATTGTTTACCTGAAAACGGGCAAAAGTATCATCGACACCATCGTCAAAAATGATTTTGATAACTGATAAACCGAACATGGTAATGCTTCGAACACTTGTTTTTTTCTGAACCGAGTTCATTGATATTTCGATTGGAGAAGTAACAAAACGTTCTACTTCTTCGGCACTTTTTCCGTTCCATTGTGTAATAATAATAATCTGTGTATTGGTAACGTCTGGAAAAGCATCAATAGGCATATTTTTGAAAGAAATAAATCCCGCAACAGCCAATAATCCAACCCAAAAGAAGGTAAATGCTTTATTCTTTAACGAAAAAGCAATGATATTTTTTATGAATTTGTTCATGTCTTAATTATTTAAAGCACCATAAATAAATAGCTGATTGTTTGTGATTACTTTCTCATTCTCTTTTAATCCGTTTGAGATATAAGTTGTGTCGCCAACAACTCTATAAACTTCTACTTGTCTGGTTTCAATATTATTACGGTCTTTAAATACTACAACAAAGTTTTTGCTTTTATCAAATACAATAGCTTTACTTGGTACGGCTATCATAGATTGATTTTCGTTAAAAGACAGTTTTATATTAGCATTCATGTCGGGTTTAAGCATGTAATCTGGATTGCTTAATTTGATTCTTGCTTGCATTGCTTTCGTTTCAGGATCAATTACGTTGTAGATTTTATCGACTTTTCCATAAAACGCTTTATCAGGATAACTTAAAGTGGTTACTGCTGCGCTCGTCCCAAGCTTTACTTTATTAATATCAATTTCATTAATATTGGCCATGGCCCAAACTTCACTGATTTCTGCAATATCGAATATGTTTTCAGAACGATCATTTCGTAAAAGCATATCTTGATTGATGCTTTTTTGAATAATAAAACCACTTATAGGAGCTGTTACTTCATAAATAGATCCAGCTTTAATATTATATATTTTATATGTTTCCTGAATTTTACTTAATTGAGATTGGGCTTTATTAACTTCAGATTTTGCTTGTAGAACATCACTTTCAGAGTTTAATTTTCCATCAAATAATTCTTGAGCTACTTTCAAGTTGTTTTTTGCAACCAATAAATCACTTTTTGCGTCGATAGATTGTTTTTCAAAATCAGCTACATCGGTACTTTTTATTGTAGCGAGAACTTGTCCTTTTTTAACGTAATCACCAAGTTCCACGTTTACTTTCATTACATTTCCGCCAACTAGAGGATAAACATCGATCATTTTATTATTGTCAGCAGTAATTTTTCCGTAAAAACTTAATTCATTTTTTAAAGGTTGCATTTCCGCATTTGCAGTAGTAGTTGTTTTTAGCATATCGTTGCTTAAAACAAAAGAAGTATTTGTTTCGGGATTTTCTACTTCTTTTTTGCAGCTTGTCAGAGATAGACTTACTATTGCGATTCCTAGGAATAATATATGTTTCATTTCTATAATTTTTTAAAATAAATCTTTGTTGATGGTGCTGTTTAATTCTTCGCCAGCTATGACAACTTTTTTCTTCAATTCATTCAACTGAATTATGGCTTGATTATAGCTTTCCATAAAATCGGTAAATTCCAGAAGGCTGACATTTCGTTTCTGAAAGTTAGTTAGCATTCCGTTGTAAACCGCTTCAAAATCAGAATTTACAGTAGGTTTAATTACAGAATAATTTTGTCTTGATTCATCCCATTTAGTCCATGCGGCAGTAATTTCTGTTTGTAGTTGCAGTTCAAAATTTTGTTTTTCAACTTTAGATTGTTCCAAAATGGTTTGGGCATACTTAATATTTCCTTTGTTTTTATTCCATAAAGGAAGCGGAATTCCAATACTCACATTAGCTTCTTTATTAAAAGCACCGCTTCGCTGGTCATAATTGGCACCTAAAGTAAGATCTGGAACAGAAAGTGATTTCTGCCATTTTACATTCAATTCATTCGCGTCAATCTCTTTTTGTTTAGCTAAATAATCAGGACGGTTTGCGATGGCTTGTTCTTCAAAGCTTTTAAGATCAAAATCGATTATTTTTAAGTATTTGTTCGAATCGTCTTTGCTTACAACAGGAATTACATTTTCAGTTTCATTTAAAAGCAGTTTCAAATTAGCCTGTTCTTCGATATTGTTGTTTATAACTTCGAGGCGTTCATTTTTAAAATTCAGATACAACGACTGTAATCGAACAACATCTTTTAAAGGAATATTTCCTTTTTGAGCTTGAACAGAATAAGAGTTAATTAAATTCTCGATGTGAGCCAATTGCTTATCAGTGTTTTCAAGATTTTTAGTGTTATAATACACCGTATAAAAGCTTTTGCGCAATTGCAGTTTTAAGGTACGCAACACATCATTAAATTGCAATTCTGCCAATTGGGTATTGGTTTGAGCCAATTTAACTTCATTACGTTTTTTTCCTCCAAGATAAATAAGCTGTTCGATGCTAAATGCTTTTTGACCTTCTTTACCAATATCAAAAAACTTATCCCTTTCAGGGTTATAAGCATTCAATTCTGCAGTTATTGTTGGATTGTCCCAAATATGAGCTTGAATAGTAAGTGCTTTTGCAGCGTCAATGTTGTATTGAGATGCCAGTAAAAATAGGTTTTTTTTCAAAAATTGACTTTCACAGTCTTGGAGAGTAAGTGGTTTTTGTGCTATAGCAGCTTGATTTAAAAGTGCAAATAACAGCAATGCGAATAACTTTTTCATTGTATCATCTTTAAGTTGTACAAATATGCTATCAACAGGCTTTAAGAGAGCTTAAAATCTACCTTAAAAACAGCTTAAAATTGTTTACAAATTAAAAAATAACTGAAATAAATTCGTGTTACTATTTGATATAGAGTAAGTTATGTTTGCTTTGTGCAGTGTAAGAATGCGTTGCACAATTCTTAAGCCAAGTCCAAAACCAGAAGTTCCTTTTGAATTGTGGCCACGCATAAAAGGCTGAAAAAGGTTCCTTTGTTCTTCTTCGTTTAAAGTTTCTCCAGTATTAGACACAGAAACGATAAGATGGTAATGATCGGTACTTATTTTTACTTTTGCCTGCTTATTGTCTGAATAGACACAGGCGTTTTTTAAAATATTGGTTAAAGCAATTTCTAAAAGATTTTTATTTCCTTTTATCTCTAATGCGGTATCCAAATCATCGCTTTCTTCCATCTCAAAAAGAATCACAAAATCTGGGAATGTTTTGTTGATTTTTTCGATTGAAGAAAATAAAATTTCGTCTATACGCTGAATTTCATTGTTTTCGGTTCTTCTATTGTCAATTTTTGAAAGAATGAGCAACGAATTAATTAATTCACCTAAATGATTAACGTCGGACAATATATTATTTAAGAAAGAGCTATTTTTAGGATTTGTTTCTGGATCGGCAATTGCATTTTCGATCTGAGAAGTCATCCTAGAAAGCGGTGTTCTTAATTCATGTGAGGCGTGAGCAGTAAATTCCTTTTGTTTTTGGTATGAAATTTCAATTCGATCCATCATAAAATTAAACTCCTCAGCAAGCAAATCTACTTCGTTTTTGGTATTATTAGATGCAATTCTGGTATCGAGATTATTTTCGTTAATGTTTTTTATTTTCTGATGAAAAGCCAGAAGCGGATTCATTGCTTTTCTGACCATAAAAGAAGTTAACAGCCAGCAGATTGTGGTAAAGAAAATGTACGAAATAATTAATGTGTATCTTAAAAAAAGCAGCTTCTTTTTACCATAATTATCTGTTGCAGATATTAAAGCGTAAAAGTCTTTATCGTTTGTGTCGTAGAAAACACCATATACCTCGTAATCTCCTTGCTGTTTAAAAAATGTTTTGTTCTTTTTTAAATATTTTAAGTCTTCAACAGACCAATTAATTTTAGCATCATCAATACTGCTATAGATTAGCTTATAATTAGAATCAAAAACTAGGGTTTTTTCGTCATAGAGCTTATTGATAGAATTTTGGTCTATTATTTTTAAAAGTTGATTATCTACTTGTTTGACATTAACCAGTAATTTAATGTTAGATAAAGCTTTAATCTCTAATCGGTCTCGAAACTCTTCTTTTCGATAATTAGAATACAAAATGAATATCACTGTAGATGCCAGCCCAAAAAGGATGGTAAACAGCAAACTTACTAAAAGTGATATTCTATTTTTTAATGTCATTCTTGATCGCTTAGATAATAGCCGTAACCAACCTTGGTACGAATAAGCTTTATTTCGTGATCCTTGTCGATTTTTTTTCTTAAAAAGTTAATATAAACTTCAATAGTGTTCTGATTTGTTTCAATATGATAGTCCCAAAGTTTTTCGGCAATAAATTGTTTCGAAAGCACTTTTCCTTTGGCGTGAGCTAAAATTAAAATCAGTTTAAACTCTTTCGGAGTAAGTTTAATTTCTTCACCAGATTTAAAAACTTTCATGTCCTCTTCAAAAATTTCCAAATCTCTGACTACAATTTTGCTTTCTACTTGCTGTGGGACTTCTTTTCTTCTTAAAAGAGATTGCACTCTTGCATACAATTCTTCAAAATGAAATGGTTTTACCAAATAATCATCTGCTCCATTATCAAACGAAGATAATTTGTCTTCAATTTCGCTAAAAGCAGTGAGCATGATTATTGGTGTTTTATTGTCAATTTTACGAATGCCTTTGCACACTTCTATTCCGTTTAATCCAGGAACATTGATATCAAGAATAATCAAATCATATTCGTACGGAAAATATTTTTTCAGTAACAATGAACCATCATAATAAGGAATACACTCGAACTTCTTTGAGGTCAAGAATGCTGAGATTTCTTTAGACAAAGTAAAATCGTCTTCGAGCAGTAGTATTTTCATTCTTCGTTAGTTTAGAAATTCGGCCATTTAAAGAAACAGCCGAATTTAATATGTGGCATTGTTTTTTTTAATTGAAATATGAGAACGTCTGATTGTTCTCAATTTTTAGTAATGACTCATAAATCAATTGAATAACATTTTCAACATCATCTCTATGAACCATTTCAACCGTGGTATGCATATAACGCAACGGAAGCGAAATCAGCGCAGAAGGAACACCGCCATTACTATAAGCAAAAGCATCAGTATCTGTTCCCGTTGCACGTGAAGTAGCATGTCTCTGAAATGGAATTTTATTTTCCTCAGCTGTATTTACAATCAAATCACGAAGTTTATTCTGAATAGCAGGAGAATAGCCAATAACAGGACCTTTACCCATTTTAAGATCGCCTTCTACTTTTTTATCAATCATTGGAGTAGTGGTGTCGTGAGTAACATCAGTCACAATAGCTACATTTGGTTTTATTGTATGCGCAATCATTTCAGCTCCGCGAAGACCAATTTCTTCCTGAACAGAATTCACAATATATAAACCAAAAGGAAGCGTTTTATTGTTTTCTTTTAATAAACGAGCAACTTCAGCAATCATGAAACCGCCCATTCTATTATCGATTGCACGACAAACAAATTTATTCTCGTTCAAAATCATAAATTCATCTGGATAAGTAATCACACACCCAACATGAACGCCTAAAGCTTCAACTTGCTCTTTGTTTTCGCATCCCAAATCAATAAAGATATTACTTAATTTAGGAATCTCTTCCTTGTCACGCAAACGGGTATGAATTGCTGGCCAGCCAAAAACACCTTTAACAATTCCATTTTTAGTATGAATGTTTACTCTTTTAGAAGGAGCAATCTGATGATCAGAACCGCCATTTCGAATAACATAGATTAAACCATCTTCTGTAATATAGTTTACATACCATGAAATTTCATCTGCATGTCCCTCAATTACAACTTTATAAGGAGCATCCGGATTAATTACCCCAACAGCAGTGCCATAAGTATCTGTAATAAATGTATCTACATAAGGTTTTAAATAATTCATCCAAAGTTTTTGCCCCTCACTTTCGTAACCTGTTGGAGAAGCGTTATTTAGGTAGCTTTCTAAGAACGCTATTGAAGAATTATTTAAGATAGAATTTGTAATCATAAAAATATTTTTTTGCTAAAATATAAATTTGGTATCAGAGTTGTGTATAAATATATAATTTTACATTTAAATTATGATTCAATGAGACTAACCACCTTTCTATTTTTACTCTTAGTTTGTTTTTCTTCTAAAGCCCAAGTTACTCCCAAGGAAAATGAACAAATGGGATATATCTTAACAGAGAAAGACTCTATTTTAGGTGATACTATTCAATTGCCAGAAATTATTATTTCAAAAGGGAAAAAGATGAGTCCAGAAGAAATGAAGCAATTTCAAATTCTTCAAAATAGAGTATATAAAGTATATCCTTATGCTAAATTGGCTGCAGAACGATTAACTGCATTGAATAACGGAATGGCGCGTCTAAAAACCAGCCGTGAGAAAAAGAAGTATTTTAAGATCGTAGAAGATTATCTAAATAACGAATTTGAAGAAAGACTTAAAAAACTCTCTAGAAAACAAGGGCAGATTTTAGTAAAGCTTATTCATCGTCAAACAGGAATTACAACCTATGAGTTGATTAAAACACTAAAAAGTGGATTCAAAGCATTTGTTTCCAATACAACCGCTAATTTATTTGACATTAGTTTAAAAGAAGAGTATAAGCCGTACGATGTAAACGAAGACTATTTAATAGAGACGATTTTGGTTCGAGCATTCGAATCTGGCCGATTGACAAGTCAAAAGTCAGCAAATCCTGTAGATTACGAGGATCTGGCAGAAAAATGGCAAGAAAAAGCAAAAGATTTAAATAAGAAATAATTCTATGTATAATAGTATATCTACCCGACAGTTTTCCAAAAGCTGTCGGGTTTCTTTTTTATACATACATATATATATATGTATGTATAAGGAGAAAATCTAAGGTGTCCGGCTGAACGAAGTCGAAGCCTTTTTTTAAGTCATCGCAAACTCGACAGTTTTCAAAACGTACTAGATTTGTTTTTTATACATATAAAATAGGAAGAGAATAATGTTTAAGTATAGACATTCCGATTGTCAGGCTGAGCGGAGTTGAAGCCCTTTTTAACACGGCTTTTGAAATTTGGAATTTATTAAGGAGCAGTTTCCCGCTATGCGCTGCAATCTTTTTATGGCGAACCCCGCCATAAAAAGGATTT
>RCUK01001055.1_pt1 | contig 19144 bp, 11 predicted proteins | sample 2166381 | NCBI WGS metagenome assembly RCUK01 (sample SAMN09932809, study PRJNA488358) | compost metagenome | isolation source: compost soil in an enriched community | place: Germany: Experimental Botanical Garden | reverse complement strand
GCAGTTCATCGAGACCAAGTACAAGGGCGCCGTGGTCGCTGCCTGGTAAGTCCAGATAGCTTCACCCCCGAAGACGGCCGCCGCGGTGGCCGTTTTCTTTTGGTGTGCTCGGCAAGGCGCACCCTCTACAGCAACGTCAGTCTGCCGAACCTAACGGTGTTGAATGCAGTGCACAACATCGCAGAGCATGGCTGCAAGTGGCGCGGACTGCCCAAGCGGTTCGGCAATTGGCACACCATCGACACGCGCAGGGAGCGCTGGTTCAAGGCGGGCGTTCTGGATCGGGTGTTCGAGCAGTCGCGACGTGCTCAGGTGGTACGCATCAAGATTGAAGCCGTATCGCTCGACGGCACGAGTATCAACGTGCATCTCGATGGCACGGGGGCGCTAAAAAGCCGGCCCGCAGTCATCGGAAAATCCAGAGGTGGCTAGAACGCCAAAATTCATATGGTTGCCGCATATGTTCGAACGGCCATAATGTTCTCGCTGTCGCCGGGACAGGCACACGATGCGCCAGAAGGCCGCGCGCTGCTGCGACGATTGGGCGGGCCGACCGCCCGCTGCACCTGTTGAGGGAGCGAGCCTACGAGGGCAACGAGACGCGACAGCTCGCGCTCGATCTGGGGTCCATCCCCGTCGTACCGCCGCTCATGACCCGGATCGAACCCTGGGAGTACGACCGCGAGATGTACGAGCGCCGCAACGAGGTCGAGCGGCTCTTCCGCCGCCTCAAAGGCTACGGCGCATCGTCTCTCGTTTCGAGAAACAAGACGTGATGTTCCTCGGCTTTATCCGCTTCGCACTGATCGCCGATGGACTTCGTTTGTGTTGATAGGCTCGAAGCCAGGAGTGTCCTGGAAAGTCAAAAATCCCGTCAGAATCAATTTCTGCCGGTTTTTTTTCATCTGTGCTCTTGAGAGTATTAGACCGAATCCCATACGCTCCATTAGCTACACTTGCCGCCCAAATTTGGCGACACAGGCATGCCCCGGGGCACAGAATATGCGTCCTCAGCCGTTGGCTAATGGCGCAACCCGGATGAATCGGTTTGCTGAAACAACCTCAAGGCCTGCGCTACTGGGCGCGAGGTGGCTGCTCTTGGAATGCATGCGCTCGGAAAATGGTGGCTAGTCCAGCAAGCCCATGAGAATCGCTTGGGCCGCTGCCGCCGTCTTGTTGGTAACGCCCAACTTCGCAATAGCGTTCTTCACATGAAAGTTCACCGTGTCGAACGAAATTCGAAGGATATCGGATACATCCCGTGACGTTTTGCCGTCGGCGAGCCACTTAAGGATCTCAACCTCGCGCGCTGTCAGATTGATCTGCAAGCTTTTCCCTGGAGTCGGTAAGAGCGCCTGTGCGAGTACAGGATGTGACATGAGGACGAGGTACCGCATCTTCATATCATTCGCGCGCAGCTCACTGGCGCTCACCGGTGCGCCTGACCGAGCCAGCGTGAGCATGCCTACCACGCCATGGGCATCGAAGTTTGATTGTGCCCAGCCCGCTCTCAGCCCGAAAGAGCACGCACCGTCCCATATCTCTGGCGTGTCCCTGAACAGCGAATCGCTCCAGACCACGGGCGTTTGTGTTCTACGCCCGTGCAGAACGGTAGGGTCGATTGCGACATAGTCCGCTGCTTCATACTGCTGCTTCCAGCCCGATGGATAGTTGCTGAAAAGTAAAATTCTAGGCTTCACGACGGGTAATGTAAGCCGCAAACCATACGCGCAATACTCGAACCCGAGTTTCGTCGCGGCTGTTGCAACCAAGGTAAACGCGGATTCTAGTGTTTGAGCTTTCAGCAGGCTCGTAGAAAGATCCTCAGCCCATTCTCTCAAAGTGATGGCCTTTTTTTTTTCCTCAATACCGTAGCTGCGGCTGAGGTAAATTCAGGGTCGGAGTTGCGATCTCCCGCAACTTCCCGGTATGAGTATGCTAGTCAGCAATCTCTTTCCGAAGTCCGGTTCGGGCGCCAGAAATGCTACAAGTAGCATGTGTAATATTGGATGGTTTCTGGGCTGATGTTTATATAATACTAATATGAAAATCACATAAATCCCAGATATTCGTAAATATTATATGACACGTTGGATTTATTCGATTGGTGTGAATTGTGCTTTTCACGCTGGTGCGTGTATGCCTGCTTTGTCTGCATTTGTTGCGGAACAACCGGGAGGGCCCCTTAAATCAATTTTAGCTGCACGCGATTCGCTGGATATTGAAAGGTTTGCGTGAAGGCTAAGTCATTTACTAAATTTGGTAGTTGCTCCAAAGCTGTCTGCGAGGTCGAATCGCTCCTACTACTTTTAGGGGGGGCGTGTGGAGATTTTAATTGGAAGGTCAAACAGACTTGCGAATGGTGTCGTAAGGGCGCTTGCGAGGTATCGCCATAGGATCTTCATCGACAGGTTAGGTTGGAATTTGACTGGCCAACATGGCTTGGAACTTGACCAGTTTGATAATGAAGAAACGATCTATGCCGTGGTGCGCAACTCGCAGGGCGAAGTTGTGGGATCGGCGCGATTACTTACGACCGAACGTCCCTATCTTCTCAGCGAGATCTTTCCTCAGTTGATGGGGGGCCTCGCGCCTCCCTGCGACCCGCATGTCTGGGAGCTGTCCCGGTTCGCTGCGACGGACATCTCTATAACCCGCGACAAAGCGAATTCGCAATTCAGGGCCTCGGTGGTGGTCGAGTTGCTCGACGCCGTTTTTGCCGAAGCCGCCCGTCATGGTGTGCAACGAATAATCACGGTTTCCCCTATGGGGGTCGAGCGTCTGTTGCGACGTTACGGTTTCGAGGTCCAGCGTGCTGGGCCGGCGCACATCATTGATGGCCGACCCGTCCTCGCATTTTGGATTGAGGTGGGCCAAAGCACGCTACGCATCTGCACGGACCAATAGTGCCGTCCTCGTTGTGTCCTCGGAGGCCTCCGGCGAGAACTTGCCCGCCATAAACCAGGCGCGGGGCGGTGCGAGAAACCGGGGAGGGTCCAGTATTAAAAAAATACTTTGAAAAACTACCAAAAAAGGGAATTGTGCAGTGCGGGGGCTGCGTGTCAAATCCCCTCAGCGGACATCATTGCATCGTCACAGTTTCCCGGCTGGATATTAAGTGCTCGATAGCTACTGCAGTTCGCTGCTCAACGCATTGGGCAAGTTTCCTGTCCCTGGGTAGCGCGGCGGTCTCCGTTTGTTGATGAAGGTTAATTGCCGCTTTTTTCGTCGTCCACACGCACATTGCAAAAGAATCGCCATGGCATGCACTTCCTTAGTCGAGCTGTTTCTCAACAATACTGACCCCAGCACGCCGGCCGCTTTCACCTATCTGCGCAGCGGCGATCAAGCCGACGCCATGCTGACTCATTTCGAGTTGGCCGAGCGCGCCAAGCGAGTGGCCGCTTGGCTTATTGATCACGGCTATGGAGGGGAGCGAGCGCTCCTGATGTTCCCTCCCGGTTTGGAATTTGTCGAAGCCTTCTTGGGCTGCATGATGGCCGGCGTGGTGGCGGTACCGGTGGCGCCGGTATCGCTGAGAGGCGACAAGGGCAAGGTCAAAGTTAAGCGTGTTCTGTCGATCCTAAACGATTGCCGCCCTGCGCTGGTGCTAGGTGTCAGCCAGACCTTGGACGGAACGCCCGCCTTTGTCGCCGAGCATCCCGAGTTCCAAAACCTGGTTTGGCTGGCTTTGGATGCTTTCGATGGCTGGGAGCATTACCGGGGGCTGGATGTAGCGCTGCCGTCAGCCGACTCGATCAGTCTCTTGCAATACACGTCCGGATCGACCGCCAATCCCAAAGGCGTGATGTTGTCACACAAGAATATCTTGCACAACTTGGCGCAATGGGACTATGGCCTCGGGCACGACGCCGACAGCAAAATGGTGTGTTGGGTGCCGCATTTCCACGACCTGGGCCTACTTTACGGCGTACTGTTCCCCATGTATCGCGGGATTTCAGCCTATTTGCTCCCTGCGGCAGCCGTGGTGCAGAAGCCGTTACGCTGGTTGCAGGCGATCACACACTATCGCGGTACCCACAGCATGGGGCCGAATTTTATCTACGACCATTGTATTGACCACGTCGCCGATGCCGAATGTGGGGGCCTGGATCTGTCGTCGTGGCGCATGGCCCTGAACGCGGCAGAGCCAATCCGGGCCGAGACGATTCAGCGCTTCAATGCCAAGTTTGCACCCTATGGGCTTCGATCCCATACGCTGACCGCCGCTTACGGGTTGGCCGAGGCTACCTGCATCGTCACCGGCCAGAATTGGGACCAGCCAATGCGCAGCATGGCGCTGTCGAGTGCCGCGCTGAGTCGCAACTTGGTGCGGCCCGCAGGACCCGGCGAGACAATCACTGAGCTAGTCGCCTGCGGCCAGGTCTTGTTGAACACAAGTGTCAAGATTGTTGACCCCAACAGCGGCACCGAATGTACACCCGATGGTATCGGGGAGATTTGGGTGCGTGGCGACAGCGTCTCGGCTGGCTATTGGAACCGGCCGGAAGAAAACCAACGCAGCTTTGGCGCGGTCATGCAGGGCGATCCGCAGCAGCTGCCATATCTGCGCACCGGGGACCTCGGCTTCCTGGACAGCGGTAATGTTTTCACCACCGGCCGCATCAAGGACGTCGTCATAGTACGTGGCGAAAATTACTACCCGCAAGATGCCGAATGGGAAGTCGAACATTCCCACCCAGCATTCAAGCCATCCGGTTGCGCGGTGTTCTCTGTGCTGCGCGATCACGAAGAGAGAATCGTCGTCGCGCAGGAGTTGATACGACATCACGATCGCTGGAGCGTCGAGGACATGTATGGCGCGATTCGACGTGCGGTCAGCACCGTGTACGACTTGCCGGTCGAAGCGATTGTGCTGATCCGCCCCGGCACCACCGCCAAAACGTCCAGCGGGAAGATCCAGCGCGGGGCGTCGAAAGCTGCATACTTGAACGGCGCGCTTCAGGTGATCGCGCAATGGCGGCGACCGTCATCGGTAGTCGATGTTGAACAGGTCACCGGCATTACGCCGGTGGCCGAGATGTCGCAGTTGAAGGCGATTGAACTGTTTCTGATGCAGCGTATCAGCGCGCTGGCGTCGCTCGCGCCCACGGCGATAGATCCGCTGCGGCCGTTTGCCGAATACGGTCTAGGTTCCCTTGATGCGACCATGTTGGCCGGAGAACTGGGAAGCCACTTCGGCCTAGAGGTGGCACCGACCGCGTTCTACGATCACCCCAGCATCCGTCAGTTGGCGCTGGAGCTTTCCGGTACCTCGGTTGCGGCCTGCTCTGCCTGTGTGACCAGCGACGGTCCCGATGACGATACCATCGTGGTGGTGGGCATGGCATGCCGCTTTCCTGGTGCCGATCAGCTTTCGGCCTACTGGAAAGTGTTGGCGGAAGGCGTCAGCACCACCACCGAACGCATCTTGAGCGACGGCAGGCTGCGACACGGCGGCTTCCTCGACAACGTCGGCGGATTCGACCATGAATTCTTCACAGTCAGCCAGCGCGAAGCGGCCTGCATTGATCCTCAACAGCGCATTGCACTGGAGGTGACGTGGCAGGCGCTGGAGGATGCCGGCATACGGCCCGAACAGCTTGGCGGCAGCAATGCCGGCGTGTTCTTTGGGGCCTCGGCGTTCGACTATGGCGCGCTGCAATTGGGGGAAGGGGCTCTGGATGCCTACAGCTGTCAAGGCTCGTCGCTGGCGGTAATAGCCAACCGCATCGCCTATCAGTTCGACTTGCGCGGGCCCAGCTTCGTGGTCGACACCGCTTGTTCGTCGGCATTGACGGCGCTGCACCTCGCCGCGCGTAGCCTACGGGATGGCGAATGCGAACTGGCGTTGGCCGGCGCAGTCAATATATTGCTGGCGGCGGACTGGGACTTGGCGCTGACTAAGGCCGGCATGCTAGCGCCGGACGGACGTTGCAAGACCTTCGATGCGGCGGCTAATGGCTATGTGCGCAGCGAAGGTTGCGGCGTTCTGGTGCTCAAGCGCCAGGCCGATGCGGTGCGTGACGGAGACCGCATCTATGGCGCCATTCTGGGCAGCGCCCTTAACCAGGATGGCCGCAGCAATGGTCTGACCGCACCTAACGGTCAAGCGCAGGAAGCGTTATTGCGCCGCGCACTAAGCAATGCCAGCGTCAGCGCGGCTGAGCTGGGCTACATCGAAGCCCATGGCACAGGTACTCCGCTGGGTGATCCAATCGAATGCGGCGCGTTGCGGCGAGTGTTGGGCGCGCGCGCTCGGCCATGCCTGGTCGGTTCGGTCAAGGCCAATCTCGGCCATCTCGAAGCGGCGGCCGGTATGGCCGGCATGATCAAAACCCTGCTGGCGCTGCATCATGATCTGATCCCCGCCCAGGTGCAATTCGCGCAACTCAATCCTCTGATCGAATTGGGCGATGCGTTGGCGATACCACGCGCGGCCATTCCATGGCCCCGTCCGTCGCGGGGACGGCGTTGCGCGCTGGTCAGCGCTTTCGGTTTCTCTGGCGCAAACGCTTGTGTGGTGGTGGGCGATGGCTTAGTTGCAGACACACACGTGGTGCGGAAATTGCCAGCACCTTCCGTGCTGCCCTTTGTGCTGAGCGCGCGAGACCAGCCAGCGTTGCTTCGTCTGGCGTCGCGCTACGCGGACGCTCTGGGAGCCATTGATGAGCAGGAGTGGGCGCATGCGATGTACACCGTCGCGTGCCGTCGTTCTGTTCAAACGGCGCGTTTTAGCGCCGTGGTCGACGGCCCGACAGCGCTTGCGGCGCGACTGCATGCATTGATGCATAGTGGCGATGGCGGCCCGGCCTCGGCACCGGCGCGGCGTATTCGCCCCCGGGTGGCGTTGGTTTTTTCGGGCCAGGGCATCCCGCTAGCAGGCGTGGCGCGCGAGTTGCATTTTCGTCTGCCGCCGTTCCGCGCTGCGCTGGCGCGCTGCAACGCGGTGCTGGAGCCAATACTGGGGCATAGCCTGTACACGCTTCTTTACGATACGCCCATCGGTGTCGACCTCGAGCGGCCGGCGCTGGCTCAGCCCCTGCACTTCGCGCTCCAATATGCACTGAGTCAGACTTTTCTTGGTTGCGGTATCCAGCCGGATATTGTTCTTGGGCACAGTCTAGGTGAATACGCGGCCCTGGTGGTGGCTGGTGCAATGACGCCGGAAGTGGCGTTGAGGCTGGTGGCGGCACGCGGCCAGTTGACCGAGAGCTTAGCCGCAGCGGGTTCCATGGCGACCGTGTTTGCAGATCATGGGACAGTACTCAAGGCAATCGCCGGAAGCCGTCTGGCTCTCGACGTAGCTGCCCTCAACGGCGAGCATCATTGCGTTGTCGCGGGTACCGCGCAAGAAATCAACGCCTTCTGCGAATATATGACCGAAACCCGAACGGCAGAATATCGAAAACTGGGCGTGGCGCGTGCGTATCATTCAGCGCTGATCGACCCGATTATCCCGCCATTCCGTGCGCTCGCCGAACAATGTCAGTTTGACGTTCCCCAAACGCCGCTGATATCGAATGTCAGCGGCTCGCTGTGGCCGGCTGGACAGGCGCTCGATGCCGATTACCTGGCGTGCCATCTGCGGCAGCCGGTACGATTCGCCGACGCGCTCGATACGCTGGCCAAAGCGCAAACGACGCTGGCCATCGAGATCGGATCTAAACCGGTGTTGTGCAGCATCGCTCAGGCACATCTTGACCAGCGCGGTCCGCGTTGGGTTCCGGCACTGCGCCATAACGGTCACGATTGGCGGACCTGGCTCGAATGCCTGAGCACAGCCTACAACGAGGGCGTTGAGGTTTGCTGGACCATGCTGTTCGAGGCGCCTCGCGTATGCGCCGCGCCGTTGCCGCCATATGCTTTTGCTGAACATCAACACTGGTTCACCGTGCGTGCCGACATGCTAGAGCACCAACGCCCTGATCGTTGGTTGCCCGAGTCCGGCAAGACTTTAACGCAGCGGCCGGAAAATCAAACGATCCTTGTGGAGGATCCCGCCAAGATGCCACTGCTGCAAGCGTTGACCCTTACGCTGGCGCGGTTGATGCACAAGGCGCCGGCGACGATCAACCCCGCCGACACGTTCTTCGAGCTAGGGGTAGATTCCATCGTGCTCATGGAGTTTCTGCGCATCACCAATCAGGTACACGGCTCCAAGCTGAGTGCAGCCGACATCGTCGAGCATTGCCCCAGTATCGAATTAGTCGCAGTTCGAATCCGTTCGACGGTTCCGTTTATCGCTACGGCTATATAGCCGTGGTTCGCCTTCCCAGTGCATCCCGCAAGGAGTCAATGTGAGTCCGGAATTTGAACTGCTGGTCGATGAGGCTCGGGTGGCGCCGCCGGAGGCCGCGCACGCGCCGTTCGCGCTGACCGATATGCAACACGCGTACTGGGTCGGCGAACAGAAACTTTATCGACTGCAGACTCCAGCGTTGCTTTATCGCAGCTTTGACAGCGCCACGCTGGACCTGATGCAGCTGGAGGCAGCGCTGATTGCAGTAGTAACGCGCCATCCCGCACTGCGCACACGCGTGCTGGCAGACGGCCGACAGCAAGTGGAGCCACCGCCGCTACGAATCGAGATCGCGCTAAGCGATATTAGCGGCACTGCCGACCGCGCGGATTCGCTGACCGAGCATCATCCGGAAGCTGACGGAAAATTGCCATTTTCGTGTTGGGTCGAGAGGTTGAAGGATGGTTATGTGATTCACTTCATAGTGCGGCTTATCGCGCTCGATGGCCGCTCTATCATGATGTTCTTCGATGAGGTTGCCGCAGCCTATCTGGGCGCGCCCCTGCCGCCGGCGCCGGCAGCCAGCTACCGCGATTTCGTCCTGCATCAACAGCAACTGAAGGAGCAGGCGTCCTATCAGCGGTCGCTGGAATATTGGAGGCAGCGAATTGCCGTCCTGCCGAGCTCGCCGGAATTGCCCCTTGTTGAGCATGATGCGATACCCATGTGCTCTACCTTCCTGCGTAAGCAGATTGTCCTTGAAGCCGAACAGGTGGAGCAGCTTAAGCTACGCGCACGGAAATGCGGCGTGACGCTCAACGCGCTGCTGTGCACGACGTACGCGGATGTACTGCGGCTCTGGTCGCGCAACGTCGACTTCACGCTCAATCTGTTGGTATCGCAACACGCCTCTAGCGGCCCGGAGTTCGAGGGTGTGCTGGGAAACTTCAGCAATACCTTGTTGTTGGAAGTCGCGGCTACGTCCGGCAGCTTGCGCCAGCGCGCACAAGCTCTGCAGCAGCAGTTGTACCGTGAGTTGGAACACGCCCAGGTCTCGGGCGTGGAAGTGATACGGGCTATGCGGCGCGGTGGCGGCAACGTGCCGGCCATGCCTGTCGTCTTTGCCAGTACGCTGGGCCTGGTTGGAGACCATCGGCCAGCAGGCCATTGTGCTATCGGTTGGCGCGTGCGCGAAGGCCGCTTGCACACCCCGCAAGTCTGGCTTGATCACCAGGTGTATATGGATGAGGGGCGGCTAGTTCTGAACTGGGACTTCGCTGAACAAGTGTTCTTACCCGAGGTGCCCGAGCAGATGTTCGCGGTCTATCAGCACCAACTCGATGCGCTACTGCGAACGACTGACGCGGCTGACCAGTCGTTTCTGCCTCGCGTGCCGCAGCGCTTTCTGGAGGCGCGGCTGGCAGCCAATGATACTGATATTCCCTTGCCGGGTGGTTTGCTACACGATCTCTTCGCAATGGCTTGTCGCGAGCACGCCTCCCGGCCCGCATTACTTAGCGAACAGCGCAATCTTAGCTACGATCAGTTGTGGTGCTTCAGTACCCGGCTCGCGGAGCAGTTGAGGGGGCACGGCGTAGGTGTCAACGATGTGGTTGCGGTGCTGGCGCACCGAGGATGGCGTCAAATCACGGCTGTGCTGGCTGTTTTGCAGGCTGGAGGTGCCTATCTGCCGGTGGACGCCAACACCCCACCGGCGCGTCGGGAGCATTTGATTGAGCAGCCGGGCGTCAAACTGCTACTGACTGAGCGTGCGTTGTTGGCCGATATGAAGCTACCGCCGGATGTGCTGCCTCTGGTGCTGGAAGACGTATTGGATGATGGCGAGCCAGGCCCAGCGGTCGAGCTGGCATCGGCACAGCTGCCGGAAGACCTCGCCTACGTAATATTTACGTCCGGCTCCACCGGTCGGCCGAAAGGGGTGGCGATCAGTCATCGCGGTGCAGTCAATACCGTACAGGACGTGATCGCGCGATTTGGCCTGGGCGCGTCCGACCGAGTGCTCGGCGTCTCCGCCCTCAATTTCGATCTGTCTGTGTATGACATCTTCGGGACGCTGAGCTGCGGCGCGGCGCTCGTGCTGCCGGCCCCGAGTGCGATCCCTGCCCCGGACCAATGGGGCAGTTGCGTGCAGGACTATGGCGTGACGGTATGGAACAGCGTACCGGCGTTGCTCGACATGCAGCTGGAATATTCCGGCACTCGTGCTGCCGCCGAACTGGCCACGCTGCGACTGGTGATGTTGAGCGGCGATTGGATTCCCGTGGCCCTGCCAGAACGTTTGGCGGCGCAGGTGCCGAGAGCGTTACTGGTGAGCTTGGGCGGTGCCACTGAGGCCTCGATTTGGTCAAACTACTTCGTAGTCAGGAAAGTTGATCCGGCTTGGACCAGCATTCCCTACGGCTGGCCTCTGAGCAATCAGCGTTACCACGTGCTGAACGCTGCGCTACAGCCGGTACCGACTTGGGTCGCCGGCCATCTCTACATCGCGGGTAGCGGCCTAGCGCAGGGCTACTATCTGGACGCCGTACGCACCTCCGCCAGCTTCATCTACCATCCGACCAGCGGCGAGCGACTGTACCGCACCGGTGATGTCGGCCGCTATCATCCGAGCGGCTATCTGGAGTTCCTCGGCCGTAACGACAATCAGGTCAAGATCAGAGGTTTTCGCATCGAGATTGGTGAGATCGAATCGGCGCTGGAGCGTTGCGCCGGCGTGCGCAACGCGGCGGTGGTAGTGAGAGAGGTCGGTCAACGCGACCGACAGTTGCTGGGGTTTTACGTGGCGCACTCTGTTGGCGATATAGCACTCACGCCGGAGACGGTGCGGCGAGAATTGGCCGAATCCATGCCGGACTATATGGTGCCACCCGTACTGGTAGAGTTGGAGCGCTTGCCGGTCAGCTCGAACGGCAAGCTTGACCGCGCTGCGCTGGCGATTGTCGCGCGGCATCACCAATTGGCGCGCGCGGTCCGTGTGGCGCCGCGTAACGCTACCGAGCAAGGCCTGGCAGCCTTATGGCAGAAGTTGTTGGAAGGCGAAGAGCCCGGCGTTCACGATAATTTCTTCGAACTCGGCGGTACGTCATTGCTGGCGGTGCGCCTGCTGCATATGATTGCGGAAAAATTTGACCGCCAATTGGCGCTGGCTTCTCTGCTGCGCCACGGCACCATTGCGGCTCAAGCTGAACTGCTGCAGCAAGAACGCTCACCCGTGACGCGCGCCAGGCGCAGCGCCCTAGTGATGTTGCAAGAGGGTGCGTCGGACGGGCCGTTGCTGCTGGCACCGCATCCGGTCGGTGGCAACGTGCTGTGCTACCGCGCGCTGGCAGCATTGGTGCCGGCCGGAGTGACGGTTGCTGGCCTGCAATCGCCTGGCGACGGGAGCGCGCGCACTGTCGACGGAATGGCTGACGACTATCTGCGACAGGTCGCGCCATTGCTGCGGCAGCGGCGCGCGCTATACCTGCTGGGTTGGTCGATGGGCGGGGTGATTGCGAGTCAGATGGCGCATCAGATGGAGGCAGCCGGCAACAGGGTGAACGCGTTGGTGATGATCGACAGCTGGAGCGGTGCCACTGATGCACCTGCAGACGCCACATTGACCGGCGCAGCGTTGCTACACAGCTTTGTCAGCGACCTGCTGGCTGGTGACGGAGTTCAAAACTGGCAGGCCTGGCACGAACTGTCCGAAGACGAGTGTATTGATGCTGCGATGGAAGTGCTCCGCACACAGGGAGCGGCGGCCGGACAGTTGCCGCGTCCGCTTTTCCTGGCATTGCTGGCCGAGCATGCCGCCAACTACAACGCGCTTATTCGGCACCGACCGGCATTGCTGAGTGTTCCCACGCGCCAGTACCGAGCGAGCCGAACACAGGCCTTTCCGCTGTTGGAACCAGTAGTGCAGGGGCGAGTAACACACTTGGAGCGTGACCATTTCACGATCATCGACGAAGCCGAACTTGCTCGCATTGTCGCGGCGATGTTCGCGCCGACGATGTAAAGCGCATACATCGACTCGCCGAGAAGCCCTCACCAGAAAACCACACATGGTACAAAAAATTGATACCGTTATCATCGGCGGCGGCCAGGCCGGGTTGGCCACCAGCTACCATCTGCGACGGCAAGGTCGGCCACATATAGTGTTGGAGCAAACAGGCCAACCAGCGCCTGCCTGGCAGCACGGGCGCTGGGACTCGTTCACTTTGGTCACTCCAAACTTGTCGCTCCGCTTGCCCGGAGCCGAGTATTGCGGCGATCAACCGTACGGCTTCATGGCCCGCGATCAATTGGTGGCGTTGTTCCGCCATTACGTCGAGCGTTTCCAGTTGCCTTTGCGATACAACACCAAAGTCGAGGCCGTAGAGTGCCGAGCTGACGGCGACGGCTTTGAGGTGCGCTGTGATAGCGCCCACTTCGAGGCCGAAAATGTGGTAGTTGCCACAGGTCTATTTCAGCAACCGCGGTATCCGACGTGCTCCTCCCGACTTCCGGCGCGCATCACACAGCTACATTCCGGGCTCTATCGCAATCCGGCCACGCTAGCCGCTGGCGCGGTGCTGGTGGTCGGTAGTTCACAATCTGGTTGCCAGATTGCAGAGGAATTGCGGCGCCACGGACGGCCTGTGTACTTGTGCGTAGGCGCAGCCGGGCGGGCGCCGCGACGCTATAGAGGCAAGGACTGTTCCGAGTGGTTGGACCTGCTCGGTTTGTCGGAACGTACGGTCGACATGCTCGCTTCCCCTCGTTTGAAGTTCGCCGCCAATCCACATATCGCCGGTAAAGACGACGGTAAGAGTCTCAACCTGCATCAATTCGCCCGCGACGGAATCACGCTGGTCGGCCGCCTGCTAGATGTGCGGAATGGAATTGCGCAGCTGGCGCCAGACCTTCACCAGAATCTGGAGCTGGCTGATCGTTTCGAAAGCGCATTCGTTCAGCAAATCGACCATTACGTCGCCCAACATAAGCTCGACGTGCCGCCCGAAAATCTGCCTCAGCTGGACGAAGGCTACCGGCAGCCGCAGACCACGGAGCTTGACTTGGAGAAGCTCGGAATCACGACAGTGATTTGGGCCACCGGCTATCGCTACGACTTCAGCTTGGTTAAGCCCCCTGTCTTCGACCGCGACGGGTATCCAGTGCAGCGGCGTGGCGTCACGGCTCAGCCGGGCTTGTACTTTGTCGGCTTGCCGTGGCTGCACAACCAAAAATCCGGGTTATTGAGCGGCGTGGGTGACGACGCCGCTTTTATCGCCACCGCGATCGCCGCGCGTGCTACCGGATGCTCGACGGGTCGGGGTCACGTTGTTGCGAGTTATTCGACCTCAGACTAGGAGTCACATGATGGCAGAAGTATCTCAATCAAACCCACCAACCCATTCCGCGCCCCCGGGCGCCTCTAAAGTTGGTCCTGCTCCCTTTGTGGCGGCGTCCGGCGGCGCCGAAACGCCGCCTCGGCGTGGCCGTATGATCCTGCTCATGGTGCTATTTTTGGCCACCTGTATCGGAGGCCGGATGTGGTGGCGGAGCGAGAATTTTGAAGAAACCGACAATGCCTATCTAGCCGCCAGTATCAGCACGATAGCGCCGCGCATTGTCGGTACGGTGTCCAAGGTATGGGTGCGCAATAACCAGCAGGTACAGGCCGGCGACGTGCTGCTCGAACTCGATCCGACCGACCAGCAAGTGCGGCGTGCGCAAGTCGAGGCTCAGTTGAATCAGCTTGACGCCCAGCTCCAACAGGCGGCGCAGATCGAACAGGGGCACGGAATGAGCGCGTCATCCAGTGCGTCACGCGCGGTGTTGCAAGCGCAAAAAGCAGTCGTGGTTGAGCAACTTCGGGAAGCGAAATTGCAGCTCGATTACAACAAAATCGTGGCACCAGTTAGTGGCCGCATTGGCCGCAGGAACGTCGAGGTCGGCGAGCGGGTACAGGCGGGTCAACAGTTGTTTGCCATCGTGCAGGACGGCGTATGGGTCCGGGCCAATTTCAAGGAAACTCAACTGGCCCGGCTTTCTGCCGGACAACAGGTTGGAATCCAGATCGACGCCTTGCCCGGTCGCAAATTTAGCGGGCGAATCGAGAGTTTTTCGCCGGCCTCAGGCGCAGAGTTTGCATTGCTGCCGGCTGATAACGCGACCGGAAATTTCACTAAAATTGTCCAAAGGGTGCCGGCTACGATCACGTTCGATGCAGATGAATTGAAGGGTGTGGCGGATCATATCGCACCCGGCATGTCGGCCGTGATCGAGATCGATTTGCGGCAGGAGAAGCCGGCGCCTGTTGCGGGGCGCTTCGTGCCAGCGGTCGAATAATGGGGGCCACTGGCAACTTGCTGGCGGGCGCCCCAGCTTCCGACGCGCTTCCACTGCGCACCTGGATCGGCATCTTCGCGGCCATCCTGGGTGTGTTCTTGTCCATATTGGATATCCAGATCACCAACGCCTCACTGCCCGAAATCTTGGGTAGCCTGTCGGCCACTCAAGAAGAGGGGTCTTGGATGTCGACTGCCTATCTGGCGGCCGAGGTGACGGTAATCCCGCTGACAGCGTACTTTATTCGCTTGTTCGGGATTCGTTCATACATGATAGGCAATAGCCTGCTGTTCCTATTGTTCTCCACCCTATGCGGCTTTGCGTGGAATCTGCCAAGCATGATCGTGTTCCGAATGCTGCAGGGCGTCGCCGGCGGCGCGTTGGTTCCTTCCGCGATGACGTTGCTCCTGACGCGACTGCCGGCCAGCAGACGCGGGGCCGGCTTAGCTTGGTTAATGCTATCAACCACTCTGGCACCAACGCTGGGCCCTACGCTTGGCGGCTGGCTTACCGGATTATATGGTTGGCCATCAATCTTCTTCATCAATTGGGTGCCGGGCGTCTTGATGTTGGCTGGTCTGGCCTATGGTCTCAAGTATGAGCCGCCCAACCTGCAACTGCTGCGCCAAGCGGATTGGCCCAGCATCGGAGCGATGGTGATAGGCCTGGTGTCGCTGATCATCTTCTTGGAAGAGGGCAACGCGCGGGACTGGTTTGCCTCTGACTTAGTGCGATTGGCTAGCGTACTGGCGCTGCTGGGCCTTGGTTACTGGATCATCCGAATGTTGTTCCAACCGCAGCCTTACATCAACTTGCGGCTCTACGGCCGCCGCAACTTCGGCTTCTCCTCTGTCGTCGGCGCCGCCGCCGGCATGGGCCTCTATGGCTCAACCTTTATTCTCCCTCTGTTCCTGGCACAGATTGCTGGCTACAACCCGATGCAGATCGGCGAGGTGATTATGTGGATGGGTTTGCCGCAGATCTTCATGATGCCGGTCGCGGCCAAACTATCCAAGCAGTTCGACAACCGGGCGGTTTGCAGTTTAGGTCTTGTCTTATTCGCTATCTCATGTTTCCTGAATTCAGGCATGGATGCCAATACCTCGCGTGATCAGTTGATTTATTCGCAGGTGTTCCGCGCGCTGGGCCAGCCGCTGATCGTACTGACACTATCCAACTTCGCTACCTACCGCATGGAACAGGTCAACCTGCCGTCGGCCTCCAGCCTGTTCAATATGTCGCGCATCCTGGGCGGCGCGGTCGGAACCGCCCTCCTGGCCACGGTGTTGACCATACGGGAGCAATACCATTCAGCACGCCTTGGCGAAGCCGTGTCGGTGTTCGCCAAGGCTTCCCAGGGACGGCTGGCACAACTGGCTGACGCCTATCTGGCGCAGGGCAGCACTCCCCTGCGAGCGTCGCAGCAGGCAGTCGCCGCCATTGCCGACGTGGTTCGACGCGAAGCCTATGTGGCGGCCTACAACGACTGTTTCTTCCTGCTCGCGTGGATATTGCTGGGCGCCATTGTCGCCCTTTGGGTGGTCGACCGGGTGGTGCCCGAAAGCGGTAAATAGTCTCCCAAGATGACCGCCGCGTCGTAAAGGGCGTCACCAAGCGCAAGGTTTCGGACTTAGCCGCCAATGTGCCGGTGTGCGAGCGATGTGTCCATCGCGACACATAGTAGCTGGCGGTCGAGAGGTGCCGATGTAGAACTGCGGCACTATCTTGGAAACTGAGCTGGACCTGGGGCGAGCACTACGTGGCAGCAGGAAGGGCGAAAAACAATCCTGGACGCCTTTTTCGTACCTGGCCGCCCCCAATCGGATGGGTCCCTGCTCTAGACGTCAGAGGAGTTACAAATTTCGCGGAGATCTTTGAATCCTTTGCGGCGCCGGCCGCCTCTTATCCCATAGGAACTTTGTCCTTCAACCCTAAGAGAGGTTATATGTTTTTTCAGAAGAATCTTCCCCCGTGGGAGCGCGCCCTTCGCCTGTGCATCGGTCTGGTCATAATAGTTGCCGCCTTCAACATGTCGATGGAGCCAGCCATGAAATGGGTGGCGGTGGCCGCTGGCGTTGTGTTTGCATGCACCGGCTTCATCGGTTTCTGCCCGATGTGCGCAATGCTGGGCCGAAAGATAAAACGCTCTGACTGATCATGGGACTCGATGCTCAGTTGGTGGAAGCTGCCTATCAAGGCGACGCCCATGCGCTCAACCAGTTGCTCATTACGATGCAGCCGGATCTCAAGCGCTTCGCCCGTCGCACTTGCGCGACCAGTGAAGATGCTGAGGACGCGGTTCAGGTCGCGCTATGGAAACTGCACACCAAGATCCACACGCTGCACAAGCTGTCGGCACTGGCTGCTTGGATGTTTCGGATCGTCGAGCGCGAGTGCTTTCGACTGTTTTCGCTCTTTAAAAGGACCGTTCCGATATCGGAATCGCTTGAGGAAACCCTACAGCAAGCCCCGGTGCCGCTTCAACTACGTCATGACCTTGTCGCGGCGATTGTTGCGTTGCCGACGCATTACAGGGAGATTCTGATCTTGCGAGATATCGAAGAACTGTCTGCGCCGGAGGCTGCGGCGCAACTGCATATCTCGGTCGCCGCAGTCAAAAGCCGCTTGCACCGCGCCCGCGCGCTCATGCGCGACCAACTGATGGCTGGCAGCTATTGGGCCGGTGACGAATGATATCGGCAAGGATGGCATTCATCCGAACTCCTTTATAGATGAGGAAAGCTATGTTCTGCAGTCGTTCTATTGGTGCTCACTTGCTGAAAGGCCTCGGCGCTCTTTCTCTGATTGGCTTGGCGCTGTATTTGATTTCGTATCATCCGGAGTTTGTTCTTGTTACGCCTGTGCTCGTGCTCGGTGCATTTATACTGTTCCGGGGTTGCCCGATGTGTTGGATGGTGGGGCTGTTCGAAACTATTCGTAACGGTAAAATTCGCAATCTGGATGCGAAGATTTCAGCTGACGAGTGAATGAAGCCGCCGGGGAGATAAACGTCCTGGCTCAGGCGCGTGTGATGCGCTCGAGTATCGTTGTGGTTTGGCGACTCACTTGGTCTGAACGGCAACCCGTGCGCTTATGCGGTACCTAGGACGTATCCAGGCCGCGCAAAATAATTTTATGGCTCTGATGAATTTCATATGCTTGCCTCCTAACCAGATTCATCTCTGGTTTTGTCATTACGGCGAATCCGGGAGCATGGCGTTGGATGATTTATATCGGTCTCTTCTGACACGCGAAGAACTGTTACTGCACGAACGGTTTCGCTTTGCGCGAGACCGGCATCGGTACCTTGTCACCCGCGTGCTGGTGAGATGGGTTTTGTCTCGTTATACACAGGTGCCAGCTTCGGCTTGGCAATTCGCTGCCGACCAGTTTGGGCGACCTCGCATCGACGGTCCTATGCTTGATGAAGTTCGTGGCCTGGATTTCAATGTGAGCCATACCAAGGGACTCATCGTGTTGGGTGTCGGTCGCGACATCAAGTTTGGCGTCGATGTCGAAAACACGAGCGGCTCGGCGGCGCTCGATATCGTCGATCATGCATTCTCGTCAGAAGAAGCATGTAGCTTGCGATCGCTGTCGGCGGACAAGCAGGAGCAGCGTTTTTTTGAAATATGGACGCTGAAAGAGAGTTTGGTGAAAGCTTGTGGCCTTGGGCTGCAGATGGATTTCGGAAGATTCAGCTTCGATCTGGATGGCGATGATATCAATCTCGTGTTTGCCGACAACGCCGCAACGCTCGGGCGGAATTGGCTTTTCTGGCAGTTTCAACCGTCGATGGACTACGTTGTAGCGGTTTGCGCTGCACCTAGTGGGGCCAGTACACAGATCATTTGTCGCGAGGCGTTGCCGCTCCGATGGGAGCGCGATTTTGATATCTCCCCAGCTCGCGCCACTATCGCATTGCGCAGGTAGCCCTGCCTCGTTTGCGGAGCCATTCAAGGTCGCGCGACGCAGCGCGGCCAAGGACGAGGTGACGTAGACTGACCGCTCCGGGCTCGACCCGGAACGGGCGTGGAAGTCCAGCGTATATGGTGGGTCTTGGGGGAATGCGGGGGCTTCGTACCTGCCGCAGGCGTTATCCAAGGCCTACATCCAGAGGTTAGGCTTGGTCTCGATCTGCGATGCAGTGGATCGCGTCAGCATACCCACTGAACCGCCGTATGCGGAACCACGCGTACAGTGGTGTTGGAGGGCTGAGGGGGTAACCTCTGAACCTACCCGATAACTGCGGACAGCCAAGAGGTTGGCGGCCACTCCATTTTTTGACAAAAGCTATGAAATCCGCCATAATTTCTGGCTTCGGTCGGGTTGTTAGCTCAGTCGGTAGAGCAGCGGACTTTTAATCCGTTGGTCGCGAGTTCGAGTCTCGCACAACCCACCACCCCCTGCCTTTTTACGAAGGCAGAAGAGAATCAAGCACCTGCGAGCGATCGCGGTGCTTTTTTTTCGTCTGTAGGGGCGAGGAGGGGTGATCTACTGCGCGATCAACCGCGCGATCAGGCGTGCGCTGGCCGCGCGATGCACAAGCTGGCGCAAACAAGCCCG
>RCUK01001053.1_pt1 | contig 19148 bp, 16 predicted proteins | sample 2166381 | NCBI WGS metagenome assembly RCUK01 (sample SAMN09932809, study PRJNA488358) | compost metagenome | isolation source: compost soil in an enriched community | place: Germany: Experimental Botanical Garden | reverse complement strand
TTTGGGACAACTAAAATCACTGTAAAAAGTGATGGTATAAAATTACTTAATTAAAGAAAGAAGTGTCTCCAAATTAACTAAAACACCGTTAAAAATCAAATATAAACGATAAAACACATTCTTATTCAGAATAAGAGTACACAAAAAGCAGGTATGCAAAACAATTAAAAACAAACTTAACTTGTTAATTTTCAACTAATTACATGTTAAATATTTTTTAATATAATCATAAAATATACGAATAATTTAGATTTTTATGTAAGTAATTACAATTCCTAGAAGAAAAGCGTTTTTTTTAAGTTAAAAACCGACTATTCAGAGTTAAAATTCCGAATACAAAGTAACGTCAGAAACGAGTGATTAAAAACAGATTATTTAGAGATAAAACTCTAAATAAAAAACAAGTCAGAAACGAGTTGTTAAAAAAATAATTCCCGTTAGATTGGTAAAAAAAGAAATAAACTGTCTATAGAAAATTTCATACACACTTGATAATCAATACTAAAACAAGATATGATTTAATTCTTACAATACGCTAGTTTTCAATACTTTAACATAATTACAACATTTGTAATTAATTGATAATCAGTTAATTATGTTTTTAACAATAACCAAAACTTTTCAAGCATAATTTTTGATGAATAATTGACTTAATTTTGTGTTATAATGAAAAGGCAAGATCGATGAAAAGTATTATTATATCCAATTTCCATCCCATTCTAGTGGAAAAATTACTTGATCAAAAAAAATTGAATCAGTACACCAAATTTTTGTATTATCATTTTCAAAACCTCTCTGAATCGGATGTTACTGGAAGTGCTGCAGAAAAGATTTCTTTTAAGTCTATTTCTGATCATGTGGATAAGTATTCTGTTTCTTCCGACAGTATTAATAGCAGACAATGTATCATTTTTGAAGAGGTTGAGGACTTTATTGAAAATATAATGGATGTTAACAACCCTTCAGAGTATCATTTTCCAAGTGGTTTTGAAGTCAGATCCGATAATTCTTTTGGCCCGAAAATAGAGATACGAATGGAGTGGTTTAAAAGAAAAATGGGTAATGTTTTTGATCAATTTTATTCTGGCGTAACTGTAAGACCTGAAAATCTAGTTCACGTCACTTGTTCAGGCTATTCCTCACCAAGTGTTGCCCAAGAAGCGGTAATAAAAAGAAAATGGGAAACGGTTCAGGTAACACACTCATACCACATGGGATGCTATGGTGCTTTTCCTGCCATTCGCACCGCAAGCAGTTTAATAGCTGCCAGTTCCAAAAATGGAAGAGCAGATGTGGTACACACAGAATTATTGTCGGCACATTTAAATTTAACAGAGTTCTCTCCCGCAAACACCATGATTTGCTCTCTCTTTGCAGATGGTTTTATAGGTTACTCCTTATATGAAGAAGAATCTTTTTTCAAAGATACTAGCATTACAGATAAAAAAGGATTGAGAATCTTAGCCTTTCATGAGGTTATCATTCCCGATTCTCTGGAAGATATGTCTTGGGATCTAGGAGAATATAATTTTCTAATGACGCTTTCGAAACGTGTTCCTGTTTTTATCCGTAAAAATATCAAAACTTTCCTGACCACACTTTGCCAAAAAGCAGGAATAGACCTTGAAGAAAAGAAAGCCGAAATGCATTTTGCAATTCACCCCGGTGGCCCAAAAATAATTGATTATGTGGTTAACGAAATAGGATTGAGAAGGGATCAGGCCAGCTGGTCTTATGACGTGCTATACCATCATGGCAATATGTCTTCGGCCACAATTCCACATATTTTTAATAAAATCATAAACGACCCTGCTATAGAATCAGGAACAAAAGTGGTTGCCATGGCATTCGGCCCCGGGCTAACAGCTACCGGCCTTCTGCTTGAAAAAGTATAATCCCACTTTAATAGTAACGTAAAATTTTTGCGTTGGCTTCTATACTTGCGTTCAATGTCATTAAGTTAAGTAAAACTGACAAAATGATTGCTGATTTTTGATTAACGATTTTTGATTTCAGATTTAACAGACCCAGTAAATCTGTTTATGCATCACTTAATGATCGTTTTCAATTCTTGACGGTATTGGGAAGCACTTTTTCCTGTATAGGCCTTGAATGATTTATTGAAATGACTAAAATTATTAAAACCACTTTCATAGCAAATTTCGTTAATACTAATTGGCATTTCTGCCAATAACTTAGAGGCATGAACGAGTCGGTATTCATTTACGAAGGTTGTAAATGTTTTATTGGTAATTTTTTTAAAGTAACGGCAAAAGGAAGGAGTTGTCATACTGACCAATTGCGATACCTCATCTAAAGTTATCGGTTCCTGAAAGTGGTCTTTAACATAATTGAATACCACATTTATCCGATCATTATCCTGCACTTGCATTTCCATAGAGAATCCGACGGCATTCAAAATAGTATATTCCTTAGAAAGTTCTAATTCCTTCAGAATACTCAACATCGATAATAATCTTTCAAAAGGCATTTGGTTATCCATCATTTCAATCTTATTTCCAATCCGTTTCTTTGTTTCTCCTTCAAAAGCAATTCCTGCTTTGGCCCGATCGAAAAGATTTTGACAATGCAGCATTTCGGGTATTTTAAAAAACTCATTTCCCAAGAAATTAGGTTTCATCTGAATTACGGTTTCATTCTTATTGCCTGTTTGCTCATTTGTAAATCCACAATGGGGTAAATTACTACCTATTAATATAAGGTCACCATCTGTATAATATGAAATATGACTTCCTATTTGTCGCTTACCGGAACCACCATTAATATAAACCAACTCAATTTCCGGATGGTAATGCCAAAGGTGTGATTTGCTGTTGGCATTTTCTACATATTTAGAAAACGAAAAGGAACTTCCATACGAAGTTGTGATCACTTCCAGTGTTGGCATTATTGTTTTCATTCTAAGATAAGGTTTAAAAATCTATATAAAATTAACAAAAAAGTATACAGGATTACCATTTTTAACATATATCGATTTCGTAAAAGTTAATATAACATACAAATCAGAAAAATGAGCTGTGTTTTGAAATACATTGTTGAAGTACTTTAGCACTATAAATTTTAATTATTAATCTAAAAACCAGTATCATGAAAAAGATTTTAAAATTAAGTTTGTTATTTGCAGTTGCGATGACTGCAATGAACACCTATGCAATCGAAGGTGATTTTTTACTAAATGTAAAAAAAGGTGAAGGAAAAGAAATTAGCTTTTCTCTAAACAATATCAAGAAAATTAACGTGGCTATCTACGACCAGAATAATAATTTAATCTTCGCAGAAAATGCAACAGGAAAAAGTGGTATCATGAAAACCTACAGCCTGGAGGAATTCCCTGATGGAGTTTATTATTTAGAGGTAGAAAACAGTCTTAAAAAGGTAAGACACGAAATTGTAATTAAAAAAGAAACTACAATTTTGTCCCGAAAATCAATTTCTGAGGTTTACAAACCATCAGCGATCCGTAAGACTGAAAAATTAGCAAATGTGAACTAATCACATGAATTAATAAATGTTTACTATTATCACACAAACTGAAAACAGCTCCGATTGGAGCTGTTTTTTTTTATATCATATGTAAACCAAATTACATATTTCTTCTATACTGACCACCAACTTCAAATAAAGCATCTGTAATTTGTCCCAACGAACAAACTTTCGTCGCTTCCATTAAATGTTCGAATAAATTCTCATTTTTAATAGCTGCTTCCTGTATGATTTTCAGTTGTTGGTTTACTTTATCCTGATTGGCTGTATGCAAATGATCCAACATCGTAATTTGATATTGCTTTTCCTCTTCGGTAGCACGAATCACTTCTGCTGGAATTACCGTTGGAGAACCTTTTGAACTCAAGAAGGTATTCACACCAATAATAGGGAATTCACCTGTATGCTTCAAGGTTTCATAATACAAACTTTCTTCCTGGATTTTTGAACGTTGGTACATGGTTTCCATAGCACCAAGAACACCACCGCGCTCGGTAATTCTGTCAAATTCAGCTAAAACTGCAGCTTCCACTAAATCTGTCAATTCTTCGATGATGAATGACCCTTGAATTGGGTTTTCGTTTTTGGCTAATCCTAATTCCTTATTGATAATTAACTGAATTGCCATTGCACGACGCACTGATTCCTCTGTTGGTGTTGTAATCGCTTCATCATACGCATTGGTGTGCAATGAATTACAGTTGTCATAAATCGCATACAAGGCTTGCAAAGTAGTACGAATATCATTGAAATCAATTTCCTGAGCATGAAGAGAACGTCCAGATGTTTGGATATGGTATTTCAACATTTGGGCGCGTTCATTTGCTCCATACTTATTTTTCATGGCTTTCGCCCAAATCTTACGTGCGACACGACCAATAACCGCATATTCCGGATCGACACCATTCGAGAAAAAGAACGATAAGTTTGGTCCAAAATCATTGATATCCATTCCACGGCTCAAATAATATTCCACGTAAGTGAAACCATTAGAAAGCGTGAAAGCCAACTGCGTTATAGGATTTGCTCCTGCTTCGGCAATATGGTAGCCGGAAATAGAAACCGAATAAAAGTTCCTAACATTCTTAGCTATGAAATATTCCTGCACATCACCCATTAATCGCAAAGCAAATTCAGTTGAGAAAATACAGGTATTTTGTGCCTGATCTTCTTTTAAGATATCGGCCTGAACAGTTCCACGAACCTGAGACAATGTTCTTGCTTTGATGGTTGCATAAACATCGGCAGGCAAAACCTGATCTCCGGTTACACCCAATAGCATCAAGCCCAAACCATTATTTCCTTCCGGCAAATCCCCTTGATAATGGGGTCTCTCCACTCCTTTTTTCTTGTAGATTTCGCTGATTCTTTTAGCAACTTCCGATTCAAGATTATTTTCTTTGATATACAATTCGCATTGTTGGTCAATGGCAGCATTCATAAAAAATCCTAACAACATTGGCGCAGGCCCATTGATGGTCATACTTACTGATGTCATGGCGTGAACCAAATCGAAACCGGAATACAGTTTTTTAGCATCATCCAGACAGCAGATAGAAACACCGGCATTACCAATTTTTCCATAAATATCCGGACGAATATGTGGATCATTTCCGTATAAGGTCACACTGTCAAAAGCCGTTGACAATCGTTTTGCGGGTAAGCCAGCACTCACATAGTGAAAACGTTTGTTCGTTCTTTCCGGTCCACCCTCACCTGCAAACATTCGTGAAGGATCTTCTCCTTCGCGTTTGAAAGGATACAATCCTGACGTAAAAGGAAATTCTCCCGGTACATTTTCCTGTAAACACCAACGTAAAATATCGCCCCAAGCCTGATATTTCGGTAAAGCAATTTTCGGGATTTGAGAATGCGAAAGTGACTCCGTATGTGTAGCCATTTTGATTTCTCTATCACGAACTTTGAACGTATAAACCGGATTTTTATATTTATTTACTTTTTCATTCCAATTCAAAACAATTTCCCAATTGTAAGGATCTAAATCCATTTTAACTTTATCAAACTGATTCAGTAACAGATTTAAAAAAATCTTATCCTCAGCTCCACCTGGTTTTTCAACCTCTAAAGCAGAGGGCAAAACAGAATCTTCATTGATTCCTGCTTTGGTCAATTCAGGATTCTTTTTAGCAACCGTTTCGATTGTTTTAAAAATTCCGTATAATTTTTGAGCCACTTGTTCCTGACTAATAGCAGTCACATCATACTTTCTGTTGTTTTCAGCAATTTCAGATAAGTAACGGGTTCTGTGTGGCGGAATTACAAAAACCTTCTCGCTCATTTCACGAGTGATTTCGAAAGTTGATTTCAAATCAGAATCAGTCTTTTCATGAATTTTATCCATGATTGACTTATAAAGCGTATTCATCCCCGGATCATTAAACTGTGAAGCAATGGTTCCGAAAACAGGTAGTGTATCTAAATCCGCATCCCAAAGATTATTGTTGCGTTGGTATTGTTTTTTAACATCTCTCAAGGCATCTAAAGCACCTCTTTTGTCAAATTTATTGATAGCCACCAAATCAGCAAAATCAAGCATGTCGATTTTTTCTAATTGGGTTGCGGCACCAAATTCAGGTGTCATGACGTATAAAGAAACATCTGAATGGTCCATAATCTCGGTATCCGATTGACCAATCCCGGAAGTTTCCAGAATAATAATATCATATTTTGCGGCTTTGATCACTTGTATGGCATCAGCCACATATTTAGATAAAGCTAAGTTCGATTGACGTGTTGCCAATGAACGCATGTAAACACGAGGATTATTGATTGCATTCATACGGATTCTATCGCCAAGCAAGGCACCACCTGTTTTTCTTTTGGATGGATCCACAGAAACCAATCCGATGGTTTTTTCAGGAAAATCGATTAGAAAACGACGTACCAATTCATCCACTAAGGAAGATTTTCCTGCTCCTCCTGTCCCTGTAATCCCAAGCACCGGAGTTTTGCAATCAGCATTCATCTTGCGAATAGCCTCTAAAGTATCTTTGGCTACATCCGGAAAATTTTCTGCTGATGAAATAATACGGGCAATTGCTTTTGGATTTTTCTTCTCTAAATTATCGATCTCATCACTCAATTGGTCTCCAATAGCATAATCAGCACGTTGTACCAAATCATTGATCATTCCTTGCAATCCCATAGCACGTCCATCATCCGGAGAATAAATTCTGGTAATGCCATACGCCTGCAATTCTTCTATTTCTGAAGGAAGGATAACTCCTCCACCGCCACCAAATATTTTGATTTGCCCAGCTCCCTTTTCCTGAAGCAAGTCATACATATATTTGAAATATTCATTGTGTCCCCCTTGGTAAGATGTTATCGCAATCGCATTAGCATCTTCCTGAATTGCGGTATTGACAACTTCTTCCACGCTTCTGTCGTGACCCAAATGGATCACTTCAACGCCTGTAGACTGAATGATTCTTCGCATGATGTTAATCGCTGCATCGTGACCATCAAAAAGGGCTGCTGCGGTAACAATTCTTACTTTATTGTTAGGAATATATGGTTTTACTTGTTCCATTTTATGAATATGATAATTTAAGGGTGCAATTTACGATTTTTTTTTAATAATTATTTGACGCTCGCTATTCTTGTTAACAAAAAAGCAACAGATTCTGCTATCGACTCCGATAGAAGCGCCAAAGAGAACCACAAACCAAAGGTCATAAATAAATCCTAAAGTTGGTGCTTCTAAATGAAATCATGGGTTTGTTTTTTTTATAAGTAGTATTTTTGGCCCAAGCCATAAGGCGAACAAAAAATAAACCCCAAATTATTTACAATGAAAAAAATTTTAATTTTAATGATGGCAGTATCTTTTTCAAGTTGTGCCGAAATGCAACAAGTCATGAATCAATTACCGCAAACCCAAGGAATGGGCGTTGATATTGCCGGCGGATTGAAAGAAGCACTGAATAATGGTATTACAAAGCAAGTAACTAAATTAACGGCTACGGATGGTTTTTATAGAAATGAAGCTGTCAAAATTTTATTGCCTGAGGAACTAAAAAAGGTAGATTCCGGTTTGAGAAAAATTGGTCTTGGTTCCTTGGCTGATGAAGGACTAAAAGTACTGAACCGTGCTGCCGAAGATGCCGTGAAAGAAGCCACACCGATATTTGTAGATGCGGTGATGAAAATGACCTTTACCGATGCCAAAACCATATTGATGGGAAATGAAAATGCAGCAACCACTTATTTGCAAAACAGCACTTCGACTGCCTTGTACGGAAAGTTCAATCCGGTTATCAAAAGTTCGTTCAGCAAAGTAGGTGCCGACAAAGTTTGGGCCAACATCATAACAAAATACAATAGTATTCCGCTGGTAAAGAAAGTCAATCCAGATTTAACGGATTATGTTACTAAGGAAGCAATGACCGGTGTTTTCAAAATGATTGCCGTGGAAGAAAAAAATATCAGAACTAATTTGAGCGCCAGAACTTCTCCTCTTTTACAAAAAGTTTTTGCCATGCAGGATTACAAATAAATGGTCTGATTACGAATTGCTGTTTTTTAACACAAAACACTATAATTGCTTTTTTTATACAAAGAAATAAGATTAGTTTTGATAAAAATATTGATTAAACGGACGGCCTAGCCCCGATAGTAGCGGCATCCTTTTTCCGGCTTCTTTAGCCGGGAAAAGATATAGCGAATAGCGGGATTAGCTCCCAAATAAAATTATATGCAGAAAATTACGATACTTATACATTGTGTGGATCGAAAGGCAATTATAGCCTCGGTGACCAGCTATATTGCTTCGATTGAAGGAAACATCATTTATCTGGACCAACATGTTGATGCTGATGAAAATGTATTCTTTATGCGTTTGGAATGTGAATTGAGTGCCAAAAAATGGGATTTGGAGACTATAAAAAATGATTTTAAAATCAACTTGGCTATTCCGTTTAATATGTCCTGGGAAATTTACCCCCAAGAACAAAAACCAAAAATGGCTTTGTTTATTTCTAAATACGATCATTGCCTTTATGATATTTTAGGACGATACAGCGCTGGTGAATTGCCGCTTGAAATTCCGTTAATCATCAGTAATCACGAAGATTTGAAACCGGTGGCAGAACGATTTAACATTCCGTTTCACCATGTTCCTTTTACCAAAGAAATCAAGGCTGAAGGAGAGCAACAACAAATTGATTTGTTGAAAAGGTACCATATCGACTTTATTGTTTTGGCCCGTTACATGCAAATTATCACGCCAAATCTGGTGTCGCTTTACAAAAACAACATCATCAATATCCATCATTCTTTCTTGCCGGCGTTCCCTGGTGCTAAACCGTATCATTCCGCTTTTAAACGAGGCGTTAAAATTATTGGTGCGACCAGCCACTATGTAACTGAAGGTTTGGATGAAGGACCAATTATTGAACAGGATATTTCAAGAGTTTCACACAGCCATTCCATTGATGATTTTATCATGAAAGGAAGGGATTTGGAACGTATGGTTTTGGCACGAGCCATTAAACTGCATGCCGAACGTAAAACAATGGTATATAATAATAAAACGGTTGTATTCTCTTAGGAATGCAACCGTTTTGGTTTTCTCTTTTAGCCTAAAATCTGTATAAAAATTAGCATGCAGATTTTACGGATGCATCAGATTTTATATCCATCTCTTTATGATTGGAATTACTTATAAGCAATTGCCGCACTTGTCGGACCTGTTAGCGACATGATTGAAGTCGACTTGAATCCTGCACTTTTTGCCCATTTATTAAAACTGGCAAAAGTATAATCAAAACCAGTTCCTGTCTCAATCAACATATTCAGACTCATCATCATTCCGAAAACATTTTTCATTCTTTCATCATCAATTACATTTTCAATCGCTACAAATGCACCGCCATCCGGAAGGGCATCATAGGCTTTTTTAAGAAGTTCTATTTTCTTTGATTCGTCCCAGTCATGAAGTATATTTCCCATAACCACTACATCTGCTTTTGGGAACGGATCTTTAAAGAAATCACCACTTGCGGTTACAACTTTATCCGAAAGTTGGGCTTTTTGAATATTTGCTTTTGCTATTGGCTCAACAGCGGGAAGATCAAAACTGATACACTTCATATGAGGTTGGTGTTTCGCAATCATCATACACAATACCCCGCCGGATCCGCCAACATCAGTCAAAGTTTTATATTTTGAAAAATCGAACTGCTGGGCGAATGCATTAAAATTCCCAATTTGAATACTCCCCATAGCATTAACAAACTCCGTTAATCTTTCGGGTGATTTATAGAGTTCATCAAACAAATTACCATCTCCGGCCTTAATTTCATTTTGTGGCAAACCGGTAAGTAAGCCTTCCTCGAGATTACCCCAAAATTGATACAACCGATTGTTCATCATATCAAGCATTCCTCCGATATAAAATGGTTTATTGATATCTAAAAAAGTATCTGTATGAATACTATTCGAATAAACAGCCGATTCTAAAAGTCCTTTTCTAGTGAGAAATCCAAATCCAGTTAAGGCATCTAAAAAATCAAACAAATGAATATCGGTACATTTCAGCTTCAACATCTCTTTTATTTGCTGAGCAGACATTGATTTCTTTTCGGCAAGCTTGGTGAATAATTGAAATTTTATGGCTGCCAAAAGAATTTTAGAAGCCCAAAACCCAGAGCCAATTTGCATAATACCCGCCGGTGAAGGCTGAATGTCTTGATTTTCCATCTTTTATCTGTTTTAATTTTGCCTTTTGCTATTTCATTTTATTCATTCTAAAACTTCCAATACGTTCGTTTCACCATTATAATTAAAAACCACTTTTGTCCAGAACGACTTCGCTTTTACCTTTGTCGGATACCAATCCCTATTTTCTTCCACAAGAATAAAAAGTCCTGTAACTGTACCCAAAACGATGAATTTATCTAATTTTGGCTGTTTTGAATAAGGACTAAGCCCATATTTTTCAAATAGTTCATCGCATTGTATCGTTACATTTTTAGAAACCAATCCAATCTCGCTAACCGACAGAATTGACTGGCCGTCAAATGGATTTTGAGTAGCGTTGTCCAAATCATTTCTCGCGATATATTCCAGAATATTTCCGTTGTTGTCATAGAAATAAAAAGACTTCGCATTCCAATTATAAAAATCAGCGATTTTATCGGGTGGAATTACATACATAATTTCCGTTTTCCTTTCAATCCAGTCAAAAGCTTCCAATAGCTTATTATTAGGCACATCAAAAGCAAAATGATAGACTGGTTTCACATTATTGGAAGACCGGAAAGTCAGTTTTGTTGCACCGGCATTAAATGAAACACTGGAACTGTCTTTATACAGTGTCTCCAATCCCAAAACTTGGTTGTAAAAAACTTCCGTTTTAAGGATATCGTCTGATAATAACTCTAATTCCAGTAGCTTCATTTTCGTATTTACTAACGATTCTATCTTTCTAACATATCAACATCCACTCCCAAACCATCTCCAACCGCAGCACCCAAACGTCCATCCACTCTGTACCAATGCGATAATTGACGGTTTATGATTTCTGATTTTTTAGGACCTTCAATACCTGACATGGCGGCAATAATATTATGAATCGTATTTTGCTGTTGCTCCGGTGTCATAATTTTAAACAAATTTCCAGGTTGGCTGTAATGATCATTTTCCCCTTCACAGTTTCTGTCGTACCAATCCGCAATAACACTTTGCATTTCCAAAGGCGGTTCTTTGTACGATTGATCAATATGAATTTCATCAAAACTATTTGGGTAATAATTGGGGTTTTCACCGCCATTGCCATCGATTCGCATTTTTCCGTCTCTTTGATAATTATTGGTGGCAAATGGACAACGATTCACTGGTATCTGTTCGTAATTAGCTCCCAGACGATAGCGTTGTGCATCCGGATAGGACAACAAACGGCCTTGCAACATTTTATCCGGCGAATACCCAATCCCGTCAACAATATGAGCCGGTGCAAAAGCAGCTTGCTCGACATCCTGAAAATAGTTATGCGGATTTTGATTCAATTCTAAAACACCTACATCAATCAAAGGAAAACGCCCATGTGGCCATACTTTGGTCACATCAAACGGATTGAAATAGTACTCCTGAGAATTAGCATCCTCCTCGCTCATCACCTGAATTTTCAAATCCCATTTGGGGAAATTTCCCTTCTCTATATTATCAAATAAATCACGCTGTGCAAAATCCATATCCTGCGCTTTCATTTGAGCCGCCTCTTCATTGGTGAAATTTTTAATGCCTTGCGCGGTTTTAAAATGAAACTTCACATAGCAACGCTCGTTAGCCGCATTAATCATAGAAAAAGTATGACTGCCGTAACCATTCATGTGACGATAGCCATAAGGTGTTCCTCTATCAGACATCAATATCAGCACCTGGTGCAAACTTTCCGGATTTAGTGACCAATAATCCCACATCATCGTTGGTGATTTCAAATTGGTGTGCGGATCACGTTTTTGGGTATGGATGAAATCTCCAAATTTCTTAGGATCTTTAATAAAGAAAACAGGCGTGTTATTGCCTACCAAATCCCAATTCCCGTCCTCGGTATAAAACTTCATCGCAAAACCTCTTGGATCGCGCTCGGTGTCCCCTGATCCTTTTTCTCCTCCTACAGTTGAAAACCGAAGAAAGACTTTTGTTTCTTTTCCTATATCGGAAAACATTTTGGCTTTGGTGTATTTTGTAATATCATGGGTTACCGTAAAAGTTCCAAATGCCCCGGAACCTTTCGCATGCACCACCCTTTCAGGAATACGTTCCCTGTTGAAATGGGCCATTTTTTCGTGAAGAATATAGTCTTGGAGTAATAAGGGTCCACGAGGGCCAACTGACTGCGAATTTTCATTTTCTACAAAAGGTCTGCCAGACGCAGTTGTAAGTTTTCTATCTACTTTCATACTTGTAAATTTTAATAGTTTAACGCAACGGTAACCTACTTATCTATATAACGAAAATGAATAATTTTATACCTAAATAGCTAAAAATATCCTCTTTACGTTTTTATTACAAAATAAAAAAATGAAATGGGGAGAGGCAATCCTATATTATAAACACCTAAATTTAAGCAAAATACAGCTGTTAAAAAATAATCTATTAAAGATAGAAAAAACTTAACTTATCAGCAACAAACTAATAACAAAATCTTAACAGCCAAAAATCACAATAAGTGTGATCTTTGCAATGTAATAAACTGGTTATTTATTATTTTGGTTTTGGTTAGTTATAAAAACGCCGGTATCTTTTGGATACCGGCATTTTTTATTTAGCAGTGTTGATAAAGGAAAGTGCTGCAGTATTGAACGCAAGAGGCTGTTCGACATTGACTACATGACCACAATTTTCGATTACAAACAGTTTAGAAGATTTATAATGGCTTTCTACTACTTTTCGAACAGAAGGCAAGAACATGTAATCCTCTTCTCCCATTACATAAAGCGTAGGAATACTCAATTCTACTTGTCGGAACCATTTAAGCACCGGATTAATTTCGGCAGTTAGTTTAAACCACTTGATGAATTCTTTTTGATACAATTTCTTGGCTTCATTGATAAAAAGCAAACGAGATTGTTTGTGACTTTTTTTAGGCATAATCACAAAAGCAAAAAAACGATATAAAACCAAATACGGCAATACATACTTAAACATATTTCCCAATTTCATCAAAACCTGGGAACGAAAATTCATTTTAAGAATCGCTCCTCCAAGTATCATACTTTGCACCCTTTGCGGATACATTTCTGCCAATTGTCTGATTAGAATGGTGCCCAACGAAATCCCGACAAAATGCGACTTTTCAATCTTTGTATGGTCTAAAACCTCTAAAATATCATGCGCCAAAGCCGAAAAGGTATATTTCTGTTTTAAAGCCGATTTTAAAGTAGGTTTTGATTCCCCATGACCACGCAAATCCAATAACAGTACATTATAATGTTTCTGAAAATCCCGAATTTGCTTAAACCAAATAGAGGAACTTCCACCGGCACCATGGACAAAAGTTACCCATTGGCTGCTGTTCTCATTCTTATAAATGGTATAATTAATCATGTTCGTTTTTTTTGTAAAAATAGAATTTTAATTTTAAATCCCAATCTTAACATTTAATAAAGAGGATTTAATGATTCTAAAACGTAAATTTGCAAAAAATTACACCCCATGCAAGGATTATTGAAAGAGAAAAGTGAAATAGAAAAATTGCAGAAAGAGTTCAAAATACTTACCGAGCAACTTAGCAAAACTGACAAATCTACTGTCAACGCCACAATTGAAAAAGAAGAATTAGTTCTCGAGGAATGTGAATCCTAGTTCTTGGTGCATTCTTTTGAAATAATCAAAGGCTTTTAACAAGCGGCTTCCATACCAGGAAAACATTTCGCCATCAACAAACACCGTTTTGACATGCTGCGTATATCGGCCTATTTCAAGCGCATCTTCTTCCTTAAAAGGAAAGGGTTCCGAGGACAAAAACACCAGATCGGGATCACCTTCTAAGCGAATTTTATTTAATTCAATTTCAGGATAACGACCTCTAGCGTCATAAATATTCTGAAAATGATTCAGTTTCAGTAATTCGTTGATAAAATTATTGGAACCTGCGACCATATATGGATCTTTCCAAATAAAATACGCTACTTTTTTTACTGGAACTTCTTTAATGAAATTTTTAAAATCGCTCAAGGCAAAAGATAATTTGTCAATTAAATCCTGGGCTTTCTCCGAAATGTCCGGGCTAGAGTTAAAAATTTGCCCAAAATCAGTAATCATTCTGAAATTATCTTCAATCGTAATAATATCGGTTACCCAAACAGGACAAATTTGCTGCAATTCAGCCACCATTTCGGCAGTATTCTCCTCTTTATTACAAATAATGATATCGGGCTGCAATACGCGGATTTTATCCAAATTCACTTTCTTGGTTCCCCCTACAATTTTCTTGGTTGATTTAAAATGAGCCGGATGCACACAAAACTTGGTAATCCCAACAATTCGTTCTTCGAGACCTAAATCATACAGCAATTCCGTTTGGGAAGGAACAAGAGAAACGATACGTTTGGGAGTAGATTCGAAGCGATGTGAAACTCCGATTTGGTCTTTAAAAATCTTCATTAATTCTTACTTTTTTAGTATCTAATTAAAAGAATATCCATGCTGTTTTTTTATCTTTGCAGTATGAAAATCTTAGTTAAAATAGCACTCCTTTACTTACTAGTTTCTGTACCTATATTTGCCCAACCACTCGTTAATGTCAGCTTACAAAAAAACAGTTCTTTAATCATTACCGGCACAACAAATGTAGTATCATTTAAAATATTTCAAAACGGAGAAGACCTCTCCAACAAAAAATTATCCTTTACCACTTCTCAAAATCAAAACAAGATTTCATTAAGTGAAAATAAACTTTCGGTTGCAGTAAAGAATTTTTCGTCCCACAATAAAATGGCTTTGAGGGATTTTTTAAAACTTATAAAATCAGACACTTACCCTAATATGCAAGTCCAAATAAATTATTTGGATCTGCAACCCAGTTTAGAAAAAAATCAACCTAACAGCATGAATGCCATTGTAAGCATCACCATTACCGGTGTTAAAAGGCATTATTCTATCCCTGTTTCTTATAGCAGTGACGGAGATTTATATTTCATTAAAGGAAAAAAGAAATTGAGCATTCGTGATTTCGGACTTACTCCCGTTAGCCAAATGATGGGCCTAATCAAAGTAAGCGAATGGATAGACATCGATTTTAACATGATCTGTAAAATCAAAGTCACAGACACCGAAGAAATATAACTTCTCTAAAAAAGCTTACTTTAAAATAGCTTCCATTTCCTGTTGCATCTTCAATGCTTCTTCTCTGGCTTTCTCTACAAAGTCTTTTCCGTTGGAAGCATAAATAATCGCACGGGACGAATTAATCAACAATCCAACATTATCATTCATTCCGTATTTACAAACTTCAGAAAGACTTCCACCCTGTGCTCCTACTCCCGGAACCAATAAAAAACTGTCAGGAACTATTTTACGTATTTCTGTGAAATATTCTGCTTTGGTAGCACCAACCACATACATTAAATTCTCGCTGTTTTTCCATGTTTTAGAGGTTTCTAAAACCTGTTTGTACAACTCTTTACCTTCAACTTGTAATGTTTGAAAATCAAAAGCACCTTCATTTGAAGTTAAGGCCAACATAATGGTATGTTTGTTTTCGAAAGCCAAAAACGGCTCCACTGAATCTTTTCCCATATAAGGCGCAACGGTAACACTGTCAAAGTTTAAATCTTCAAAAAAAGCTTTGGCGTACATCGATGACGTATTTCCAATATCACCACGTTTCGCATCGGCAATCGTGAAAATTTCAGGATAATTTTCATTGATGTAATTGATTGTTTTTTGCAACGACATCCACCCTTTTATACCATAAGCCTCATAAAAAGCCGTGTTGGGTTTGTAAGCCACTGCTAAATCATGCGTAGCGTCAATTATAGCTTTATTGAATTCGAAAATAGGATCTTCCAATTCTAATAAATGTTGCGGAATTTTATTTAAATCGACATCCAATCCTACAGCTAGGAAGGATTTTTTGATTCTGATTTGGTCAATTAGTTGTTGTGTTGTCAAGGGAATTGGGTGTTGGGTGTTGGGTGTTGGGTGTTGGGTGTTGGGTTTTGGGTTTGCGATCAAACCTTGGAATCAACATATTTTTTTAAGGATTGAATTCTTTTTTGAATTACATTAAGCTCGGAAATAATTTCTAAGTGTAAAATTACATCCACAAAACCGATCTCTTTAGCTATTTCAATTTGGGTTTCCAATTCAAAGGAAGAGCCCAAACTTATTTGCAAAAACCGTGAAAAATCTTTTTGAGAAGTTCTGGCACAACCTTCGGCTATGTTAGAAGGGATTGAAACTGCACATCTATTAATTTGCGAAACCAGTCCGAATTTTTCTTCGTTTGGGAAAGAACCAGTAATAATGTAAATTTTTTTAACAAATAAAACAGAACTTTGCCAAACTTCTAAATCCCTAAAGTTTCTCATATATTTTAGTTTTACAAAAAACCAACCCCAAAAACCTAAAACCCAACACCTATTTAAAATACTTCGCTTGCTTCTTTTAATTTTTCCATGTTGTTCACCAATTGCAATTCGTCAACAATTTTTTGGATATCACCATTCATGATATTACCCAAATCATATAATGTCAAACCAACTCTGTGATCAGTTACACGACCTTGCGCATAATTGTAGGTACGAATCTTTGCCGAACGGTCACCAGAACTTACTTGAGAAGTACGTTTTGAAGCATCTTCAGCTTGTTTTTTGGCTAATTCCATTTCGTACAAACGAGAACGTAAAACCGTCAAAGCCTTGTCTTTATTTTTGTGTTGCGATTTTTGATCTTGACATTGTGCTACCAATCCGGTTGGAACGTGTGTCAAACGTACTGCTGATTTCGTAGTATTTACCGATTGTCCACCAGGTCCTGAAGAACAAAAGAAATCTACACGGACATCATTCATATCAATCTGTACATCAAATTCTTCGGCTTCCGGAAGTACCATAACGGTTGCTGCCGATGTATGTACACGTCCTTGCGTTTCCGTTTGCGGAACACGTTGCACACGGTGAACACCTGCTTCAAATTTCAAGGTTCCATAAACATCTTCTCCGGTAACTTCAAAAATCACCTCTTTGAAACCACCTGAAGTTCCTTCGTTCATATCTACAACCGAAGTTCTCCATCCGCGGCCTTCACAATATTTGGTATACATACGGAACAAATCTCCTGCAAAAATACTGGCTTCGTCTCCACCTGTACCGGCACGAATCTCCACCATTACGTTTTTCGCATCTTCAGGATCTTTCGGAATCAACATAAATTTGATTTCTTCCTCCAGTTGCGGTAAACGTTCTTTGGCTTCGTCCAATTGCATTTTGGCCATTTCGGTCATATCTGCATCACTTCCATCAGCAATTATCTCATTGGCTTCGTCAATATTTGCCAAAACAAGAACATATTCTTCTCGTTTTTCCACCAACGCTTTTATACTTTTATACTCCTGATTGAGTTGCACATACCGTTTTTGATCGGCGATTACATCGGGTTGAATAATCAAATCCGAAATTTCGTCGAAACGTTGTTTTACATATTGAAGTCTATCTAACATTTTCCTAATCCTTTTATTGGAGTGCAAAATTACGAAAAATAGTTGATAGTTAAAAGTTGTTCGTTATTGGTTTTTTTAGGAGCTAATTACGCCTATCCGCTTGTATCTTTTTCTGGCATAAAAAAAGCTCGAAAAAGGATTTCGCTTCAAACGAAGTTCACTGAACTTCAATTAAAATAAAAGTAAAGTGACCTAATCAGGACAACGAAATTATGCTAAAAAACAGCAATTGTGGTTTCCGGTAAAATCCTTGAATCAAAAGAAGCTACTTTTGAGAAAACAGATAAGACCAAAATATTATTTTATCAGTATTTTCGGTATTAAGTTATATATTTGAGAACAAATATACTCTGAACACTATCAGATCTATCTCTTTAAATTGGGGATGATAGGTCTTATTTTATCAGACCGATATACAAGTTATAGCCAATAGCCCCAGAACAACCTGCCAAAACAAAAACTTTAATCGACAGAAATGTTAGAAATCAGAAGAGGAACAGCAACAAAAAATTATGAAAACACTTTTTTTAGAGAGTTTGCGGACAATCTAAAAAAGATGTTTGAAAAATATTCACTTGACGGCTTGCTGATTGCTAACTCTGAATGCGAAGCTGAAAAAAGATTACAAATAGACGCTTTACTTGTAACAGAAAAAGCGGTTTTAATTATTGACTTCAAAAACTTCGGTGGTAAAATAACTTTACCGAAAAATGCTAAATCCGAATTCGACTTTGGCAAATGGACAAATGAAAGCGGAGAACAAATAAAAGGGGGAAGTTCTATCAATCCTTTTATTCAACTAAAAACACAAAAAGAAAGATTTATAAAAGTTGTTGAAAAGCACATTCTAACAAAACTGTCGCAAAGCGACAGTTTTAATGCTTTTCATACTGTTAGAGCAGTTTGTTTTCAGAAACCGATTGAATTAATTGGAAAAATCCCTTCAAATGAAGAATTAAACTTCTTAATTTTTGACAAGAATACTTACTTGGAAACAATCAAAGATATTATTGACATTTCCGACAAGGAAGTTTCATTATCTAAAAATTCGTTTGACTTTTTTAAGGAAGTTTTCAGAGCCGACTTGTTTGACACTTCTGAAAAATATGACCAAGCGAATGACTTTACTTCATATCATACTGAATTGGATTTTGACAATCTTTATCCAGACCAAAAATCAGCACTCAATGAAATTGAAAACTTCATCAAATCAGAAGAAGAGAAAATTTTTATATTACAAGGAACTTCTTTGAGCGGAAAAACACATTTAATTCCTTTCGTTCAAGAAGTTGCATTTAATAACCAAGTTACAGAAGTAAAATTATTTGCTTCGTCAAGCAGAATAGCAAACAATCTTTTAAAGAGTTCAAATTTAGAATTTGCAAGTATCTACTCTTACATTTATGGTGGTAATTCGACAATCATAAACGAGAAAGAAAATGAAGATGAAAAC
>RCUK01001049.1_pt1 | contig 19183 bp, 14 predicted proteins | sample 2166381 | NCBI WGS metagenome assembly RCUK01 (sample SAMN09932809, study PRJNA488358) | compost metagenome | isolation source: compost soil in an enriched community | place: Germany: Experimental Botanical Garden | reverse complement strand
TATAATTTAAAAGCAGGTTTAAAAGATAAGGTTTCCAACCAGAAATGGAAATGCAATTAATTACTCAACACACCTTATATTATCCATAAAATAAGTATTCGGATTAGTTACCTTTCCTGTTAATTCAGAAGTAAGTTCTCGTTTTACAATATAATCTTCTGTATTGGTCAGATATTTAATTCTCATTATTGAAATTGGAGATTTTTTAAGTTCCTCATAATTCTCTTTCATAAACATAAAAATACCTGTATTGATGCGGTTATCAAACCCTTTTTCGTCACGAACAAGTGTTCCGCAGTTTTCTTGATTGATGTGCATTAGGGTTACAATTTTTCCGTTTTCTAATTGCAAAAATATTTTTGAGTTTTTATCAAAACAGTTTGCTTTGATGAAATCTTTGCTTTTTTGAATAGATTGTAGGTTCAATGTTGGCAATCCATCTGTTTGAGCCAAAGAGAAGAAGATATAATTAAAGCTTCCGCCAAAATATTTCTCACTCATCAAATATTCATTTGTTATTTTATAAGATCCGATAGAGTCGTTTACATTTACACTATATTCACATGGTTTTTGGGCAAATGCGGTAAAAGTCAATAAAAAAAGAGTTAGGGTAATTAGTTGTTTCATTGTATTAGTTTATTTTGGTGCAAATTAAAACTATTTTGTTATCTTTTACATCAGTTGTAAAAAAACAATACAAATTACCTCCATTTTTTATTTTCCACTTTTTTCTAATGTTTTCAACCGTTTCAGGAAAATTACGAGTGGTAATATTTGCCTGTTTATTTGCCAGTTCGGTTTTCATTTCATTTTTGTTGTACGAAAAGGCTTTTTGAATCTCAAATTTTCTTCCAGGAAAATCAATTAAATTCTCAGAAGTATACAAATGAGAATGTTTATGAAGTTTATCAATTTGAAAAGTGATGCTTACTTCATCAAAACCACCAGATTTCATAATTGCAGCGTTTGGCTCGTAAAGATATTTCTTTGGAAAATCATAAAGTGGATATGATATTTCTTCGCCTAAAACAAACTCAAAAGTCTCGGTTTTTTCTTTTAAAATATTAGCAGTTTTTAAAGTTATTTCGTTTGAATAGCCTTTGTGAATTTCAAAAAGCAATTCCTTAACTTCATTTTCCAGCGCTATAATATGAATGTTTTTGACATTTTTTAATTCAGATAATCCTGCTGAAATATCTAATAATGGGGCAGTTTTAATTAAAATATGATCTGATTTTTCGAAATAGAAATCAAGCAGTTCTGGAACATTTGGAAGACAGTCTTTCAGCATGAAAACTTTGCCTTTGCTGTCATTTCTTCGAGAAGGATCAATATAAATCCAGTCAAACTTCTGATCGGTTTCTTCTAATAAACGAATAGAATCGCCAGCATGGAAAGTGCTATTTTCAATTTCTAATTGTTTAAAATTGTGCGATACGATTGCTGATAATTCTTCATTGATTTCGCAATGCATTATTGATTTGAATTTTTTAGAAAAATAATAATCATCAACGCCAAAACCGCCAGTTAAATCAATTAGAGATTCACCATTTATTAAAGAAGCTTTGTATGCAGCTGTTTTTTCTGAAGACGTTTGTTCTACAGAGATTTTACTTGGATAAATGATGTTTTCAGTAGCGAACCAAGTCGGAAGTTTTTCTTTAGCTTTTGTTCGGGCTTCAATCTGATTTAATATTAAAATCCAGTCCACATCGGGAAATGGATTTTTTTGTAACGCCAATTTTGTTATATCTGCACCTGTATTTTGAATTATATATTCTTGAATTTCTGGATGCAAAATAGGATTATTCAAAGCTAAATTCTTTCGGTTAATACGGAGACAATTTTATTATTAGGAAAAAATTCTTTCAAAATTACTTTAATCATCGTAAACGCAGGGATGGCTATAATCATTCCAACAATTCCAAATGTAATACCGCTGATTAAGATAACTAAGAATATTTCTAACGGATGCGAATTTACGCTTTTTGACGAAATTATTGGCTGGCTAATATTGTTGTCAATTGCCTGAACCAATAAAAAGCCAATAATAACATAAATTGTCGTTGGCAGAATTTCTGATTGAAAATCCTTTCCGATCATGCTTATCATGGTAAGAATTCCAGCTAAGGTAGTTCCTATAATTGGCCCCAAATAAGGAATTATGTTTAGGATGGCACACAAAAAGGCAATTACAAAAGCATTTTTATTTCCAAAAATCAATAATACAGTCAGATAAAGAATAAACACAACAATAAGCTGTAGTAATAAACCAATAAAATAGCGTGTCAATAAATGGTTTATTTTGGTGATAGAATTTAAAATTTTGTCTTCATTTGAATCTGGCAATATTCTTCTCGCCTGATCTTTAAAGGTATCCTGGTCTTTTATGAAAAAGAAAGTGATGAAAAAAACCGACACCAATCCCATTCCCATATCTGCCATAAAGTTGATTATAGTATTGATAAATCCAGTAAAATAGCTAAAATCTAGGAAAGAAGTAATCTTAGAATCTTTTAAAACTTTATTTAAATCAATATGCTGAATATTAAAATACTCTTCAAGATGTGTTTCCGTTTCTATAAATTGATTCTGAAGATGTGCTGTATCAAGAAGCGCCAGATTATTTGCTTGAGAAATAATTAAAGGAACAAATAATAAAATAAAGCCGACAATTAAAAAAATGAAAAAGATAATTGTTGTTGTGGCCGCCATTGAATTGCTGAATTTTAATTTATTCTTTAAAAACAGCACCATCGGATTGGCAATTAGGCACAATATTAATGAAATGCACAGATAGACAATGACAGTTTGTATTTCATATAAAAAATATAATACGATGCTAATTATTAAGATGGTGGCTAAAGCTCTTAATATTCCGTTAGAAATAGTTTTTGATGTGATCATGCTTAAAATTTAGACTATAAATATAGGAAAAAGCATTCTAAAATTTAGGATGAAACAAAAAAAGCGAGATGATTTCATCTCGCCTTTAAATAAGTTTTTTTTATTAAGGTTGTGCAAAAGAAGCTCTAGCACCTCCAGTTGTAAAAATAGCTGAAATTCTGTTTTTTTGACCTGTTGAAAACATATACATTGCCGCATCGTCAACATAATCCATGTAGTTCATTGTCATTTCTACAGGTGTACCTGTACAAGTGCTGTAATGAGGGTAAGCAGGAACTCCGTAGTTTGCTGTGTTATGAGTTGGAGTATCAGCAACAAGATCGCTTCCGCAAGTAGCATCTCCCCAAATGTGGCGTAAGTTCATCCAGTGACCCACTTCGTGTGTAGCTGTTCTTCCTAAGTTAAATGGTGCATTTGCAGAACCAGATAATCCGAAATAACGAGAATCGATTACCACACCATCAGTAGCAGAAGAACCGCCTGGAAATTGTGCGTAACCTAAAATTCCGCCACCAATAGCGCAAGACCACATGTTTAATTTTGTCGTTGGAGAAGTAGGAGCAATTCCTCCTTGAGCAGTTTTTTTCATCGCATCATTTGTTCCCCAAGAAGTTTTATTAGTAGATTTTCTAATAACCTGGTCTAAAACAAAAGTAATTCCGATGTTTGCTTTAACTCCTGAAAATAATGCTGGTACATTATTGTAGTCAGAGTTTAAAGCATTAAAATCTTTGTTTAAAACATCAATTTGCGATTGAATTTGTGCATCTGAGATGTTTTGTGCGGCAGTTCTGTATAAAACATTCACTACAACTGGAATTTCAATTTTTCCATTTACCAGACGGCCTGTAAAATTTGAACCAGCATGGTTTATAGTAAAAGTTTCGATTTCGTTCATTCTAATCGCCAATGAAGGATCAGCTTTTAATTGAGCTTCTAAAACTTCTTGTGTTGCACATCCTCTTCTAGAAGCAACACTTGCATCTGCATTAGCAGAGTCAGATGATTGGTCATTTTGACAAGCAAACAGCAATAATGCTGCAAATGTGGTAATGATAACTTTTTTCATAATAATTTGGGTTTTTTGTTATAAAATTATTGGTTAATTGAATAATGGCGCAATTTTATAACAAAAAGCTTTTCTTGCAAAATATTAGAACGAAAATTTTGTGAGAATTTTTACAACCCCTTACAAACATTGATTCCTACAAAAAATGAATAAAAAATATTAATAAGTATTTTCTTTCTTTAATGTTTTTTGGATGTATTTAGTCGTGATTATCTGTAGTTTAACGATAAAATACAATAAATTGAATTGATGTGAAATTGAGATGAAGCTTCAAAAGATGTCTTCAAATTTCAATTTTTTATAAAGAAGTAATCTCATAAAGTGCAATACTCGCAGCCTGAACAACATTCATACTGCTGTTTTTGCCAAACATATTGATATGCACGATTTGGTGAGAAAGTTTTAGAAGTTCATCAGATATTCCGTTAATCTCACTTCCTATCAAAAGTGCAATTTTTTTGTTTTCTGGAATTATAGCTTCTCTTAAAGGTTTGCTATTTGAAGTGATTTCTAAAGCAATAATTTCAAAATTATTGTTTATCAAATAGGAGTGAAGCTCATTATAGTCTTCAATGACAGAATGTGCTACGTGAAGATGCGTGCTTCGTGAAGTTTTATTGATTTTACGAGGTGTCAGCGGAATATCTTTTCCGTAAAAGATAATGTTTTCAACTCCGAAAGCTTCGGAAATTCGGAACAAAGAACCAATGTTCTGCTGAAAGTAAATATGATCGCAAACTACAGTAATGGGAAATGTTTTTCTTTCAAATTGATTTTCTTCGTGAGTCAGCTGCATTTTTTTTGTGAAAAGTAATTAGTGAAAAGTAATTAGTGAAAAATGATTAGTGAAAAATGATTAGTGAAAAGTGATTAGTGAAAAGTAATTAGTGAAAAGTGAATAGTAAAAAGTGAATAGTAATAAGTGAATAGTAATAAGTGAATAGTAATAAGTGAATAGTATTGAGAGGTAACAATATTTTTTTTAATTGATTGAATTAGTAATTACTAATTACTAATTACTAATTACTAATGACTATAGACTAGTCACTAATTAGTAAATATATAATTGATAATGTTTGCACCCATTTTTAAGGCTTTATCTCTTACGTTTGAAGGATCATTATGTACTTCGGCATCTTCCCAGCCGTCGCCCAAATCACATTCGTAAGTATAAAGCAAAACCAGTTTATTGTCAATAAAGATTCCAAATGCCTGAGGACGAGTTCCGTCATGTTCGTGAATTTTCGGTAATCCGTTCGGAAAAGGAAATGGCTTCTGAAAAATAGGATGATTTGCCGGAATTTCGACTAAATTATTATTTGGAAATATCTTTTTGATTTCTTTTCTAATATATTGATCCATTCCGTAATTATCGTCAATATGCAAGAACCCACCTGCAGTGAGATAATTTCTCAAGTTTGTTACGTCAGCATCACTAAAAACTACATTTCCGTGCCCTGTCATGTGCACAAACGGATAGGAAAGTAAATCTGGATTGCTTGGCTCTACCGTCGAAGGTTTGTTCTTGATACGGGTATTAATATTCGCATTGCAAAAATTGATCAAATTTGGCAACGAAGTTGGATTTGCATACCAATCGCCACCGCCGCTGTATTTAAGCAAAGCAATTTCTTGTGAAAAAGAAGAGATAGAAATTAGTAATAATAGATAGAATATTTTTTTCATTCTTTTAGATCTTTATTTGTCATTTCGACGAAGGAGAAATCTCCACAAGCAACTCTACAAAGTTTGGCTTTTCGTTACGGAGCTTCTCGCGGAGATTTCTCCTTCGTCGAAATGACAATATTGAGTTGATTTATTCTCTTGAAATGACAAATTTAATTGTCTTTAATTATTATTCATTAAAAAAAACAACACTATGACAAGCCACAACGGCAGCTGTTTCTGTTCTTAAACGCGTATTTCCTAATGTTACAGGATTGTAATTATTTTCTAATGCCAATGCAATTTCTTTTTCAGAAAAATCGCCTTCTGGTCCAATTAAGATGATAACATCTTCATTTGGCTTTAAAACCTCTTTCAATGATTTTTTATCGGTTTCTTCGCAATGTGCAATTAATTGCAAGCCGTTTTGCTTTTGTTTAATAAATTCTTTAAACGAAATAGCTTCATTCAATTTTGGAAGAAACGTTTCGTTGCATTGTTTCATTGCCGAAAGGATGATTTTTTCAAAACGATCACGATTAATTACTTTTCGTTCAGAACGATCGCAGAAAATCGGGGTAATTTCTTGAATGCCAATTTCGGTAGCTTTTTCTAGAAACCATTCAAAACGATCATTCATTTTAGTTGGTGCAACGGCCAAATGCAAATGGAATTTAGGTTTTTCGGCATTGGTAATATTTAAGACTTCAACCGTGCATTTATTGTCAGAAGCCAATGTAATCTGGGTTTCAAATAAAAGTCCAAAACCATTTGTAACATGCAAAATATCTGCATCTTTTTTTCGAAGTACTTTTATAATATGACGGCTTTCTTCTTTATCAAAAGAAAAGCTTTCGGTTGTCTCGTCTATGTTCGGATTAAAAAATAACTGCATGATTTAAAATTCGATTCTTGCTTTAGAAACCACAGCAGAAGTTTCAAAACGATTAGATAAGTATTTTTGATAACCTACAATTCCAATCATTGCAGCATTGTCTGTTGTATATTCAAATTTCGGAATGAAAGTTTTCCAACCATATTTGCTTTCGGTTTCTTTCAGTGTATTTCTGATTCCTGAATTGGCTGAAACTCCGCCACCAATTGCAATTTGCGTGATTCCAGTTTCTTTTACCGCCAGTTTAATTTTATCCATCAAAATTTCGATAATCGTATGCTGAATAGAAGCGCAAATATCATTTAGATTTTCTTCAATAAAATTTGGATTCTGCTGTTTGTTTTTTTGAATGAAATATAAAATGGCCGTTTTCAGTCCAGAGAAACTAAAATCTAATCCTGGAACTTTAGGTTTTGTAAAAGGAAACGCTTTCGGATTTCCTTCTTTTGCATATTTATCGATCAAAGGTCCGCCAGGGTAAGGAAGTCCAAGAATTTTGGCACTTTTATCAAATGCTTCTCCTACGGCATCATCGGTAGTTTCTCCTATGATTTCCATATCAAAAAAACTATTCACTTTTACAATCTGAGTGTGTCCTCCACTAATCGTTAAGGCTAAAAAAGGAAATTCTGGTTTGTCGTAGCCTTCTTCATCGATAAAATGAGCCAATATATGAGCATGCATGTGATTTACAGCAATTAACGGAATATTTAAGGCTAATGATAATGATTTACTGAAAGAAGTTCCTACCAATAAAGACCCCATTAATCCTGGACCTTGCGTAAATGCGATTGCGCTTAACTGTTCTTTTTGTACATTTGCTTTACGAAGTGCAGCATCTATCACAGGGACAATATTCTGCTGGTGCGCGCGTGAGGCCAATTCAGGAACAACACCTCCGTATTGATTATGAATTAATTGATTGGCTACAACATTTGACAATACTTTGTCGTTATGTAAAACCGCGGCAGCAGTATCATCGCATGAACTTTCGATGGCTAGAATAAAAACCTCTGGATTTTGCATATAAAGGCACAAATTTTGAATTATATTTGACAAATCAAATTATTAAATTTCTTTGATTTAAAGAAGTGCCCCAAAATTAAAGAATTTTTATCAAAAACAGCGGTTCTTTGTCTGTTCAAATAAATTAAAAGAAAAACTAAAATTAAAGAAGCTATCAAAAAAGTAAAGAAAATAATATCTAGAACCCTAATTGGGTTGATTTTACTTTTGTTAGCTCTTGCTATCATACTATCTCTTCCTGTCGTACAGACACAGATTGCCAATTATGTTACCAACTCATTAAACGAAGATTACAAGGTTAATATTAATGTTGAAAGAACGGCAATTAATATTTTTGGCGGAGTAAAATTAAAAGAAGTAACGATTTTAGATCATCATAAAAAAACGATGATTTATTCGGATATCATTACAACCGATATTGCCAGTTTCAGCAGACTGTTAGACGGAGATTTAATTTTTGGAGATTTGCGTTTGACAGGTTTGATTTTTAATTTGAAAACCTACAAAGGAGAAGACGAGAATAATATCAATAAGTTTATACAAGCTTTTGAAGTTGAAGATACGCCTAAGAAAAAATCAACAAAGCATTTTTTGCTAACAGCTAAAAACGCTTATATCGAAAAAGGAAGATTTTCTGTTGTTGATGAAAATAAAACTACACCAAAATTTCTGGATTTTACAAAATTAAACGCTTATATAAGTGATTTTAAATTGTATGGGCCAGATGTAAATACAAATATCCATCGATTTTCATTCATGGATCATCGCGGATTGTATGTTTCTAATTTTGCTGGAAAATTCAGTTATACCAAAAAACAGATTATGGTTCAGAATTTGGCAATTAAAACCAAAAGATCTTCCATTTATGGTGTAGCAATTTTAAATTATAAACCATCAGACTTTCTTGATTTTACAGATAAAGTTAGATTTGATGTTTTGATAGATTCTTCTTCTATTGCAACAAACGATATTCGCCATTTTTATGATGGTTTGGGTAAAAATCAGCATTTTAAACTGAAAACAAAATTAGATGGTCCGTTGAATAATATGACGCTTACAGGATTGCGACTAAGCGACACAAATGGATCAAAAATTAATGGAACGATCAATTTCAGAAATCTTTTGGGCAGTAAAACGCAGAAGTTTTCTATGGATGGAAAGTTTAATAAGCTGCTTTCTAGTTATGATGATTTGGTGGTTTTACTTCCGGGTGTTCTAGGAAAAAGGCTTCCTAAAGAAATGAAGCGAATAGGTAAATTTAATATTGTCGGAAAAGCCAAAGTTTCGACTACTGCATTAGAAACCGCTTTTAAAATTGCTACAGATGTCGGAAATGGAGAGGTAGATCTTCATTTAAATAATATGGATTTTATTGACAAAGCCTCTTATTCTGGAAATATTGTTTTAGATGGCTTTGATATTGGAGCTGTTTTAAATAGAAAAGATATCGGAAAAACTACACTGAATCTTGATGTTGATGGAGTTGGCTTTACAGAGAAATATTTGAACACAGCTATCAAAGGAGATATTTCGAAATTGGATTACAATAAGTATACTTATAATAATATAGTAGTAAACGGAAATTTTAAGCTTCCTTACTATAAAGGGCAAATTGCGATAAACGATCCAAATTTGAATTTAAGTTTTGATGGTCTGTTGGATTTGAGTAAAAAAGAGAATCGCTATGATTTTCATATCAATGTCGAAAATTCAGATTTAAGAAAACTTAGGTTTGTAAGTGATTCAATCTCACATTTTAAAGGAGATGTCGTAGTTCAGCTGACAGGAAATTCTATCGAAAACCTTCAGGGGGATATTTTTATTAATGATGCAGAATATCAAAACCCAAAAGCGACTTATGCTTTTGATCAAGTGAATCTGAATTCTAGTTTTGATGCTGATCGTTTGAGAACCATTACGATTAGTTCTAATGATGTTGTGGACGGAAAAATTGTAGGTAAATTTAGATTCGATCAATTGGATAAATTGGTTATGAATTCTGTAGGTAGCTTATATACCAATTACAAACCTTATAAAGTTAGAAAAGGACAGTTCCTACGTTTTAATTTCCGTGTTTACGATAAAGTGGTTGAAATGCTTTATCCGCAGATTAATATTGATTCATCTACGGTTGTACGAGGAAAAATAGATTCAGATTTACAGGAATTTAAATTCCGTTTTAGATCCAAAAAAATTACAGCTAACAAAAATACATTCGATAATATCCGTATTAATATTGATAATAAAAATCCGCTTTATAATGCGTATGTAGAATTAGATACTATTAATACACCTTATTATAAGATACGTGATTTCAATTTGATTAATGTCACAGCAAATGATACTCTTTATGTGCGCTCAGAGTTTAAAGGCGGGAGTAAGGGAGAAGATTACTTTAATCTAGATTTATACCATACAATTGACAAGAGTAAAAATAATATTGTCGGAATCAAGAAATCTGAAATGAAGTTTAAAGACTATATCTGGTATTTAAATGAAGATGCAGAAAAAGATAATCAGATTATTATTGATCAATATTTTAAAAACTTCACATTTGATAATATCGTTTTATCTCACGAAAATCAGAAAATTGATTTAAATGGAGTCATAAAAGGAACAGACTATAAAGATCTCGAACTGACTTTTGAAGATGTTGATATTAATAAAATCACACCTGCAAACTCTAAATTCGTATTTGATGGTAATTTGAATGGAAATGTAAATTATAAGCAGAATAAAAATGTTTATCAGCCCACGGCATCAATAAAAATTGATCATCTGGTCATGAATAAAACGGAATTGGGTACGCTTAATTTTGATATTTCTGGAGATGAAAGCTTCAAAAAATTTACAGTTAATTCGTCAATTCAAAATGGTTTTACCGAATCGTTTAGAGCGAACGGAACATTTGCGGTAGAGAATAAAGAAACAATCATGGATATGAGCCTGAAATTGGAAGGCTTCAATCTTGCTACATTGGGAACTATAGGTGGCGATGTCTTGTCGAACGTTCGCGGTTCTGTTTCTGGAAATGCTGCTGTTGTCGGGAATTTGAAAAAACCAGAAATAAATGGACGTCTTTATGTAGAAAAAGCAGGAATGACTATTCCCTACCTGAATACAGATTATGAACTTAGTGATCGAACTGTTATTGATTTGACTAATGAAAAGTTTCTTTTTAGAAATAATCAGCTAACCGATACTAAATATGGTACAAAAGGTTTGCTGAACGGAAGTATTGAGCATAATAATTTTGGCGATTGGAAATTAGATTTAAATATTACTTCTAAACGATTAGTTGCCCTTGACACAAAAGATAGTGATGATGCCGCTTATTTTGGAACAGCCTTTATAAATGGAACTGCCAGTATAAAAGGTCCTGTAGAAAGCCTTTTTATTAAGGTAGACGCAAAATCTGAAAAAGGTACAGAAGTTAAGATTCCTATTAACAATGCACAAAGTGTTGGCGAAAGCAGTTGGATTCATTTTGTAACTCCAAAAGAAAAGTATAATCTTGAGAATGGAATTGTTGAAAAAACAAGAGATTATAAAGGACTTGAGCTGGAGTTTGATTTTGATATTACGCCAGATGCTGAAGTAGAGGTTATTCTAGATCGAAATTCTGGTCATGGTATGAAAGGAAAAGGATATGGATCGCTTTTGTTTAAAATCAATACATTGGGTAAATTTAATATGTGGGGAGATTTCCAGGCATATGAAGGAACTTATAATTTTAAATACGGCGGACTTATTGATAAAAAGTTTACCGTAAAAAAAGGTGGTTCTATTATTTGGGAAGGAAACCCAATGCGTGCCCAGCTAAATTTGGAAGCAGTTTATAAAACCCAAGCCAATCCGGCAGTACTTTTAGATAATACTTCGTCATTTAATAAAAAAGTGCCCGTGGAAGTGGTTATTGGATTGAGGGGAGATTTGGCAAGTCCAGAACCTAATTTTGATATTCAGTTTCCATCGGTAAGTAATGTTCTAAAATCGGAGATACAATATAAGTTGGATGATAAAGATATTCGTCAGACACAAGCGCTTTATTTATTATCGACAGGTTCATTTATGAGCACTGACGGATTTAGCCAAGGAGATTTTTCTGGAACATTGACAGAAACAGCTTCAAGTTTGTTTGGAAGTCTTATAAAATCGGATAATGATAAAGTAAATATAGATTTAAATTATATTGCTGCAGACAGAAGAACAGGGCAGGAGGTTGATGGTCAGTTTGTGGCTAATATATCTTCTCAGATTAATGAACGAATTACAATCAATGGGAAATTAGGAGTTCCGGTTGGAGGTGTAAATGAATCTGCGATTGTTGGAGATATTGAAATCTTGTATCGTGTAAATGAAGATGGTACAATGAATCTTCGTCTGTTTAATAAAGAAAATGACATTAATTATATAGGACAAGGAATTGGTTATACGCAAGGTGTCGGTATTTCGTACGAAGTAGATTTTGATACCTTTAGCGAGCTTGTAAATAAACTGTTTAAAAATCATAAAATTGAAAAAGCTGTAAAAGGTTCTTCTCATGATGATCTTCAAGACTCCTATCTTCCTGAGTACATGAATTTCTCCAGCAAGAAAGATTCAGAAAAAAACAAGAAAAAAGCGAAAGAAGATGAGGAGAAAAGAAAAAAAGAAGAAGAAAAGAAAAAAGAACAGAAGCAAACCGATTCTAATAATAATCAAGGATTAATTCCAGATAACGATTATTAACACTTTGTTAAAAATACACTTTTATAAAACCATTATTCTCATAATGGTTTTTTTTGTGCTAAATTTAAGCACTCGAATAAAATTTTCCATGTGAGCGGGAAATTCTGATTTTTATAACACTTCATCAGGGTATTGTTAATTTTGACGATTTAATTAAAAAAATACTGTTTTATTATTTTTAATGAAATTTTTTCCTAGAAAAAACTTATTAACGAAAACGTTTGAATTTAACAGATTTTATTAATTTATGATAATCGTAACCCGAAAAGTGCTGAATGTTTGCTAATTTTACACTTTAATACTTAAATAATGCCAAAAACAATAAAAAAAGTAGGTGTTCTTACCTCAGGAGGAGATTCACCTGGAATGAATGCTGCAATACGATCAGTTGTTCGAACTTGCGCATACCATAATATAGAATGCATCGGAATTTATAGAGGGTATCAAGGAATGATTGAAGGGGACTTCAAAGACATGGGACCACGAAGCGTAAATAATATTGTAAACAAAGGTGGAACGATCTTAAAATCGGCTCGTTCAGTTGAGTTTAGAACCCCTGAAGGTAGAAAGAAAGCACACGAAAACTTAGTAAAGGCTGGTGTTGATGCTTTGGTTGTTATTGGTGGTGACGGTAGTTTTACTGGAGGATTGATTTTTAATTCAGAATTTGGTTTTCCAGTAATGGGAATTCCAGGTACAATCGATAATGATATTTATGGTACTAGTTTTACTTTAGGGTATGACACAGCTTTAAATACTGTTGTAGACTGTATAGATAAAATTAGAGATACAGCAAGTTCTCATAACCGTCTTTTCTTTGTAGAGGTTATGGGTAGAGATGCTGGTCACATTGCTCTTAACGCCGGTATTGGTGCTGGAGCAGAAGAAATTCTTATTCCTGAAGAAGATTTAGGATTGGATCGTCTTTTAGATTCACTTCAAAAAAGTAAAGCGTCAGGAAAATCATCTAGTATTGTTGTTATTGCTGAGGGAGATAAAATTGGTAAAAACGTATTTGAATTAAAAGATTACGTTGAAGCTAATTTACCTGAATACGATGTACGTGTTTCTGTATTAGGACACATGCAACGTGGTGGTTCTCCGTCTTGTTTTGACCGCGTTTTAGCAAGCCGTTTAGGAGTTAAAGCTGTTGAGTCTTTAATTGAAGGAAAATCGAACTATATGGTTGGACTTCGTGAAGATAAAGTGATCTTGACTCCCCTTGAGCAGGCTATCAAAGGTAAATCAGAAATTGATAGAGAATTATTAAGAGTGTCAGACATCATGTCGACATAACCAATATAAAGTTTAAAAAAGAAAGAGAAGTTTATTGTGAGGAAATTAGACTTTGAATTAGTGTAATAAAAACAAAAGCAAAAAATTTAGTAAAATGTCAAAAGTAAAATTAGGAATAAACGGATTCGGACGTATCGGAAGAATCGTTTTTAGAGAAACTTTCAATAGAGATAATGTAGAAGTAGTTGCAATCAACGATTTGTTAGACGTTGATCACTTAGCTTACTTATTAAAATATGATTCAGTTCACGGTCGTTTCAACGGAACTGTAGAAGTAAAAGAAGGAAAACTTTATGTAAACGGAAGAAATATCCGTATCACTGCAGAAAGAAATCCAGCTGATTTAAAATGGAACGAAGTTGATGTTGATGTAGTTGCTGAATGTACTGGTATCTTTACAACTATCGAAACTGCAAGTGAGCACTTAAAAGGTGGTGCTAAGAAAGTTATCATTTCTGCTCCATCTGCTGATGCTCCAATGTTTGTAATGGGAGTTAATCACGATACTGCTAAAGCTTCTGATTTAGTTGTTTCTAACGCTTCTTGTACTACAAACTGTTTAGCTCCTTTAGCTAAAGTAATCAATGATAACTTCGGAATTGTTGAAGGTTTAATGACTACAGTTCACGCAACAACTTCAACTCAAATGACAGCTGACGGACCTTCTAGAAAAGACTGGAGAGGTGGACGTGCTGCTGCAATCAATATCATTCCTTCTTCAACAGGTGCTGCTAAAGCGGTTGGAAAAGTTATTCCATCTTTGAATGGTAAATTAACTGGTATGGCTTTCCGTGTTCCTACAGCTGACGTTTCTACAGTAGATTTAACTGTGAAATTGGCTAAAGAAACTTCTTACGAAGAAATTATGGCTGTATTGAAAAAAGCTTCAGAAAACGAAATGAAAGGTATCTTAGGATATACTGAAGATGCAGTTGTTTCTCAAGATTTTATCTCAGACAAAAGAACTTCAATTGTTGATGCTGGTGCAGGAATCGGATTAAACTCTACTTTCTTCAAATTAGTATCTTGGTATGACAATGAGTACGGATACTCAAGCAAATTGATCGATTTATCTGTACATATTGCAGGTTTAAAATAATAATATATATTTTTGCAAAATCCCGTTACTTTACAATAACGGGATTTTCTTATTTTGTTACCTCTATAATTAATGTAAAAAACACACTTTTAAATTAAAAATAGAGAAACCTAATTCCAAAAACTAAACAAATGAAATTAATAGTTGACAGTGGATCTACTAAAGCCGATTGGATTGCGATAGATGATAATGGAAAAGTATTATTCACAACACAAACTTTAGGATTAAATCCTGAAATTCTAGACGAGCCAGAAATCATAGAAAGATTAAATGACCGTTTCGATATTTTACAAAACAAAAAAAACGCTACACATTTATTCTTTTACGGTGCTGGTTGTGGTACAGACAGAATGAAAGAGTGGTTGAAAAGAATTTTTCAAGAATATTTTTCTAATGCAATAGTAGATGTTCAAGAAGATACTTATGCAGCTGTTTATGCAACAACTCCAAAAGGAGAAGAAGCGATTGTTTCTATCTTAGGAACAGGTTCTAACTGCAGTTATTTTGATGGAAAAGTATTGCATCAAAAAGTTCAATCATTAGGTTATATCGTAATGGATGATTGCAGCGGGAATGTTTTTGGAAAAGAATTAATTAGAAAATACTATTTTAATAAAATGCCTAAAGAATTGGCTGTTGAACTTGAAAAAGAGTACGACGTTGATCCAGATTTTATTAAAAACAAATTATACAAAGAACCAAACCCGAATGCTTATTTAGCAACTTACGCTAAATTTTTAATTAAGCATAAAGATACTGAGTTCTGCAGAAAAATCATCTTCAAAGGAATGAAGTCTTTCGTTAAGAATTACATCAAACAATTTGATAACTGCAAAGAAGTTCCAGTACATTTTGTTGGTTCTATCGCATTTTACTTGAAAGATGAATTGCAAGAGACATTTAATAAATATGAACTTCAATTAGGTAATGTTTTAAGAAGGCCTATTGATGGATTAATTGCTTACCATGTCGCTAATCAATAGTTCTGGTTTTATGGAAATTGCCATTATTGCTCATGATGGAAAAAAAGCAGATTTAATTGATTTCTTAATCAAAAATGAAGCTGTTTTGCATAATGAAAAAATAAGGCTTATCGGTACTGGTACTACCGGAGGAAAAGCAGAAGCTGCTGGATTTAAAACTCAGAGAATGCTTTCTGGACCTCTTGGAGGCGATGCGCAAATTGCAGGAAGAGTAGCGGAAGGAATTACGCAGATGGTATTCTTTTTTAAGGATCCTTTGTCAAGTCATCCGCACGAGGCAGATATTAATATGTTAATTCGTGTTTGCGATGTGCATAATGTGCCGCTGGCGACGAATGAAGCAACGGCACAATTATTATTAGATGCTATTGCACAGCAATTATAGAAATTTCTACATTAACATTTTTTGGCAGACAAGCCACTTGAACCGTTTCACGAGCTGGAGCGGTTTTTTCGTTAAAATAAGAACCGTAAACGGTGTTTATTGCTCCAAAGTTATTCATGTCCATGATGAAAATAGTTGACTTAACAACATTCTCAAATGTCATGCCTGCAGCTTCAAGAATGGCGGCAATGTTTTTCATAACTTGAGTAGTTTCATCATTAATATTGTCTGTAACCAATTCTCCTGACTCAGGATTGATTGCAATTTGTCCAGAAGCATAAAGTGTGTTTCCAGATAATACAGCTTGATTATACGGTCCGATTGGAGCTGGAGCTTTCTCGGTGAAAATGATCTTTTTCATAATAAAATTATTTTGATTCGAAAGTATTTTATCTATTTGAAACGCTTCGTTTGTTCCATTTGATATCGCTAAGCATACCAGATTTGATTCCGATGAAGAAATTCCAGTTAGAATTTGTTCCTAATGGCTGCCAGTTAAAGGCCATTCTCCAGCTTAATAAATCTCTTTCAAAACGGAATTGCGTAAAAGTAACCCCTTTTTGTACAAAATCATAACCTGTAGAAACTCCGGCTTTCCATTTAGGAGTAAGGTCGGTATTGATGGAAATCATGATAGAGTTTCCAGAAATAGTGCTTTCTCGCTTTACGTTTGAGTATGTTAATGAATAGGCAAGCGTCATGTCCCACGGAACTTTAGAGTTGAAGAATTCTGTAATTACATCATCTTTTTCAGGTTCATTGGCAAACTGGCTGTTACGGCTGTCATTTAAATCTGTATTTGTACCAAATAAGTCGTCGCTTCGTCCACCGTTCCGCTGGCTCTGATTGTTCTTATCTTTCTCTTTTCCGGTTCCTTTGTTTGAGAATGAATAGTTTACAGTTACGTTTGCGCTTGTCATTCTAAATAAACTTCCGCCATTGTCAATATTGAATTTATCAATTTTGTTACCTCCATTATCAATCGCATAAGGATCTAATGTTGCACCAAAATTCATATTCATTTTATTGTCAAAAAACTGAGTTCCACCACTAACTAATACAGGTTGCCATCCGAAAGTCGACTTTCCGTCGGCATTGAAATTATAGCTTGTGCTAAAGTTTAAGTTGTTTAGCAGCATAATCTTTTTAGGCTCTGTTTTTGTGCTGTCACTATCTCTTACTTTAGCTTCAAAAGTATTGCTCAAGGCAAAACCAACAATGTTTGAATTGTCTTTTCCTGGCGCTCCGTATAATCCGTTTTCAAATCTTGTATACTCAGAGGTAATTCTTCCTGAAGCATCGACTGCATAGGTATCATAATATTTTTCAAAACTTGGAGTATAGGCGTAGGTAATACTAGGACGCATTACGTGTCTAATAGACTGGATTCTTTTATCATCACCAAAATTAAAGGTTCCGTAAATCGTTGTACCTAAATTGGTGCTGAAATTGTAAGTTCTAAAAGAGTCAAAACCATTTACATTTTTGTTAACTGTTTGCGCAGAACTAGGATCATAAACTTTTTGGATGGTTTTGTTGACCCATGTTTCCTGATAAGTTGTCGATGCTCCTGCACTAAAATATTTGAAAATTTTGAAGTTAGTGCTCAACGGAATTGTATGCTGCATTCCTAATTGGGCATCATCAAACATTTGCGGCTTGAAAAATAAAGAATCTTTGGTTTTGAAATAGTTTTTACCGCTTACATTATATTGTAAATTGATATTTTTGATTAACCCTTTCTTTACACCATTTTTTCCAACAAAAGGATATACACGATCAATACTTCCTTGTAAAGACGGAAGTGTCATAATAATATCTTCTGTTTGCGTATTCTGGCTGTGCGTTGCAGATAATGATATACGTGAACCAGGAATAGTATTAAATGTTTTGTTGTATGAAATAGACGAGCTTAATGTGTTGTTTAAGTTCGAACCAATGTTTGCTTGGTTGATAGATTGTTTAAAGTACTTACTACTACCCATGTTAACAGAAGCAGAGAAAGTAGAATTTGGATTTGATTTGGTGTCTTTAGAGTGCGACCATTGGATATTGTAAATATTTTGTTTTGAATAGTCGGGATAACCACGTTCGCTGTTAATTAAATTCTCGAAACGTATGTTGACATTTCCTCTATATTTATATCGTTTGGCATATGACGATTCGAATCGCATGGCATAACTTCCGTTGGTGTAATAATCTCCAAGTACGGTTAAGTCGTAATTATCGCTCAGTGCAAAGTAATAACCTCCATTTTGCAATGAAAACCCACGTGTATTAGAGTCATTATAGCTTGGAATAATAATACCAGAAACACTTTTTTCTTTGCTTAACGGAAAAAAACCATATGGCAATGCAAGCGGAGTAGGGACGTCAGCAATCACCAATTGCGTTAAACCGGCAACAATTTTTTTACCAGGAACAAATTTAATTCTGCTGGTCTGAAAGTAGTATTCAGGATTGTCGATGTCTTGAGCAGTGGTAATGCGCGCTCCTTTTAAAAAGTATACAGAGTCGTTTTCTTTTTTAGTGACAGAAGCTTTAATGTTTAACTCGCCCTGTTTTGTTCTTGAATTATAAATTAAAGCCTTTTTTGTTTTAAAATTAAAACGGATAGAATCTGGCTGTACCTCACTAGATCCTTGTTTGAAGTTAGGGTATTGAGTTAAAACTCCTGCAGAATCTTTAATTCTTCCTGCATAAACTTCGTCTTTTTCATAATTAAGAACAATTATACCCGATTTTAATTCTACATCTTTATAGTATAATTCAGCCTCATTATATAAAGTAATCAACTTTTTTTTCTGGTCAATTTTAGCATAATCTTTTGCTACATATCTTACTTTTCCATCCAAAAAAGTCTTTTTTGGTTTAACGGTATCAAGTTTTATGGTGTCTGTAATAGCAGTATTTTCTTTATCTGTTTGTTTTACAGCAGGTAAAGGTTTTTTTTTGTTTTTTATTTCTTGCGAATATAAATTACCACAACCTATAGTTAGGAAAAATGATATTAAAACGATATTAAATAAGTTTGTATGCAAAGGTTTAAATGCTATTTTTGTAAAAGTATGGCTTGTTTTTTGACATGTCAAACTTACATATAATTTTTTGGCAAAAATAATCAATT
>RCUK01001048.1_pt1 | contig 19195 bp, 19 predicted proteins | sample 2166381 | NCBI WGS metagenome assembly RCUK01 (sample SAMN09932809, study PRJNA488358) | compost metagenome | isolation source: compost soil in an enriched community | place: Germany: Experimental Botanical Garden | reverse complement strand
GCTTTTTATTTTGAAAATCTTATTTGTTTTTACAAGGCTTTGTGTCTTTTATCTGAAAATAGGGGATAGGTTGTATAAAAAAACCACCTGTTTTGGGCAGATGGTTTTCATGATTTATTTTAAAAGTAATTTTTTTCTATACTATTTTCCTTTATTTACTTCTGCAATATATTTCTCTAATGCCATTGTCATTGAAGGTGTTCCAGGAGTGGGAGCCATAATATCAATACGCAAACCGTGTTCTAAAGCTTCTTTTTGTGTTGTGCTTCCAAAAACTGCTATTCTTGTATTGTTTTGTTCAAAATCAGGAAAGTTTTTAAACAATGATTTTATTCCGGTTGGGCTAAAGAAAGCCAAAACATCATAATAAACATCAGCCAAATCAGATAAGTCACTCATAACGGTTTTGTAAAAAACAGCTGGAGTCCAGTCTACTTTTAATGCGTTTAGCGTTATTGGCGCATCGGCATTTAATTGATCAGAAGCAGGTAATAGGAATTTTTCGTCTTTGTATTTTTTAATTAGAGGCGATAAATCGGCAAAATCTTTAGGGCCTACATAAATTTTACGTTTTCTGTATACCACATATTTTTGCAGATAAAAAGCAATAGCTTCTGATTGGCAGAAATACTTTAATCCTTCAGGAACTTTAAAGCGCATTTCGTCAGCTACTCTAAAAAAATGATCAACAGCATTTTTACTGGTCAAAATAATCGCAGTGTAATGATTTAGATCGATTTTTTGAAGTCTAATTTCTTTTGCACTAACTCCTTCTACGTGAATAAAAGGTCTGAAATCAATTTTCACTTTGTGCTTTTGTTGCAACTCAAAGTAGGGAGAATTTTCCACTTTAGGCTCGGGTTGTGACACCAAAATTGTTTTCACTTTCATATTTAACAGTTTCTAAGCAATCCCTTTTGTAAACCAATAATACATAAAATAATAGGGGGCTATTTCAAGTGCGCAAAGATATAAAATAAAATAAAACAAGTTACTGAATATTATATTTTGATAATTTTTTATTGATATCAAATAGGTTAGAGTGTTTAATATCAATACTATAGCGATTATAGAAAACTGAATATTTCTTGAAATTATGTCGTAATTGAATAAAATTATATTGATCGGGAGTATAAATAGCCCAATATAAGTTCTGTATGTGACTTTTTGCAAGTTGAATTGCTCTACAAATTCTTCGATATCGAACGAGGTGGCAATGATTTTTTCTATTAAATATTTTGATAAAATAAAGAAAATTAGAAAAGTAATAATCTGAATGTAAAGTATCCAGTCTGTTTTTGAGGCATAACCAAAAACGCTAAAGGATAGTTGAATGAAAAATGCTAATGATATTAATTGAACAAAGAATAATGAAATAGTAAAACCACTTCGAAGGTGACTGCTGTCCCTATAGACTTTTATGTATTTGTCTGAGAAAATCAGATTCATAAAGTCGCCAAATCTATTTTCGAATACCGATTTGGTAATGGCAATAGTAGCAAATGATAACACAAATAATAGTGTTACCCAGTCTTTGTTTTCTGTAATTCTGGCGTGAAGTATGTTTTCAATCATAGCGGTGCAAAATTACTAATTTTTTGTTTCATTCTTTTTATTATAAATTTATTATGAATCAAATGCTATAAAAAGTTTACTTTTGCGTTGAAATTACTCAAAATATGAACGATTGCATTGTTATAATCCCTACCTATAACGAAATTGAAAACGTCGAAAGCATTATTAGATCAGTGCTTTCACAACACAAACCTTTTCATGTTCTTATTATTGATGATAACTCCCCGGATCATACAGCAGAGAAGGTCGGTTTACTTCAATCAGAATTTGAAGGAAGACTATTTCTGGAAAAAAGAGCAAAGAAAGCAGGTTTAGGAACGGCTTATGTGCATGGTTTTAAATGGGCATTAGAGCGTAAATATAATTTCATTTTCGAAATGGATGCTGATTTTTCACACAATCCAAACGATTTGGAAAAATTATACAATGCCTGCCATTTTGGAGATGCTGATTTAGCTATCGGTTCACGATATGTTACGGGTGTAAATGTTGTTAACTGGCCTTTAAGCAGGGTTTTGATGTCTTACTTTGCGTCGGTATATGTTCGAATTATTACGGGAATGAAGATTCATGATGCTACAGCGGGTTTTGTTTGTTATAAAAGACAAGTGCTGGAAAGTATCAATTTAGATAAAATTAAATTTGTGGGTTATGCTTTTCAAATTGAAATGAAGTACAGGACATACTGTAAAAAATTTCAAATTGTTGAGGTTCCCATAATTTTTACAGATAGAACAAAAGGACAATCCAAAATGAGTAATTCTATAATTATAGAAGCTGTTTTTGGGGTAATTGCCCTCCGATTGAAAAAATTAGTCAACACATTATAAGAAAAAGATACGATGAACAGGATTTTAATTAAGAATGCCAAAATAGTAAATGAAGGAAAGATTTTTGAAGGCGATGTATTAATTGAAGATGATTTAATTGTTGAAATTTCAGAGAGCATAAGCGCCAAATCATCCGAGTGTAAGATTGTTGATGCTGAAGGCAATTATTTGATTCCTGGTGCAATCGACGATCAGGTACATTTTAGAGAACCGGGTCTTACGCATAAAGGTACCATAGAAACAGAGTCCAGAGCTGCGGTTGCAGGTGGGATCACTTCATTTATAGAACAACCCAACACTGTTCCAAATGCTGTAACGCAAGAAATTTTAGAAGAAAAATATCAAATCGCCTCGAAGAATTCCTATGCGAATTATTCCTTTATGATGGGAGCGACAAATGATAATTTGGATGAAGTGCTGAAAACTAATCCAAAGAATGTAGCGGGGATAAAAATATTTTTAGGTTCTTCAACCGGAAATATGTTGGTTGACAATGAGGCGACCCTAGAAAGAATATTTTCCAGTACGCCAATGCTTATTGCGGTGCATTGTGAAGACGAAGCTACCATCAAGAATAATTTACAAAAATACAAAGAAGAGTATGGTGAGGATGTTCCCGTAACGGTGCATCATCTTATCCGAAGTGAGGAAGCCTGTTATATTTCTTCATCAAAAGCGATTGCCCTAGCCAAAAAAACGGGTGCGCGTTTGCATATATTCCACCTTTCAACTGCGAAAGAAATGGATTTATTCACAAATAAAATTCCATTGGAAGAGAAGAAAATTACAGCCGAAGTTTGTATTCATCATTTGTGGTTTACCAATGAAGATTACGCGACTAAAGGTAATTTTATAAAATGGAACCCTGCAGTAAAAACGGCCAATGACCGTAAAGTCCTTTGGGAAGCATTGCTTGATGACAGGATTGATGTGATTGCTACAGATCATGCGCCACATACTTTAGAAGAAAAGAAACAATCTTATCTTAATGCGCCTTCAGGAGGACCACTTGTGCAGCATGCTGTTGTGGCCATGTTTGAAGCGCATCATCAGGGTAAAATCAGTATTGAGAAAATAGTGGAAAAAATGTGTCATAATCCTGCCAAAATTTTCAAAATAGAAAAGCGTGGTTTTATTAAAGTGGGTTATTATGCTGATTTGGCTATTGTAAATCCGGGATTACCATGGAGCGTGAAGAAAGAGAATATCTTATCTAAATGTGGATGGTCTCCGTTTGAAGGATATACATTTAAATCCAGAATCACTCATACATTTGTAAATGGACAATTGGTTTACAGTGCTTTTAAAGTGAAAGATATCCGCGCTGGAAAACGATTGTTGTTTGATAGATAAGAGCGAAACATGAAAAAAATAATAACACTTTTGGTGATTTTGGTTTTTATCAGTTGTAAAGAGGAAACCGTTAAGGAACCTAAACGACTTATAGAGAAAAAGGTGATGTTGGACGTTATGTACGATTTGTCGCTTTTGGAAGCCATAAAATATAAAAATCCGACTGTTTTAGATTCTAATAAAATCAATCCAAGGCAATATATCTTTAAAAAATATAAAATTGACAGTTTGCAATTTGCGCAAAGTAATGTCTATTATGCTGCAGATTATGAAGAGTATAAAATCATGTTTGAGGAAATAACCAAACGATTAGAAAAAAATAAAAAAGCGGTGGACGCCAAGATTAAGGCGGAAAAAAAGAAAAAAAATCCAGCTAAAAAAGGGGTATCTGCACCAGCAAAAACAGCTGATTCTTTAGAGATAAACCAAAGAAGAAGACTGTAATTATAAAAGGGAAACTTCCTGAATGTATGTTTTAATGTCTGTAAAGTCGGTTTTTAAAGCTGTTTTTATTTTTTCATTTGAATACAAGTTTTTCGAAAAAGAAGCTTTAGCCGTCGCTCGGGTCAATTTTCTTTTTTGCATGAAAACAGTCGATAAAATCCAATCAATTCTCCAACAAACTTCCATAAAAAAAGGATTGGCATGAAATGATGGTTTTTTTGTTTTTAAACTGCCTGCAATCGTATCTATAATCTCCCTGAAAATAATATTGTCTGCAATTAGTGTAAAACGCTCATTGGCTATATCACTTTTCATTAGTTGAAATGCTATTCGGACTACATCGGTCACGGCAACAAAACCGGTTGTTCCCAGAGTGTAAAATCGCAGTCCATTGGCTACTTCTGCAAAAATTTTTCCGCTTCCCTGTTCTCTGAACCCTGGGCCAATGATGACTCCCGGATTTACAATTATGGCGTTTAATCCTTCTTGTTGCCCACGCCAAATTTCCATTTCGGCTCCATATTTTGAAATAGCATAGTCGCTATGCGGTTTTTCTGGATTCCATTCGGTCGCTTCTGTAATGATTTTTTCATGTGGGGCTATATCACCTAGGGCAGCAATAGAGCTTACAAAGCAGAGTTTTTTTATGTTTTTGGCGATGCAAAAATTCACAATATTTGCCGTTCCTTCAATATTAATTTTACGAATCAATTCTTCGTCTTTGGGGTCAAAAGAAATTAGTGCGGCACAATGGTAAACGTAATCAATATCCTCAAAAGCAATTTCTAATGAAGGGGTATCCGTGATGTCAGCCTGAATCCACTGGATATTCTCGAACAAGGATTCTTTTTTATAAAGAGAAAAAAGCGATTTGGTTTTTTTAACCGATGATGAATTTCTATAAATAGCACGTACGGTTTCTCCATTTTCAATTAAATGAAGCAATATATGTGCGCCTACTAAACCTGTTCCTCCTGTTACTAAAACCATAAGCCGTAAAATTACGAATTATGAATTATGAATTGCGAATTATTTTATCAATTAACCGAATAAACAATTAACCGAATCAACATTAAATTTTATCTTTGCGCACACGAAGCCTAAAAGGCTGAACTGACGAAAGTAAATTGAATAAAAAAGATGAAGAATTTTATTGAAGAAGTGACTTGGAGAGGAATGCTCCACGATGTTATGCCAGGCACAGAAGAACATTTGATGGAGCAAATGCGTGTGGCATATGTGGGGATTGACCCAACTGCCGATTCATTGCATATAGGACATTTGGTTGGAGTGATGCTGTTGAAGCATTTTCAATTGTCTGGTCACAAACCATTAGCATTGGTGGGAGGCGCAACAGGAATGATTGGTGATCCATCAGGAAAATCGAATGAGAGAAATTTATTGGATGAAGCAACTTTACGTCACAATCAAGAAGCTATTAAAGGACAATTGTCCCGTTTTTTAGATTTTACATCGGATGCAGCTAATGCCGCTGAGTTAGTGAATAATTATGACTGGATGAAGAATTTTTCATTTCTTGATTTCATTCGTGATGTTGGTAAGCACATTACCGTAAATTATATGATGGCAAAAGATTCTGTAAAGAAACGTTTGTCTTCTGAAGCTGCCGAAGGAATGTCATTCACTGAGTTTACGTACCAATTGGTTCAAGGATATGACTTTTTGCATTTGTATAAAAATAAAAGCTGTACGCTGCAAATGGGAGGAAGCGACCAGTGGGGAAATATAACCACAGGAACGGAATTAGTCAGAAGAATAGAAGGGGGGAAAGCCTACGCATTGACTTGTCCGTTAATTACAAAAGCTGATGGAACCAAATTTGGTAAATCTGAAGGAGGGAATATCTGGTTGGATGCTGCAAGAACATCACCGTATAAATTTTACCAATATTGGTTGAATACTTCTGATATAGATGCCGAAAAATACATTAAGATTTTTACTTTCTTATCCAAAGAAGAGATTCAGGATTTAACTGAAAAACATAGAGAAGCGCCACATTTGCGTTTATTGCAAAAACGTTTGGCTGAAGAAATTACCATAATGGTACATTCTAAGGAAGATTTAGAAAATGCGATCAAAGCTTCAAATATTCTTTTTGGAAATGCAACGGCTGATGATTTGAAACAATTGGATGAAGCGACTTTTTTAGAAGTTTTTGATGGTGTTCCTCAAGCAGAAATTGCGAAAAACGATATTGAAAACGGAATTGATATTGTTGCTGTTTTGAATGAAAAAACAGGGTTCTTTAAATCGAATGGAGAAGCCAGAAGAGCTTTGACGGCCAATTCTATTTCGGTAAATAGAGAAAAAGTGAAAGAAGATTTTGTGCTTTCTGCCAAAGATTTAATTAATGAGCAGTTTGTTTTATTACAAAGTGGGAAGAAAAATTATTTTGTTATTCGCGTAAAATAATTTCGAAATCATAATAATGGGTGTTTTTTAACTTAAGGAAAAACACAAAATTATAAAAAGGGAAAACCTAATTAGTGTGAGCTAATTAGGTTTTTTTTCTTCCGTTAATAGTGTCGTATAATTCTAATGCATTACCGTCAGTCAACATGGAAACATAATGACAGATATGAAGCAATCGTTCGTATACATTGTCTTTTTCTAAATCATGTTTTTCAGGCAGCATTTTTAAAATCAACTGGTCGTAATTCGATGCTTTTCCATTGAATTTATTGTTGAATGCCATGATGAATTTATCCAGTAAGGTTTGGATAATTTGGTATCCTACAATCTCTTTTTCGATGACTTCCCGGCTCTGATAAATATTTTTGACACTAATCTTTATAATATCATCCATTTGGGCTTTGAACTTACTTTTATCTGTCAAAGCATATGGGAAATTGCCTTTCAGGATATCGGCTTCATTGTCTATAAATACTTTTACTGCATCGTTGATTAAACTGCCAATTGCCAATGCCCTCAAGTAACTGATTCGGTCCTCTTTGGTGGTCAGTGTTTTGTATTTAGCAGTGTCAATGGAGTCTTTTACTAGTTTTATAAGATATTCAAGAGCAAATTCTTCTTGTACCAAACCCAAATTTATTCCGTCTTCAAAATCTATTATCGTGTAACAAATATCATCGGCGGCTTCAACTAAGTATGCTAAAGGGTGTCTTTCGAAACCAATATCATCTCCTGATTTATTAGGAATCATTCCCATATCAGCAGCAACATCCTGAAAAAAGTCTTTGTCGGTTTGGAAAAAACCATACTTTTTATCGGCGATGTTTTTTGTTGGTTTTTTAGGTAAGCTTTCTTTTGGGTATTTCATAAAAGCGCCCAAAGTTGCATACGAAATACGCAGTCCGCCTTCAATTCCTGGTCGACTTGCCGTGAGGACTGAAAAACCGTTTGCGTTACCTTCAAAATCGATTAAATCCTGCCATTGTTTTGGGGTTAATTGATCCTTGAATTGTTGCCCGTTTCCAATCGAGAAGTATTCACCAATGGCTTTTTCACCCGAATGCCCAAAAGGAGGATTTCCAATATCATGGGCCAGGGAAGCGGCTGCTACAATAGCTCCAAAATCATTCATGTGATAACCATGAACTTCTTTCAGATGCGGGTATTTTTCGATTATTTTTTTTCCAACCAATCGGCCTAAGGAACGACCAACAACCGACACTTCCAAACTATGGGTTAATCGGGTGTGGACAAAATCGGTTTTAGAAAGTGGAATGACCTGGGTTTTATCCTGCAAACTTCTAAAGGCGGAGGAGAAGATGATTCGGTCATAATCGACTTCAAAACCTAAGCGGGTATCGTCTTGTTCTACACGTAATCTTTTGCCTTTGTCTCCTTGTCTTTTTAATGATAAAAGTTGTTCCCAGTTCATACTTGGATTTTATATTTAGTTGTTTTGTTTGATTTCTGATTTACAAATGTACAAAGAGAATGGGGATTTGATGTAAAAATAAAACAGCTATCAAAAATGATAGCTGCTATTATTTTGAAAATCTTTCAAATCGTCTAAATGCTTAAACCAATCCTTTTTTTTCAATAAATGGATGTTTTTTCACCACATAAGTTCCCGATATTTTGTCGTGCCAGCCTCTTGGGACAGTGCCTAAAAAAGTAAAGGCATCAATTGGGATGAGTCTGCAAAAGCTGCGTATGAAAATAGTTTTACTGTCAGGTTTTGTGCCTTCTTTTGTGACAACTATTGTTTTTGTGAAATATTTTGCAATGGAACGGGAGAAATAGGCTTCTGTCATGATGTAATAAAAGAGACCGATTATGATACCAAATAAAATTTGTTCTATTACATTCATTCTCTTAATGTTTTCCGATAGTTCATAGTTGCCGATTATATCCGAAATTATGACAATGATTGTTCCAATGGTAATTAGGATAATGTATTGTATGATTAAATCGATGATGAAATTTAAGAAACGTTGGCTGTGAGAGGCCAGTAGATCATCGGTAACTACGAAGTTTTTATTTTCCATTTTTTTATTGTTTTAGGTTTTATAACTAAACAATTGGATGCAATGATAACGTACTCAAATGTAGTAAATTAATTCTTAAATTAGAGATTTTAAGCTTGTTTATTATGGGGTTTTGGATATAAAAAAATTCGAAAAACGTCAGGGTTTTAGTTTTGCAGAGTAGTGTAAAAACAAAAAACCCGATGACTACAGCATAGTATCGGGTTTGTTTATTATTAGAAAACTTTTTGACTAGAAAGGCAAATCATCCGGTTCGTCTTCGTTAAGGTTGGTTGCAGGAGCAAATGCCTCAGCAGCTGGCATAGGAGGAGTTTGTCCGGCAGCAGGAGCTTCTGTTTGAAGTTTCCCGATTCTCCATCCTTGGATAGTATTGAAATATACGGTTTCTCCTTGTGGATTTGTCCATTCTCTACCTCTCAAATTGATGTCAATTTTTACGGCTTCTCCAACTTTAAAATTGTCCAACAAGTCACATTTGTCTTGAACAAATTGAACCAAAATATGTTGTGGGTATTGCTCATCTGTTGTAACAACAACATCTCTTTTTTTGAACCCTGCAGCACCAACGGCTTTAGTTTGGTCAATCATTTTTATTTTCCCTGTAACTTCCATCTTTGTTGTTTTTAATTGTTATTATGATTTTATTTTTTTTGTGCCAAAAGTACTTTCCATGCAGACAGCACATCGTCTTTGTCTAGGTATTTTCGTGCTTCCAAATGTACTTTTTCCTGGTTATCGGAGCTTAAAACTCCTTTTACGGCAAAATTTTGTTGTACAAATATACTAACTTCTTCTGTTGTAGGCAAGGCTTCAATGTTTCCTAACATTCCTAAATAGTTTCCGTTGAAAATAGGGCTTTTTTTGATGAAATCTGGAATAGCATCCACTCCGATTCCTAAGGTGACAAGTGGTTTTGGGACTTCAAAAAGCCCTTGATTGGATCTGGAATACCAATTTTGACCCAATCTGGAAACCAAATCGATTTTATGTTGGTCGATGGCTCCGTTTTCGTCCAAAACAGATTCGTCGATATGAATTCTTACTACTTCACAAATGACTAAATTACCGGCGCCCCCTTCGGTTCCTAAGGCAATAATCTCGTTTACTTTACATTCAAATTGTACCGGTGATTCTTTTACTCTGTACGGTTTTACCGCCTCAGAAGGAATTGGCGTCAAGCCTGATTTCAGGAACTCATTTACGCCTTCAGCATATTCTGTACTCGCCAGGGAAGTTTGTTGCACAATGTCGTAATTAACCACATTAATGACTACTTCTCGTGTAGCTTCGGCATTGATTAAAGTATGTTTTATCGAATTGTTGCGCACTCTTCTGGCTGGTGAAAAAATCAGAATCGGTGGATTGGCGCTAAACACGTTGAAAAAACTGAAAGGCGATAAATTTGGAATCCCATCAATACCAATAGTACTGGCAAAAGCGATAGGTCTTGGTCCTACCGAACTTTGTAAATAGCCTTGCAATTTTGCAGTTTCAATATTTTTAGGGTCAATACTAATCATACTTTTTTCTTTTCTTCCTAAAATGAGTTTCGGAACACACAAAAGTAAGCAAATGAATTAAGTTTGAAAAAACGGCAGCTGTTTTTTAAAATAAAAATTTGAGATCATTTTTCAACAAAAATATCTTTGCGATTATTTCGTTATATTTATAATCAAAAATTAATTTATGCCTTTTTCAAATCGAAGAAATACAACACGTTGGATTATTATTTTTGCTTCTTTTCTAATAATTTCATTAATTCTTTGGAATACATATACTTTTTTTCAAATTTTCAAAAATGAAGAACGTTTGAAAATGAATCTTTGGGCCAATGCACATAAGACGCTGATCAATGCCGGTGAAAACACCGATTTGGAACTTCCGCTTCAGATTTTTAGTAACAATACTTCAATCCCAATAATTCTTACCGAGAATGACTCTATTATAAATACGAGGAATATTGAGCAGGAAATAGTTAAAGATAAAAAAATGTCGAGCTCTTTTTTGTCTGGGCTGAAAGCGCAAAATGAACCTATTGTAATTGAGTATGCTCCTGGGAAATTCCAGAAACTATATTATGGGAATTCGGCATTGTTAAATAAGCTAAAGTACTATCCCATCGCTTTATTACTGATTATAGTATTGTTTGGCGGATTGGTGTATAATTTTTACAGAAGTACCAAAATGGCAACCCAAAATAAGCTTTGGGCAGGGATGGCAAAAGAAACAGCCCATCAAATTGGTACCCCGCTTTCTTCATTGATAGGCTGGGTAGAACTCTTGAAAGCCGAGAATATTGATGAATCCATAACTTTAGAAATTGAAAAAGACATTGAACGCCTACAAACGATAACGGATCGTTTTTCTAAAATAGGTTCAGAACCCAAACTCGAAAATAAAGATATCGTTGAAGAAACTTTAAAAACCTATGATTATCTGAAATCCCGATTTTCAAAACAAGTCGAATTTACTTTTGAGGCACCAAAAGGACCAATCATGGTTTGTCTTAACCCTACTTTGCATAGTTGGACAATAGAAAATTTGGTCAAAAACGCCATTGATGCAATGAAAGGGAGGGGGAAAGTTGCTTTAGAAATTGTACAGGAAGGTCATCATGTGACGATTAATGTTTCGGATAACGGAAGCGGAATTCAAAAGAATCAATTCAAAACAATCTTTGAACCTGGTTTTACCACCAAAAAAAGAGGTTGGGGATTAGGACTTTCTTTAACCAAAAGAATTGTTGAAGAATATCATAAAGGATCAATAAAAGTATTGAACTCCGAGATAGGGAAAGGGACAACGATGCAGGTGAGTTTGAAAAAAAGCGAATTGGTTTAGCGGAAAAAAAATGAATTTAACGGATTGATAGTGCTATCGGATCCGTTAAATTCAAGCTGATTTTATAAATTACTTTGAATGCTTTTCGCTAAAGCTTCAAATTCCTCTTGGGTCATGGAGACCTTATTTTGAAAACGAATTTCATCCATTTCATTCAATGGAATCAAATGAACATGGGCATGGGGAACTTCTAATCCGATAACGGCCATTCCTATTCTTTTGCAGGGAACTGTTTTTTCTAAGGCGATGGCAATTTTTTTAGAGAACTTCATCAGACCTAAATACAAATCGTCTCCTATGTCAAAAATTTTATTGATTTCTTGTTTTGGAATACAAAGTGTATGTCCTTTTGCGTTTGGATTAACATCTAAAAACGCAAAGAAGTTTTCGTCTTCTGCAATTTTGTAACAAGGAATCTCTCCGTTTATGATTTTTGTGAAAATAGAACTCATTTTATCAATTTTTAGAGGGTTAGATTTTTAGATCTTCAGAGTGTATTTTGTTGATTTAGAACAAAAAAATTAATCCCTGGAAATTTCTAAAATTTCAAATTTCAAAACACCATTTGGTACTGTGATTTCGGCTACTTCACCCACTGATTTTCCTAGTAATCCTTTTCCGATTGGAGAGGTAACAGAGATTTTTCCTGTTTTTAAGTCTGCTTCGCTTTCAGCTACCAATGTGTATTTCATTTCCATTCCATTGGTTTGATTCTTGATTTTTACATGAGATAAAACCAATACTTTAGAAACATCTAAATTGCTTTCGTCAATTAATCTGGCGTTAGCATGTACCTCTTCCAGTTTGGCAATTCTCATTTCCAGCATTCCTTGTGCTTCTTTTGCAGCATCGTATTCAGCGTTTTCAGATAAATCGCCTTTGTCTCTGGCATCAGCAATATCTTGCGATGCTTTAGGACGCATCACGCTTTTTAAATAATCTAATTCTTCTCGTAATTTTTTTAAACCTTCTGCGGTGTAATAAGATACTTTACTCATAACTTCATCGTTTATATAAATAGAAAAAATCCCATCAGGACGGGATTTCTTTCCACAAAGATACTATTATTTTTTTTAGTCTATAAATATATGTTAATCATAGACATTTCAAATGTAAATAAATTAAATTTGTTTCACTAATTCTTTCACTCTTTTTAAATAATGAAAAAATTCCTCTTTCTGTTTCTTGTTTCTTCGTTGTTTTTTTCGTGTAGCAACAATGACTTTGACAATGCAAATCCTTATATTCCAAATTATACGGTGAGCTTAGATATTAATATGAATTTACCGTCGTATTCCAGTTTATTATATGTCAGTAACGCCATTTATTATCCGGGTCAGGGTGCAAAAGGAATCATAATTTTTAATACGGGTAGTGGCTATAACGCTTTTGATGCAGCTTGTCCTAATCAAGCTTTGAGTACTTGCTCTACGATGACAATAAACGGCATTAATGCTATATGTGCTTGCGATAATGCTTCCTATAACTTGTTTACCGGTCTGAGTTCCGGGAAAGAATATCCGATGAAGCAGTATCGTGTGGAGGTTAACGGAAATGTGCTTCGGGTTTATAATTAAAAAAAATGCTGATGAGTTCAAACTCATCAGCATTTTTTTTAATAGAAAGGAATCTAAAACTTCAATGTCAGGCCCGCCAAGAAGTTGATTCCGGCTTGCGGATAATAATAAGGGTAAACATCCCACATGTATCCGTTAGAAACATATTCTTTGTCAAAAATATTGTTGACTAATCCAGTGACAATAATGGATTTAAAAACTGATTTTGGTTTGAATTCATAAGCCACATTCAAATCGTTTACGAAATAATCAGCTAGTTTTGCATCTGGTAATTCGATATTATTCATGTATTGTTCCCCAACATATTTTTGTAAAAGTGAAATTTGAAGTTCTACTGTTGGTTTATAAACAATAATATTTCCTGCAATAATTGATGGAGAGTAGGCAATATCAGTTGTTCCGTAATTTTCACCTTCTACATCCAAATCAATATTTTTATTACTGCTTAAAGTAAAATTAGGTCTTATGATAAACTTTTCAGTAAATGTAATAGTGGCATCCACTTCCAGTCCTAAGCGGTAACTTTTTTCACTGTTAGAACGGATTGGATTTCCTACGTCGTCCAATTTACCGGTTAGAATCAATTGATCTTTATAGGCCATATAATACACATTCGAATTGAATTGTATTTTATCTGATGTAGATCTCCAGCCCAATTCAAAATCATTTAATTTTTCAGGCTTTGCATTTCCGCTTTCATAATCGGTTCTGTTAGGTTCACGATTAGCTCTGGCATAAGAAAAATATAAAGTGTTTTTGTCATTGATCGTATAGTTCAAACCTGTTTTTGGATTGAAAAAATTGAAAGTATCATTAACAAGACCGGTTTCATAGCTATCCGCTTTGTAATGAACATTTCTAAGCTGTAAGTCTCCAAATAAACTGATTTTTTCGCTAATTTGATAATTGGCTTTTGCGAAAATATTTCCATCCGTTTTGGTTGCGTAATCATCATAATAATGGTCGCCCAGTTCTGTGTGAGAAGCATATCTTGCCCAAATAACTTTTCCGAAATGAGCACCTTCGTATTTATTATAACCTCCTCCAAAAATGACATCCAGTTTGTCGGCTGTATAATTGGCAGAGAATGTGGTTCCGTAGAAATCATTATCTAACCATTTTTGACGAATTAAATCGGTTGTATTTATGGTTGTTCCATCTATAACTATCGGTGTTAAACCGTAATCTGTAAAATCAGCATCTTCTTTGTAGTTCTCATAATACCCTTTTCCTTTGGTATAATGAAAAGCCAGATTCGTACTCCAGTTGCTTGATATTTTTTCGTTCCAATGCAATTGAGAATGATCTTGTTGGTAATTATCAGTTTCATTATCGTAGAAACGGGTTTGGCCCATTTCATCTGTAAAAATACCTGCTGAATTGAAAGTTCTGTCGGTTTTTAATGTTTCGGCATCGATTCCATTCCAAGACTGATAGGTTTTTTCATTTCCTCCAAAAACCAACGCTTTGATCAGTGTTGTTTTTCCAACATAAGTACCCTGAAGAAAATAGGATTTTAAGTCAGCACTGGCTCTGTCAATGTAGCCGTCTGTTTTTAGGGCAGATAATCGTCCTGCAATTTCAAAATGGTCATTCATTAAACCAGTACTGAATTTTACGGTGTGTTTATGCGTATTGAAACTTCCGAAAGAATTTGAAATTTCTCCTGTTCCTTTTTCAGAATAAGCATCGGTCAACATGTTTAAACTGGCTCCAAAAGCACCAGCTCCGTTCGTGGAAGTTCCAACTCCGCGCTGCAATTGTAAACTTTCAACCGAAGAGGCGAAATCGGGCATGTTGACCCAAAAAGTTCCATGACTTTCGGAATCATTATAAGGAATTCCGTTAATCGTAACGTTAACTCTGGTTGCATCACTGCCTCGAACACGAATTCCGGTGTAACCTACTCCGTTTCCTGCATCAGAAGTGGTAACAACAGATGGCATGTAATTCATTAAAATAGGAATGTCTTGTCCTAGATTTCGGTATTTAAGTTCCTTTTTGTCCAAATTACTGAAACTAACCGGTGTTTTTGAAGTGACACGAACTGCTGAAACGAGAACTTCGTCGAGTTGGTTTACTTTGGTGGTGTCTTTTTGTTTCTCCTGCGCAAAAGAAAAAAGAGAAAAGAAAATAGAAAATAGAAAAATCAAAAAAGGCTTGTGGTTTTCTGACTTTGAACCTTTGTAACTTAGTACCTCAGTACCTTTAAAAGTAGTATTCATCCGTAAAAAAGATTACGAATAAAAGGGGGAATTATTCTTTTGTTAAATTAATAAATGATTGTTTCCTTTGGCGAAAAAATAGTGTGCACGCTATTTTTTGCCTTTTCCGTAAACAGCATTACCTGTTCCCGTTCTTTGGGTATAATCTCAGCTATATTCTGAACTTGTTTCAGAATCTGAAATAAATTCAGATTTAAGCACCCCTTTGAGACGGTGCAAAAGTAGTTTTTTTTGTTTAAAGTGTGAGGTTTTGAAAGTGAAAATAAAAACGTCTAATCGAATTTGGGTTTTTGTCGTGATTTTTTAATATCCGAGAGGTTCTTCTTATCTTTTATTCGTTTCCGGATAACTGATTTGGGAATTTTGGTTGGTTTTCTTTCTTTTGGGACTACCAACGCTTTCCTGATCAGATCCAAAAAACGTTTGGTTACAATTTCCTTATTTTTGAGCTGGCTACGGTCTTCATCGCAATTCAGGATTAAAACCAAATCGGTTGTTAATCTTGTCGCTAAATTTTGTTCCAGTAATGTTTTTTCTTCGGCTGACAAAGCTTGTGAATTTTTCAAATCAAATGTCAAAACAACTTTCGAGGAAACTTTGTTTACATTTTGACCACCGGCACCGCTACTTCGAACGGCTTTGTATTGTAGCTCCGAAATTATTTTATGAGTTTCCATTTGGGCTGAATTTTTTCAGTAGAATTATTGGGGCTGATGCGCCGGTTTTAGTAAATCATTTACAGTTTTAACGGGATTAAAAGTCAGTAAAGGAACCTGAACAAAAACAGTCAGCCATTTTGCCATTGCTCCATTCCATAATCCCGGTAGTTCGTATGCTTTTATTTTTTTATCCAAGATGGTTTTATCTACAATAAAACCACTATTGTGATCAACAAATTGTGTTAAGTCAAATTTCTGGTTTTTGTAATTTTTTATTCCGCAAACTAAATCGACCGGATTAAAATGTGTGGCTGTGTCAAGAATTTTACGCTGATGGGTGTTCGTTAAATCTACTTGAGAGCTTTCTACAATTTGCAATGAAAGGCTTCCTTTCTCATCTCTTACCCAGAATGGTCCGCCTCCTGGTTCTCCTTCGTTTTTCACCATTCCGCAAACCCGAATAGGTCTGTTTAACGCTTCTTTTAGTTTTGATATTTTATTTTCAAATGAAAAAGCGTGAAAATCATCACTTATCCTGGTGTTCAGTTTTTCTTTTAAAAACAAAATGATTTCATCAATATTTCCCTGTTCTGTTTTATGGGTTTCAATATCCTGTAAATAGGTAAATATCTGCTGTTGTAATTCTATTAGAACTCCAGCAAGACCTTTCTTGTACAAGGCGGTCTTTTCAACGTTGTTTTGAATGACATTGTCAATGTTTTTGATAAAAATAATATCCGCATCCAGGTCGTTCAAATTTTCTATCAAGGCACCATGACCGCCAGGCCTGAAAACCAATTCTCGTTTTTCATTCCTAAATGGAGTATTATCCGGATTTACAGCAATACTGTCTGTTTTTTTATTTTGAAAGGAATAACTAACATTGATTGTTGTGCCGGATTGCTTTTCAATTGAACCTTTAATGTCATCTAGTATGTTTTCAAATTGGTTTTGATGTGCTTCTGAAATAGTAAAATGCAAATGGGAATGCTTATTAGAACTTGCATAATAGGCAGATTCGAACAAGTGTTCTTCCAAGGCGGTTGCAATGTGGTTTTCATATTTATGAAAAGGAAGTACGGCTTTGGGTTTGTTGGCAAAATCAAAGTAGTCGTTTCCTAAAAGTAATCGTATGAAATAATAGTTTTTATAATCTCTTGGCAATGATTCAAAGTCAGGAAACAATTCTCTTAATTTGGTATCTACAGCTTCAAAAAACGGAAATTTTTCTAAACCTATAATAAAAATAGCCAGTTCGCTTTCTTTTTTTCTGTTGATATAGGCGTTTATGCTTTCTTTTTCGATATCAAATTCATTTAAGAAAACGGTTAAAAATTTAAACATTCTTGTTGCCGCGCCCGAAGCCGGAACGAATTTTTTTATTTTATAATTGGTTTTATTTGTATCGTAAAAAGTGGCTTTTTTCTGGAAATCGATTTCCGATAATTCTAAAATACCTTTAGATAAGGTGGCCGGACTAACTAAAATATTTTTTGAAACTCCATTTTGAAAAAACTTTATTTGTTTTTGAATGTTTTCTAATGGAATTCCGTATTCGTGAATTTGTAAAAAATCAAGAGAAGAAAGTCCCATTTGTAAAGCTATTGTCAAATCTTCAATGATGGCAATTGCTTTTTTTAATCGTGTTTCTTTATCTCCGGAAATGGTTATAAATGGTTTTCTGTTATCAATTAAGGACTGTTTGAAAACTTCAAAAACGGTTTCCCTTCCGTCAGGACTGTCTCTTAATCCATCGTCCTCCCAAGGCACATCTATGTCTGTCAGGAAAAACAAATCGTATTGGTGGGCACGAGCCGCTTTGTCTAATAGTGAATCACAGAAATTATAATATAGCTCAGAAAAAACCTTGGTTACCAAAAGATTAGTATCGCAAAAAAGGTATTTATTGGCAATCTGTGCACTTTCGTTTTCTAGTTTTGTCTGTCCGTACGCTATAGGGAGCATGTCGTTTATGTCACAAATGCCACGGCCACTATCTAATTTTTCTTGTAGATAATCGCGTGCAAACTCGGGAACCCAAACCGTTTTGTAATATTCGGACAGTTGGGTTGCCAGTGTGGTTTTTCCAGTAGATTCTGGGCCAAATATGGCAATTTTTATGATTGGTGTGGCTCCAAGTTTTGAGAGCTGTTTAAGATTTTCTTCCATTCTAAATAGCCAAAAACGGCGATAATTGTAAATATTAGATACTGAAAACTTGTAAAGGTATAGCCTTTCGCAAAATATAATGGAATGGAAATTATATCTCCAATAATCCAAAAAATCCAATTCTCAATTTTTCTTTTAGCCATGAGCCACATGCCTACGAAAAAGATTCCTGTTATGAATGTGTCGACATAAGCAGACCAAGTGGTGAATTTATCGAAATAATGATAAACTAAAACCACAGATGTGATTGTAAATATAAAAATAAATATGGCAATTTTTTTCTCTTTGTACGAACTTACTGAAATGGGAAATTCGATGGTGTCTCCTTTTTTTCTGGTCCAATGATACCATCCGTAAATGCTCATCACAAAATAGTATCCATTGATTATCATGTCGCCCAAAAGTCCCCATTTCCAAAGTAAATATACATAAATCGATGTGTTTACAATTCCGGTTGGGAATACCAAAATGTTATCTTTTTTGGCGAACCAGACACTAAGTAAACCAAAAAGAACCGCCGTGATTTCTAAAAAAATATCGAAAGGAGGGTAGTTGTTATATTGTGAAAATAGGTATTCTATCATTTTTTGAAGTACAGTTTTGTATTAGGAAACTTAAACAGTAAAGAAATTATTGTTGTTTTCAAAAGCGGTTCCGATTATTACTAAATCAGCTCCGGAATCGTATGCGTTTTGAATCCCTTGTAAATCTATGATTCCGCCGCCAATTAGTAAAGGTATTTCTAGGTTTTTGGAAACTTTTTTTATCATTTGGAGTGGTACAGCTTGTTTTGCGCCGCTCCCTGCTTCCAGATAAATTAATTTGTTGCCTAACATTTCGCCGGCCTGCGCTGTTGCCAAAACTAAATCCGAATCATTTCGATCTAGAGGCTTGGTTTTGCTTATCCTTTCAACGGCTGTTTCGGTGCCACTTTCTATGAGGATATATCCGGTCGAAATGATTTCGAGTTGGGTTTGTTTTAAGACAGGAGCCGCTTTAACCTGATGTTCGATTAAATAATCAGGGTTTCTTCCTGAAATTAAT
>RCUK01001047.1_pt1 | contig 19197 bp, 19 predicted proteins | sample 2166381 | NCBI WGS metagenome assembly RCUK01 (sample SAMN09932809, study PRJNA488358) | compost metagenome | isolation source: compost soil in an enriched community | place: Germany: Experimental Botanical Garden | reverse complement strand
CCTAAGGAGTGGTATAAATGGCGCGTGTTTTATTTATTAATGGTGGATCAGAGGGGCATATCAATCCAAGCTTGGGCGTTGTGCAGGAGCTTATTGCGCGTGGAGAAGAGGTCGTGTACTTTTGTACAGAAGCTTTTCGGGAGCGGATTGAGAAGACGGGAGCAACAGTACGAACCTTTGACGATCAAAAATTTATTAAAGCCTTTATCTCAGGAGGAAGGAATTATTTACTCGAGAGAGTTAACGGTTTACTACTTACGGCAGATATCGTCATACCGAGCGTGCTTGAACAGATCAAAGATGAGCATTTTGATTACATCATTCATGATTCCATGTTTGGCTGCGGGCGTCTAATTGCCCAGATCCTTAAGCTTCCTGCAATCAACTCTTGTACTTCCTTTGCGCATACAAAAGTATCATTCGACAGAATACTGGAACGATCTTTTATAGAAGCCCCTGCAGAGATAGTTGAATCTATAAATGATAAATTTGAAAGCCTGACAGCACTGGTGAAGGAGAAATACGGCGTGCGGATCCATTCTCCTTACGAGGTATTTTGTAATCCTGCACCACTTACCCTCGTGTATACAACAAGGGAGTTTCAACCTTATGGAGAAGCATTCGACCAGACTTATAAATTTGTTGGTCCATCCCTCTCTTCGCGATTAACTGGGGACCACTTCGACCTTACTGCAATCAAGGGGAAGAACCCAATTTACATTTCACTGGGCACAGTGTTTAATCAAGCCACTGATTTCTATAAGCTTTGTTTTGAGGCATTGGGGAACTCGGATCATACAATTGTCATGTCTATCGGGAGTAAAGTCCAAATTTCTGATTTAGGGGAAATCCCTGATAACTTCATCGTAGAGAATTATGTCCCGCAAATCGATGTACTGCAATACGCCAAGTTATTTGTTACCCATGGTGGAATGAACAGTACACATGAAGGTCTCTATTACGGGGTTCCGCTCATTGTAATCCCACAAAGCGCCGATCAACCGATCATTGCGAGGCAAGTCGCCAATATCGGAGCAGGCACTGCGTTACAGATGCAAAGCTTGACTGCAAATGAGCTGCGCGAAGCCGTAGATCATGTGTTAAGCATCTCTTCTTTCAAGAAGGCCGCAGCAAGTATGAGGGAATCCTTTCAGAGATCAGGTGGGTACCATCAAGCTGTCGATGAGATTCTCGAATTCACTAGTCAAAATCATATCTAAAACGAGAGGCCATCCCGCAAAGGATGGCCTTAAAATTTGCCACGGATACACTTACTCCATGACAAGCCCGCCCGTAACGGGCGTGTATGTTCCTGTTAGGAACCGAGCGCCATCTCCGGCGAGGAAAGAAATAACCCCCGCCACATCCTCCGGCTCGGCGATCCGGCCCAGCGGTGTGAAGCTGCCTATCACCTGGCCCTCTTCCTCAGATATCGTAAAAGGCTCATCGCTTCTAACGAAACCAGGAGCGACGACATTGGCACAGATCCCGCAGGGGCCGAATTCTTGTGCAATATATCGCGCAAACGTATTGAGCCCGCCTTTCGCCGTACCGAATGCGATATATTGAGGGGTAGGATCTTTGCCTTCCGTACTGGACAGATAGATGATCCGGCCGAATTGCTGTGCCATCATGGCCGGGATGACTGCCTTCGTCGGCTCGAACGCCGCCTTCAGTTCATCGGTCAGCTGCCGTTCAAATGGTTCCCAGGAGAGCTCGGCAAAGGTCGTGGCTGTAGCACCATTACTCGCAGTGCATACGAGAACATCGATACGTCCGAATTCTTTTTTCACAGCTTCCACGAGCTGTTCCATTTGCTCCCTACTACGAGCATCCGCCGGAATCGCCACGGCCTCACCACCAGCTGCAATAATCTCGGACGCGACGGATTCAGCGGTCGACTCGTTTCCAAAGTCGCTGACAACAACTTTCGCTCCCTGCCTGGCCAACTGAATGCACGTCACTCTCCCGATCCCCCGAGCACCCCCGGTGACAATTGCCACTTTTCCATGTAAGAACATCATGAGCAATCCTCCCTTCCTGAAGTTATTCCTTATCCAATACGCCATACCGTTCCGCAATATCCAGAGCTGTCTGCCTTACTTTTGCGGCAATATAAGCAGGCTCAAGCACAATAACATCGGTTAGATAATGGAGCACAGTACGGATCAGCCAACGTTCGCTCGAGTAGTTCGTTCGCACAATAAGCTGTCCATCCGGCAAGCGTTCAATATCCTTTTCATCAAAATGGTCCATCACGGACACAGCAACGGATGCGTTAAACTGAAGGACAGCTGAGATCACCTCATTCTTCTCAGGTGTCTTCCACCTGTCATTCAGCTGCGCAAGCGACTCCTCTCGGCGAATGAAGGTGCCGGCTTGTATGTCCAATTCCCGAATACGCGTCAGCTTGAAGATACGGTAATCGCCGCGCAAGCGACAATAGCCGTGAAGGTACCACGCGTAGTTCTTGAGCACAAGCGCCATCGGCTCTACCTCGCGCGCTCGTTCATCGCCCGTTCTACTCGTGTATTTGAATCGAATGAGCTTCCGATCATTCACGGCTTGGCGAAGCGAGTCATACCGGATTTGGTCCTCTTCGTTATTTTTCCATGGGGTAAAATCAATATGAATACGGTCTCCTTCTCCTGCCCGGCCCTGCTCGGCCTTGGCCACCATCGCGCCAACTTTACTGAGGAGGAGATCCATATTTGAGCGTTCATAGGCCTTCGTAGATTCAAGGCCGCGAAGCGCAGTGGAGAGGACGGTCAGCTCATCGAAGGATAGCAGCTGCCGATCCAGCCGAAAGCTATCCATAATCTCATAACCGCCTTCCATGCCGGTATAGGAGACGATGGGAATGCCAGCTTGACCGAGCGAATCGAGATCGCGATAAATGGTGCGTAGAGACACTTCAAGCTGGTCCGCCAATTCCTGCGCTTGTACCCGCTTCCGATTGAGCAGCAAAATCGTAATGGTCATCAACCGTTCAAGTTTCATTGTCATCTCTCCTACGTTAGGCATGCTGCCGCTCGCCGATATATGAATTAGTGTGCGGTTGCGAACTCGTCGCCTTCGGCAACCGGATCCATTTTATTCTTCGTCATCAGGAATGCCGCAATCAGCGCCAAGATGGCGGGAATGAGGCTCCAGGCAAAGGTTGCTCCAATGGAGCTTGAAAGCCCGGCAGTAATGGTATCAAGAAGCTGAGGATCGACAGTTTGGCGAAACGCCGGATTCAGCAGCGAATGGGGATCGCTTAAGTTCAAGTCGGCCGGCACCGCTATGTCGCCCCTGCCAAGCGATTCGGTGAGCTTCGAGTGCAGGCTATAGCTTTGTATAATCCCGAAAATGGTAATCCCAAGCGCCATGCCTAGCGAGCGATTGAAGTTCAAGGTCGCGCTTGCCGCCCCGCGCTGCGCTGCAGGGAACGAATGAAGCACAGATGTGCTTAAAACCGAGAAGGAAGCACCAATCCCAAGGCCAATCAGAATCATAATCCCTGTAATGGCCAGCCTAGAAGATTCTACCGTAATTTGCGAGAGAAGGAAAAGGCCTATCAGCAGCATCGTCAGCGTCCCTATCATAATTGTCCGGTATTGCAGCTTCGTCATCAGAAATCCGCCAAGCGTCGCAGTAACAACCGAACCCATCATCATCGGCAATAAGGTCAACCCTGAATTGGAGGCGGAACCGCCAAGCACACCTTGTACATAGATCGGAATAAAAATTGCCGCTGTCATGTATGCTGCGCCACTGAGCATGGCGACCAGATTGCTCGTCGTGTACAGTCTGCTCCGGAACAAGCCGAACGAGATGATCGGTTCTGCGGCTTTTTTCTCAACCACGACAAGCAAGAAAGCAAGAACCGCGAATCCTGCGAACAACCCGATAATTTGCGGAGAATCCCAGGCGTATGTTTTGCCGCCGAGCTCAAGACCGAAAATAAAGCAGACGACGGCCCCTACGAGTAGAACCGAACCCGCCCAATCGATTTTTTGCTGCGAATGCTCAGCCGATTCCTTGTAGAACAAGGAAATCATCAGCAAGGCAATGAATCCAAGCGGCAGATTGATGTAGAAGATCCACGACCAGTTGAGGTGATCGGTGACGAACCCGCCGAGCAGCGGACCAACCACACTCGACAAACCGAATACCGCTCCGAATGCTCCCATCATCTTCCCGCGATCCTTAGAGGGCACGACATCGAACAAAATCGTGAACGCAATGGATACCATTGCTCCGGCTCCAACCCCTTGCACAGCCCGGTAGATACTTAACTCTACAATGGAATGTGCCATTCCACACAACGCGGAACCAGTCATAAACACAATGATCCCAAAGATAAAAAAACGTTTGCGCCCATACATATCGGACAGCTTGCCGAAGATCGGCATGCAGGCCATTTCTGCGACCATATACGCTGTAGTGACCCAAACGAACTTGTCGAGTCCCCCCATCTCTCCGACGATGGTGCCGATCGCCGTTGAAACAATCGTATTGTCCATGGACGCCATCAGAATTGCAAGCAATAGCCCTCCAACGATGGCTGTCAGTTTGTTTCTCATACGCTCTCATTCCTTTCTTATACCTGAATTGATTGGTGAACAATCATCTGAGCCCATCATAAGCTACCCTTGTTGACATCTGTATGTCAGGGAAGAACTGCCTCATAATTAGATTTTCAACCGGTTCACGTATTGAACAATAGATAACTGGAGTGGCATCAATATAATTGCAAGCCTCATAGACGTTTTTGCTCACGGGCGCTACACTAGGGTAAGTGAAAGTAAATAGGCATAATAGGAGCATACAAACCGTGACCATATCAGATCACATTCCATCATGGAGAAAACTTAGTCTTTTTGCTGTTACATGGCCAATTTTCGTCGATTCTGTGCTTCGCATGATGCTGGGCACGGTGGACGTGTTTATGTTAAGCCGCATATCCGACAAGGCGACAGGAGCGGTAGGTTTAGCCAACGAAATTATTTTCTTCTGCATTCTGATGTTCGGCTTTGTCGGAATCGGCACCAGCGTTGCGGTATCCCAATATATCGGTGCCGGGCGGGAGAAGGAAGCAAGCCGCATCTCTGCGCTCGCCATTACGATTAACCTGATCTTCGGGATTATCGTAAGCATCATACTCGTTAGTTTTGGGGAGCCTCTCCTGCGGCTGATGAACCTCAGTCCGGAGCAAATCGGAATCGCCAGCCATTATTTACAGATCATCGGCGGATTTATCTGGATCGAGGCGCTCTCTTACGCCGTTTCTTCAGTTATCCGGTCGAGTGGACACACGAAAAGCGTTATGTTTGTGACCTTAGGCGTCAATGTGATCCATATGACGGGTAATTATTTGCTCATTTTCGGAAACTATGGCTTTCCTGAGTGGGGCGTTACGGGAGCGGCCATATCAACGGTCGTTAGCCGCCTGCTCGGCATCATCGTTCTTTTCGTGATTTTGTACCGCAAAATTCCTGCACCGATTCGCCGTAAAGATTACGTTACCTGGAACGGTTCGTATGTGAAGCAGATTATGAGCGTTGGCCTGCCAGCTGCGGGTGAGCACCTCTCCTGGCAGTCGCAGTATCTCATGATCATAAGTTTTGTCAATATGATTGGCCTTACGGCGCTGAACACCCATGTGTATGTCATGAATGTCTCGAATTATTTCATGGCACTTGCGATGGCGATCGGGGCGGGCACGGAGATCATAGTCGGACAAATGGTTGGCGCGGGGGAGATGAAGGCGGCATACCGGAGACTGATGAGAAGCGTGCGGATCAGCTTCGTATTGACGCTCGCCCTTGTCGGTACGGCAGCGATATTCCGGCACTCGCTGATCGGCATGTTCACGAAGGACCCCGATATCATTGCCGCCGGAGCAAGTATTTTTTTGCTATCCATCGTACTTGAGCCCGGCCGGACCTTCAATATTGTCATTATCAATTCGCTGCGCGCCGCCGGGGATGCGCGTTTTCCTGTCTTGATGGGCGTACTCTCGATGTGGGGAGTCTCGGTGCCGCTTGCTTATGTGCTGGGTGTTCATTTCGGGATCGGACTGCTTGGCGTATGGATTGCGTTTGCGGTGGATGAATGGCTCCGCGGGGTCATCATGCTGCTTCGCTGGAGAAGCCGAGCCTGGGAGAAGAAAGCACTTGTGAAGCCGGTTTCCGTTCCGGAAAGCGGCATTGGGGCACAGGCTTAGAGGGGCGCGTATCACCCAAGGGGAGCGGAGATATCTGCCAGAGGCACTCTTTAATTAGGGTGCCTTTTGATTTGCGATCTAAGGCCGCAGCGTTCGGTCCCCTTGTGCAAAGACGGATTCTTTTTTTAATTGTTCTTAATTATGATATACTGTTTATTATATAAGCATTTTCTGGACGGCTTTACTGTGGCACACCTTCACAAGCCGTCTTCGAACAACAGGGAGGTTTAGAGCGGATGACTAAAAAGGACATTACACCGGAAGAAGCAGAAGTGGGGAAGCTGCTTCCGGCCGGCGCAGCGCTTGGCTGGGGGCTCGTGAAGCCGCCTCAGCGCGGCCCTAAACGGGAGATGAGCATTGACCAGATTGTAGAGAAGGCCATCGAGATCGCGGACAAGCATGGTCTGGAAGCTGTCTCGATGAACCGGGTGGCATCGGAATTCGGCTTTACTGCGATGTCTCTCTACCGCTATATTCCGAGCAAGGATGATCTGCTGCTCCTCATGCAGGATGTGGCATGCAATATTCCGCTGCCCGCAGAGAGACCCCCTCACGAATGGCGGGAGAGCTTGCGTGAATACGTGATGGGCACGATTGATATTTTTAGCAAGCATCCTTGGTATGGAGACATCCCGATCTCCAGTATACCTATTGGGCCTAATAATCTGCGCATCGTGGACTGGGCGCTTCGACCATTGCGGGACTTGCCGCTGAATGATTATGAGAAAATGTCCATCGTTCTTCTACTGAGCGGCTATGCCCGTTCCAGCGGGATGCTGCAGAGGGACATCAACCGGGCAGTTCAGGCCGGTTCCAGCGTAGAGACGTTCAGTGGGCTCCATTATTCGGCTGCGCTTCAGGCTCTGGTCAAGCCGGAACAATACCCGAATCTGCATCCGGTCGTTATGTCCGGCGCCTATACCGGAGAGAATGAAAGTGAAAGTAACGTTGGTAATGATATAGAATTCGGACTTCAGCGGATTCTGGACGGAATCGAGCAATATTTGGATCGTAAAAAGACCGGCGGAACAGACAAGTAAGCAGTATCGCGAAATAATAAAAGGCTATTTTTAAAGGTCATAGACCCTTAAAAATAGCCTTTTATTTGATTGCTAAAGCCTAGGCGGCGCTCTGGGCAGCTTTCTTCTGTTCGCGGAGCATCACTACCGTGATTACGGAGGTAATCAGCAGAAGTACGCCGGCTGCGAGACTGGTGACGTGCATGGCGGTCATGAAGGCTTCCCGGGATGCAGCCATGACCCCAGATGATAATACGGCGGGCAGCTGCTGTGAAGCGGCGGACGCGCCAGCGATAGTCTGGCCAGCCGCTAAAGCTGCTTCTGGCGAGAGGCCCTTGGGAAGAAGAGGCGATACACTATAATGGTAGACCGCTGTAAGGACACAGCCGAGCAGCGCGATGCCGAAGGCGCCTCCCAGCTCGCTGGAAGTTTCAATGAGTCCTCCGACTGCTCCTGCCCGATCCGTTGGCGCCACGCCCACGACATAATCAGTCACAAGGGTCATGACGGACACGATTCCTGCCGCGACCAACCCGGCTCCGACAAGCATGACGGTCAGCGGGGAGAAGCCTTCGAGCCGTATCTGAGTCAGGATAATGAATCCGATCGCTGATAATACGAAGCCTCCGGCCATGATGCGCGGCCTTCCGTGCGAGATGGACAGCTTGGCGGCAATCGGCGCCGCTGCTCCGACGACTACCGAAGGCAGCATACTCCAAAGGGCAGCAACGAACGGGGAGTACCCAAGCACTGATTGGAGGAATTGGGTATTGACCAGTGCGCTGGCCATAAGGGCGAATGTGGCGATCAGGTTAATGAGAATTGAGCCACCGGTTCGCCGATCCTTCAGCGCATGGACATCGATTAGAGGGTTAGGGATAGTCCATTGCCGGCGAACGAAGACGATTCCGGCGAACAGACCGGCCGCGAGAATAACGGCAGGAATCGTGGCCCATCCGTCTTCGGCGAGTGTCTTGACGCCGTAAGTAACAGGCAGGATGGCAGCGAGAGCAAGAAGAGAGCTGGTAAAGTCAATTCGGGTGCGGGCAGCGCTGCGGGACTCCGGCAGCAGGAAGGGTGCAATGATGAGAAGTAAGGCCATCGCGGGGATGTTAATGAGGAACACAGATCCCCAAGAAAAGGACTCGATAAGCAGGCCGCCGATGATCGGCCCGACCGTGACGCCGCTGGCCATGACGGCGCTCCATATCGACATCGCTTTGGTTCGCTGATTAGGGTCCTGGAACATCGTGCGAACGAGTGCCAGCGTTGAAGGCATGAGGGTCGCTCCGGCAATTCCAAGAATGCCGCGGGCTAGAATCAGGGATTCGGCTGTCTGGGCGAATGCGGCGAACAGCGAACATAGGGCAAATCCCACAGAGCCCATCATCAACAGCCGCCGACGTCCGATCCGGTCTCCGATCGCTCCCATGGTCAGCAGCAGACCGGCGAGAATGAATCCGTAGATGTCAAATATCCATAACTGCTCAGTTGCGGTCGGACGCAAATCCGCGGCAATGTCCGGTGCGGCGAAAAAAAGGACGGAGACGTCCATCGATACGACCATCAAGGGAAGACATAACACGCTAAGTGCGATCCATTCCCTGCGGCCTGCCAGCTTGACGTCGGTAGAAGTTGCATTAATCATTAAAAACCACTCCTTACTGTTTATGGTTTAAACTGTAACTTATGAACACAGTATATAATGTAAACAGTATATGGTCAACACATAAATTATTCTGACTTTACGGTTGGGTACGAATGCCCTGAACGGCGATTCACCTCTCCGTCATCGGTTGACATCCTGACCACTCGCGTGCCCGCTGTCTTTTCCCGAAGGAGCCATGGCAGTGAGCATCACCCAGACGGGCTTCAAGCGAGACGATGTGACCGTTCTTGCCCAAGCGAAATTCGCTTTTTAACTTCGTCCTCCAGTTCAACACTTAGTTGGTTGAAGTAATCCTCGACATGGACGAGGAGCGCCACAGGATGCATTTCCGCGCGAAAAAAAATGACAATGTATCGCTTTGTTTCGAAAAGGGGTCTTGGCTCCAGGTCACGAATCTTATATTCAGGAGGATCACAAATGGTTACCTGACGGTATCTGAGTGGTTTAAAGGAGATTGTAGGGGTATTTAAAATAAGAAAATGACACATGTCAAAACGGCTTTGAAAATGGTTTTGAAGGGGAGAGGGACACAAATGAAATATGGGAAAATAATAGGTAAGGGCAATACGGCAACTGTATATGAATGGGAAGAAGGTACAGTGCTTAAGCTTTTCGTTAATGGCTATCCAAAAAACGCGGTAGAAAGAGAGTTTCTCAACGCCAAGGCAATCAACGGTATGAACTTTGCAAAGCCAAAAGCATATGAAATAATTTGTTGCGAAGAACAAATGGGGATTATATATGACAGAGTGGAGGGTGAAACCCTGTTGGATTGGGTTTTGAAAACAGGTGACCTCCAGGGATGTGCGGAATATATGGCAACGCTGCATAAGACAATTGTTCAGAACAGAGTTAGCCATGTACCGGATTACAGAGAATTTTTAAAATCCAATATATTAAACGCGCCATCGGCTAACTTAATGGAACAAGAAGAAGTATTAGAAATCTTGGATAGATTGAAAGATGGAGATACACTTTGTCATGGTGATTTTCATCCAGGTAATATATTACTTTCAAACGGGCTTACAATGGTAATAGACTTCATGAATGTGTGCCATGGAGATTTTTTGTATGATGTTGCAAGAACTGTCTTTTTGGTGGAATATACACCGGTTCCAACAGATGCAGATGATAGAGAAACGCTTCTACGATTTAAGAAAATACTGGCTGACTTATATCTTATAGAAATGAACGTTACCCGAGAAATGATACAAGATTACCTGTCTGTAATTATTGCCGCTAGAGTGGGTGAATGCCCTAACGAGTACCGGGGAGTTAGATAAGGGAATCTTATCACTTGGACGGAGAAGTTATGACTTTCCGTTCCCTTCGATTTAAACTTCATAAAGGTTCTATCCGCGTTACTTTACCACAGAATTGCTCTGAACCATACGACAAATGACGCAAATTTGACTCCGAAGGCGGCTGGGACTCCTTACAGATTTCTTGATCGTACGGACTCCGCCATGGCCTCCACTCCAGCCATCAGGAGGTCTATGCCGAACTTAAAGTGGCGGTCCGTATCGACACAAGCTGCAATATTCGGGGCTGCTTCTACGAGCCAAGGATATTCTTTCTGCGGAAGGCCGCCATAGAACTCCATCAATTTACTCCCCCACACTTGGCGTTCTTCTTCCGACCCTTGTACATAACCATCTCCCGTCACAACTAACGATACCACTTGATTCAGAAGGTGTTCAAAAATTAAGAACGCTTCTTGGGGCCCGAAGCCGGCGCTGCGAAGGATGCCAAGCGAGATCTCGAAAATTTTGAGCCTGTTGGTCTCAGGCAGAGATCGCCTGGATAGCAAGTATCTGCCCGAAGGATGCACAAGCAACACCTGACGAAATGCGTATAGTAACCCTCTTACCTGTTCCCGCCAATCCGTCTCCTCTACTGCCGAAGTATTGAATGAAGCCAGCATATAGTCGGTCATGGCATCTAGAAGATCATCCTTGTTGCGTACATGCCGATAGACGGCCATGGGTGTTACGCCGAAGTCTTGGGCTAAGCGCCGGAAACTCACCGCGCCAATTCCTTCCCTATCCGCAATATGTAATGCCAGCCCCACAACGGCCTCTCGATTAAGGCGAACAAGGCTTTTCCGGTTATGGGTACCTTCAGGTATTTGATCGTTGTTATTGTGGTCCACAGTTCGTCGCTCCCGAAAAAATAAATATAACCCTAGTATATCCTAAAGAAGTTGACGAGTATACACTGTATACTTATAATGCCGTGTATACGGTGTATACTTAAAATGTGAGGGGTTGTTCACGCATTGAGATTCCGCAAAATTAATCCTTTTCCGATCCTGCTTCAAAGTAAATTTAAACGCAGATTTACTTTGCTTGCTATCGCAGCCTTGTTGGCACTATCCACCTGCTTAGGGGTCCTGCTTTATCAGCCATTGATGGTTGCCTCCGGTTATGCCAGCAAGGAAATCTGTTCTGGAACCTTTGTCTCAGGCCTTGATCCTGATCAAGTGTACGCCGACATGGTCAAGCCAGAAGGGGCGATTGGATACATTAGCCCTTTGATTCACTTCAACGTTAACCGTGAGAAACGCGAAGTAACAACGACAATCGCGGGATTGTACAAAACTCAGGCGGCGTACGGTGAGGGAACGGGCTGTATGTTGGTGCATAGACCAGAGGATGGCAATCTGGCTGCAACAGCAGATTTTAATTCCCCAGTTGGCCCATCGAATTCACAGGTTCCCGAGATAGCGGGACCCGCTGTAGTTGTGCCCAGGAACGAACAACTGCGCGCCGCGCTAGATCGGGCTTTTACAGAGCGTGAGCAACCGCCCTATATACGAACTCAAGCGATCGTCGTGGTCAAAGACGGGAAGATCGTTGCCGAGCGTTATGCTACGGGCATAGGAGTGGACACCCAGCTGCTCGGATTTTCAGCGACAAAATCGGTGACTAACGCATTGATTGGCATTCTGGTCCGGCAGGGAAAACTGAATGTCGACCAGTCCGCTCCAATTGCGGCTTGGAGCAATGACGACGATCCGCGCCACGTGATCACGATAGATGAATTGTTACGGCAAACAAGCGGACTCGCTCTTAAACAAACCAGTTCTGGCTTCGATCCTGCATCAAGAATGGTATTTCTCGAACGAGATATGGCGGGTTTCGCCGAGAATGCCAAACTAGCTGCTCCGCCTGGAAGAGAGTGGGCATACACCGACGGCAACTACATCCTTCTCTCTCGCATCATCCGCGACGCCGTTGGTGGCCATGCCTCGGATGTAAGACAGTTTGCACAGCGTGAACTATTCGGGCCGATCGGCATGAAACACGTGACGCTGGAGTTCGATGCCACCGGCACACCAAACGGTGCAATGTCTATGTTAGCCTCCGCGCGCGATTGGGCGCGTTTTGGGCTTTTGTACCTGCAAGGCGGCATGGCAGGTACTGACCGCATCCTGCCGAGAGGGTGGGTTAAATATTCGTCCTCACAGACGCTTAACACCGGCTATGGAGCTGGATTTTGGATAAACTCTACAACAAGCGGCAACGCACCATATGGTCTTCCATGGGGGATGCCCCATGTGCCGCGTGATGCATTTTTCGCTATGGGCAATATGGGGCAGCATGTTGTCATCGTGCCTTCACAGCACTTGGTCGTAGTACGACTCGGCGAATCCCATCACCCAGATGGTCTGATCGCGGGAGCCGACCGGCTGGTTGCCGATGTGATCGCTGCGCTTGCACATACAAAATAATGGAGAAGAGGTGCTATTATGAAACTTTCGGAAAATACAATACTTATCACAGGCGGAAGTACTGGGATAGGATTAGCCTTTGCAGAGCGCTTTTTAAAAGCTGGGAATAAAGTGATTATTTGTGGGCGACGTGAACATGTACTTCAAAATGCGAAAGAAAAATTCCCTAGCCTTATTACTCGTGTAGGTGATTTGAATATTGAATCCGAGCGCGCTGCATTATTCGATTGGGTAACAGCGAACTATCCCGAAGTGAACGTGCTAGTTAACAACGCGGGAATTCAACAACGTTTTAATGTTCTCAAAGCGGATGCGAAGGACAATTGGAGTTATTTCAGTAAAGAAATCACAACCAACATTGAAGTACCGTTCCATCTCTCTATGCTATTCGCTCCATTTTTTGCGACAAAAGAAGAGGCGGCGATCATTAACGTGACATCCGGGTTAGCTTTTACACCGTTTGCGATTGCTCCGATTTATTCAGCAACAAAGGCGGCGCTTCATTCATTTACAGTGAGTCTAAGACACCAACTCTCTGATACGTCTGTAGAAGTAATTGAAGTTGCTCCTCCGGCAGTGAATACAGATTTAGGTGGAGCGGGGTTGCATACGCATGGAGAACCTTTAGATGCCTTCGCAGATGGAATTTTCAAAGGATTAGAAGAGGGTAAAAAGGAAATTGGATATGGCACTTCTGTAAATCGCCTGCGCATGTCACGAGATGAAGTCGACGAACACGTAGAGAATATGTACAAGGCAACGAAAAACACCATTGAATAACTACACTTATGCCAATGTGAAACCACTTGTATAGGTGCTTTCCAGAAACTATAAGGCTAAATGTGCTGTAGCTGCCTTTAATCGAAGTGAGTTTCACTCAGAAACAAAAATAGCGAGTCACGACAGTCGTCGTAATTCGCTATTCGAGTGCGCTCATTTATCAGTAATTTGCACCATGATTCAGTTGTTTAACAACCGTAGGCTCACCTGTTGAAGAAATCTGCGGCAGACTACTTAGAATCCCTACCAAAACTAGTGCTGAGATCAATACCTTCTTCATCCTCAATCGCTCCCTTAAAAATAGTTTTTTGGATAGCCAAATACTGTTCCATCTGAGAGACTGATGCGTGATTTCTAAATGCCTCAAACAAGACCATCGCCTTTTTAAAACATTTATCATCACCTAGTTTATCAGATAATGTAAAAATTTGTAAAGTATAATTTATAGCTTCACTATAGTTTTCATTCTTAAATTGGTATAGGGCCAATAAATATTTAAAAAATAAATAGTTGGCAGAATCGACACGGTTTTCGTATATGTTAAAATCCAGGGTGATGCTAGTAAGCAAATCTATTTCGGCGTCCACATTAAATCCATTCGATATCGCAGTTTCGATAATAGTGATAAGGCCAGGAAGCACTTCCTTCGGGTTATTCAGCAGGAAATCGACATAACCAGGGAGGAAATCCAAGTTGCCTGTAAGCACCTCAAGAGCAAGCATATTGGCCCTTGCGAAAAAGTGAAAATCAGATATCGCCTTCTTACTCACTTCACTTGAATCATCAAGCCAATTCAGATCCGAGTAATAAGCTACACATTCCTTTGCTTTGCCATATAATTTTAGTTTTTGAAAAGCCAATCCTTTCATGAGATAGCTGTAACCGAAATAATAGACCAGGGATCTTTCCATTTTCTCATGACTGATCTGTCTGCCAAAAGACGTGTGTTGGATGTGTTCTTTGTATATACGATTGGCGGCCCTATTCAGGTCAACGGAGATGGAGATGACTTTGTCCCAGTTTTCGAAAGAATAGGCCATTTTCAGCATACTTACCAATGTATCTATTTCGATCGGCTCTACGATTTGATCAGAGTCTGATAGCATACATCACACTTCTCCCTTTTTATTCCATTTATTTACTTAAAGTGTATAAGACTACTAGCTCAGGGTCAATTATGTATTTACTAATTTTATGAAATTGTAAGAGTCCGGCTTGAGGGCATACAAAAACCACTCCATGGCTAGGAGTGGCTTTGGCTAATATACGGATGCATGCTGATGATACCATTTCTGGCAAGTGCCCCGGCCAGCTTAATCGGAGGAATGTAACAACCTAAGGGCGACAGGGTTCGTATGAGCAGCGGACTCTTTCGCTTATATATGTGCCGGGAGTGAGATAATTCCCAGTCGATCGACAACGTGTTGAATCCACGTATATAGCGATCAATTTTACCCACACCTTAGAAATAATAACGAGCCTCGGAACAGGTCGAACAGTGGTCTTGCTGCATGAGGTGAAATACTATATTAATAGAATACGACACCGTGTCGTATCAAAAATATAGGCAAGGAGATTCGGCGCATGAGTACAGATCAACCGACCCGCAGACCAGGACGGCCTCGCAATGAACAGTCCAACCAAGCCATTCTTCAAGCTGCACGCGAATTGATCGCAGACCACGGCGTCCAAAGCTTCAGTATGGAACAACTGGCAGCACGGGCCGGGGACAGCTGGATTGATACAGGTTTGTGAAAGAAGAGTAAGAGTGGAAACGCATTAAGAGCGAAATAATCAAATCTGCAATTCAAAGCCTGAGACCGTGTAAATACGGTCTTTTTTTTATCAGGTCAAATGCCTTTTAACTGATTCAGAATCTCCTGAGGTTCCAGCCGTTTCATGAAATCTGGATTAACGTAAGCCAAGCGGATAACGCCGGACTGGTCAATGATGAATGTTGAGGGAATAGGAAGGATCCAGCGATCGGCAGCATTGTATTCCGCCAGGTTCAGACTCAGTCGATTCGTCATAGCCTCCTGTATATATTGCGGAACATCGAATAGCACATGATACAAGGCAGCCGCTAGACCATTCCTATCGCTGAGGACTTGAAAGCCAAGGCCTTCCTTCTCTTGTTGGGAGAGCGTGTGATCCGGAGATTGCGGACTTATAGCAATCAGTTGGCCACCTAGCGCTTCAATATCCGGCAAAATGTTCTGGTATGCCCGCAGCTGCATGTTGCAGAAGGGACACCAGCCTCCGCGATAGAACGTTAACACGACAGGACCATTGGAAAGCTGTTCGAACAGATTCACAGGGACGCCTACGGAATTATTTAAGGTGAAGTCTTTAGCTTGTTGTCCCTCCTGCACACCGTACACAATGCCGGATTGTTGCTGCTGACGAATCATTCGGAATATTTCCTCGTGAAAATCCTCGGGTGTTTTGGCCACAAATTGCTTCTTGGCTTCCTCCAAGATCTGATTCAATAGCATAGCTATTCTCCTCCTTCTTATTGGGACACTTCCCAATATACATTCGCTCGCGATCAGTGCAGTATAAAAGATACCGATCGGTATCTAAAGTGTAACATATGGAGATTCTTATGAAAAGAAAATTAATATGAGGCTTAATAAAATTAGTGATTGATCAATCACTAACATCGTGGTAGGATATGGTTAAGTTAGTGATTGGTCAATCACAAAGTAAAAGAAAAGAGGTCGAGATGAGATGACTATGAAACAAGCGTTGGTTATTGGAGCAACAGGCGGAACGGGAGCAGCGATTACGGAAGAGCTAGTGCGGCGCGGTATACGGACAATTGCGTTTGGACGTTCACGTCACAAATTGGAGCAGTTCGCCAGCAGGATGGGCAATCCTTCACACTTGACGCTTGCTGTAGGGGATGCGATGCGGCCTGATGATATCGTAGCTCAAGCGGGCGGTGCGGACGTACTATTTCACTGCGCGAACGTTCCTTATCATGAGATGGAGAGCAAGTTGATCCCGCTGGGCGAATCGGTGATGGAGGCAGCACAGCGGTTAGCAATCAAAGTTGTAGCGATTGACGGCATTTATCCTTATGGGAAGAGGCAGGCCGACCTTGTGACTGAAGAGCATCCTAAGCAGCCCCATACCAAGAAAGGAAAAGTTCGCCTCGACTATGAACGGATGTTGTTCAGCAAGCGGTGGAACAAGGCCAAGGTCTTGATTGCCCGGCTGCCCGATTATTACGGACCTACGGCCAATGAAGCCTCGTATCTAGGTTCAACCCTGGAGGCCATTGCAGCCGGCAAAATGGCTTTCTTCATCGGCAACATGAATACCCCCCGTGAATTCATCTATCTGCCCGATGCGGCAGCGATGATTGTTGAGGTGGCAGGTAGAGACTTCGCATACGAGCAGAACTGGAATATCCCGGGGGCCGGGTTGATAGCCGGGCGGGACATAGTGAGAATCGCGCAAGCAGCAAGCGGAAGCGCCAAACCGGTAATTCCACTGAAGAAGCTGGGCTTATCTCTGCTCGGAATCGGGATACCCGTTATGAAGGAAGTCGTTGAGATGCTTTATTTGACCGAAGAGCCGCTGACACTAAGCCGTGACAAGTATCAAAGGTTAATTGGACCCGTTATTACAACGTCGTTCCAAGAAGGCATCTCCTCAACGATAAAAGCGCTACAGAAGAGAAAAAAAACGGTTAATCATCCGAACAAAAGTAATTGATTGATCACTAATAAAGTGAGATGTGGGTTCTAAGCAAGACACAGTTTGATGAAACCTCTTCATGGTGAAGAGGTTTTTTTGAATTTTAATATCTACCTGGATTGAACTAAAGATTGCATACGCTCATTGCTGATTTCACAGGAATAGCCATACAACCTACGTTAATCTCTCTAGTTCATTCCATATACATTGAATTTAATCGTAATACGATATATATTAAATATATCTAAACCAATCTAATTATAACTAAATATAACCGAATGGATCGAGCGAAGAGCGCGATGGATCGGGTAAAAGGCCCAAATGATGCGGATTTGGGTAGGGGAAGGATGATTGAATTGAACCTATTGTGTATCCAGCATGTCCCTTTTGAGAACCCGGGGGCAATTGTTGAATGGGCAATGAAGCGAGGGCATGAGTGTACAGTTATTCGGTTATATGAAGGAGAAGCTCTGCCGCCAATGACTTCCTGGGACATGTTATTGATTCTTGGAGGGCCAATGAGCATTCATGATGAGAATGAGTACCCTTGGCTTATTGAAGAAAAAATATATCTCAAGGAAGCGATCCGAAATCACAAATATGTTGTTGGCATATGCTTGGGCGCACAGTTAATTGCAGCAGCGATGGGGGCCAGAGTGTATCTGAACGAAGAAAAGGAGATCGGCTGGTTCCCGATTGAGTGGACGGAGGAAGCTTTAAGTACACCGTTCTTCCAGTCATTTCCGACTAAGCACGATGTATTTCACTGGCATGGCGAAACGTTCGATTTGCCCGAAGGCGCCACGCTGCTCGCATCCAGCGAAGCTTGCCGGAACCAAGCCTTCACAGCGGGATATACCGTATTTGGTTTCCAATTTCACTTTGAAATGCTGGAGGATAATATCCGGTCGATCTTGAGTAATTGTGGTGATGAAGTTACCGGAGCTGCATTTATTCAGAGGGCGGATGAGATGCTGCTGGATTCATCGCAGCGAATCGATAAGTGTGTCATGCTCCTTGAACAATTTCTGCGGCAGATCGAGCAATGTGTATCTTCCAGATGAGATGTGCTCGTACTCAGGTTTCAAATAAGACTTCTCCGGTACGTGATAGATCGTAGCCTGAAATCGCCTGAAGTTCTTTCTTGAAGGCATCTGACTGAAGGATTTGCAAAAGAGAAGGAATCCAGAGCTGATTTCCCGGAGTTTTGAGCATGACAAGATCATACCGCTCCTGGATTAACGGGATAAATTGTATTTGCCCGACGATAGAGGCTGTTTTCTCGATACCTACACCCACATCAGCTTCGCCCGACGCGATTTGCGTGGCCACACCGAGATGATTGGTTTGTTCATTGTCATATCCGGCAAGCTGCCCGGGCTTGATTCCGTGAATGCGAAGTTGTTCGTCCAGCAATACTCTGGCTCCGGAACCCTTTTCCCGATTCGCGAATCGTAATCCTAGACGGCCTAAATCTGACCAGTTCTTAAGCTCGTGCGGATTTCCTTGCTTGACATATAGTCCGGCATTTCTGGAAAGCAGGTTGACGACTACATAAGATGATCCTACGAGGATCTTCCTAATATAGGGGATGTTGTATTCACCGGTATCTCCATCTAACAGATGCGTGCTAACGATGTCGGCCTCGCCTTTGTACATAGAAATTAAACTGTCCAGGCTGCCTACAAATGAACGTAGAGGGCGAATGCCGGGGATCTTCTTCTCTATATGCTTGGCCAAAATATCGAGTCCAATATCATGACCGGTTATTACGACCGAGCCATTCGGGCTGGCGGGAGCTGGTACATGGGCATGAGTGGGGATTGGGCGGTCTGCTGCTGGTACCATTCTTGCCCGCTGTTTGTAAGCTTCCAAGTCGGAGGCGTCTACTCGCATTTGCTTGCCAACCCGATAAGAGGGCAATTCCCCTTTTTTGATCAGATCATAGACGGTAAGCTTGGATATTTTTAATAGTTTGGCGATTTCCTCGGTTGTATAGGACATGTCGTTGGACATATCAGAACCCTCCCAGCTAGCTGTCGCTTAGTTTCCGAGCCTAATTATAACATAGTTGAAATAA
>RCUK01001044.1_pt1 | contig 19243 bp, 14 predicted proteins | sample 2166381 | NCBI WGS metagenome assembly RCUK01 (sample SAMN09932809, study PRJNA488358) | compost metagenome | isolation source: compost soil in an enriched community | place: Germany: Experimental Botanical Garden | reverse complement strand
GATGATAAAGGTTTGGAAAATGAGGCTGATGTTATGGGAGCGAAAGCTTTACAGATGCATAGTAAAGACCAAAATATATCAAAATTGTTAAGTGATACAAAAAAAATAGCTAATCAAAATTCCAAATATTCAATTCAGAAGGTAAGTAAATCTAAAACATTGCAGCCGCCTACTCTACAAGAAACAGCTCACGTCGTACAGCGCATCTTAATTGATACAAATAGCGTTAGCGATTCCGTTTGGCAGGTTTATAGTGAACTTGGTTCCGAAGCAAAACTTCTCTTAAAGTTTAGTTCAGAATTCCATTCGTTTTTTAATCTTTCACCTCAAGAACAAATTGATTTCTTACACGCTTTAGATCGTAGTACATTAGTAATTAATACTCTTATTCAGTCAAATTCACGAGCAATTACCAATTCAAAAAAAACAGCACCTCAATTTCCCTTACTGCAATTGCAATCCCTATTCCTTAAACTAAATCCTAATTTTATGGACAATTTACTAGCTGTCACGCGAGGACATACTGGTACTTTTCATTTCTCAGAAACTGATTCAATTTCTATAACAAGCTTCCCTTCAATTAGCTCTCTTGAGCCTCGAAAAGCATTATTAGGTCCTGACGAACAAAAACGAAACAATCGACTAGTAAAACAATCTCAAATTTCTATTCATTCTGTAATGAATGAAAAAAATCTATCTCGTTTTTTGATCCTTCAAAATCTATTTCAAGAAGCCCTGCAAAGTATGAACGACTTAAAAAGCATAGGATACGAATTTGAATTTGCTTCATTTGCTAACTCTGATGGAGTTTATTCTGACATAGAAATTATTCCTTCTCACCAACTCATGGCAAAATCAGCGATTGCTGGAAATTTCTTTGGTTTATCTTGGAGATTAGAATCAGATTCAAAAAATACGCTTGAACTTGTTAGTCCTCCATTTGTATTTTCGCGAGATGATATTGGACAAACAAAGAGCTATACCGTAAAAAGAGAAATTGAAAGTCAAGCAAAGAATGTGGCTGACAGTATAGAAAAAAGAAAAGGTTCTTTGAAAAACGTGGCCAACACACTTTCTAAAAGTGGCATCGGATTTAACTGGAATATTGACTCCAAGTATAAAAATTATCGTATACTCTCCAACAAGAAATCTGGTGGCGGTGTATATGCACAAAGAAATGAATCATTGTATCCACATGAAATTGGAAAATTATTAGATGACAAATTTAATGACTATGCAAAACACAATCCTCCGAGTGAGTCTACAGCTATCGCCACATTTCCTTCTAATGTTGCATTGTTAGTAAGAAAGCATTTTCTGGCAGCGCTTCCAAAAGACACAGAACATTCAGACGCAGTAAAACAAGCCGTGTCGGTATTCTCACGATATGCTTCCAATGTTCTTGCAATTCCAAGTTTCCGTCATAGACAGGTTACTGGGGAACGAAAAGATACCATGGCCACTGATATAAAAGAGACCTTAGAAGTTTGGGTAAAAACAGATCCTTTGAATGTTTTAAAACATCTTTTGAAAGAAAAAACAGATCTGGACACTTTTCATATTGCATTACATAATGCTAAACTAAATATTATGAAGGTTTTTATTAATGCTAGTATTAAGTTTGTCCAAGAGGCTGCAAGACCAAGTCCACCAGAACCGACTATAAAAGAAATTGGAGAGCGTATGAAAGCATTATCATTAGCTGGCTTAAAAAAAACTGGCAGAGATCTTCTAGATTTTGCAAAGGAAGAACTAATCCAAGAAAGAGCACATAAGGGTCCTGATCCTTCTATAGCAGTACAAGGCTACACACAAGAAATGTTAGTTGATGTTGAGGCTTTTATTCAAAGAGCATTACAAGTAGATAAACATGTGGAAGCGCATCCTAAATCTACCACTAGTGAATTTCTCTCTGAAACATTTGGAACAGGTGAAGGTGTCAGAAAAGGGACTTACATTAAAGGAATTCCAACTTCAAAAGGTCCAATGTATGTAACAGAACTTAGGTAAACTATGCGCCTAAATAAAACATTGCAATTTGCATACTGACATATTAATTTTTATTTATAAATGCCTCGATATTCAATAAAGGCTACTTACATCCCAACAAAAAATTGATTTATCTACATACAGTTTGTACTTTTGCCCCATGAGTGATAATTTTACAAATGAATACTTTGGTATTGGAATCCAAAATGGCAAAACACCAGAAAACTTAGGTGTTTTGTGGCGGTCGGCTCAAAACTTAGGCGCTACTTTTATATTTACCATCGGAAACCGATATGCCAAGCAAGCCTGTGACACGCACGATGCAGTAAAAGCAATTCCGTATTTTCATTACGATACTTTTGAAGCTTTTTTTGAAAATCTCCCAAAAGGAGCACGATTAGTGGGCGTTGAATTATCTGAAAAAGCTTCTGATCTCGAAACCTTCGAACACCCAAGACGCTGTGTTTACATATTGGGTGCAGAAGATCATGGATTATCTAAAAAAGTAATGGAAAAATGCCATCATTTAGTAAAGTTCAAATCAGAAAAAAGTTTGAATGTAGCCGTTGCAGGAACTATTGTTATGTATGATAGAAATTTGTCTAAACCACGTTCGTAAAATAAAAGTTAAAAATGTTGGAAGGCTTACAAACAAATAAACTAAACATTATTAGTACATTTTTTTAAGTAAAAGCGATCCAGACACAAAGCTGTTGTTGCCAGAACATACTCCCGAAACTTTAATAGTTATTCGTTTTCCTTCACCTAGAAATGAACTAGAAGTTGCAAAATTAACTGGCCTTCCATCACTATCTTTAACAATGTTTCCATCAATAGCCACTTCTATAAAATTTTGCTTGCATCCAAGAGACTCAGAATTTACCGAAAACTGAAATTCTTGAGCTACTTTTAAGTCCGCAACTAAAAATTCTTTATTGAGCTCAGGCTTCGCTGCCCATGTAGATGCAATTGCTTCCGCAGCTGGGCTCTGAATGATTTCCCATATTCCAACCGATACCATACTTACACCATTTTGTCTTAATTCAACCCGCTTACCTTCAACAACAACTCCTCCACCCTCCATAAATTTTCTTGGCAGCTCAGTACCATCAACTATTATAGTATAGTCATCAAATAAATTATCAGCACTCAATGTTCCGTTAATTATTCTATAAATGCGATTAGAAGCTGCCGAGTTGCATAAAATTGTGGTCTTATTAGGATTTACAGTACTCCATACTCCTTTGTAAAGATTTATGGGCGTTGAACTCTGAGCACAAAGATTAATAGTATAAAGCAAAATCAGCAAAAAGATATTTTTTTTCATTTAAACAAATTTTGATTGAAGTATAAATCAGTTAAAAGGAAATCCTGCAGTAAGAACAATAGAAGTTCTTTCCCATCTGTCTTTTTCAGAATTTCGATTATTTGACCAATCTTTGGTCTGAACCTGTAATCCCACAATAGCTTCTATGGGAGCTCCTTTTGCTGTAACATATAAACCTAAAGCTGGATTAAAAGAAGGTTTGTAATTTTCATCAAAGGCATAAGTCATATGTAAATTTGAAAAAAATCTTTTACTGATAATATATTTTCCAAAATCAAAATTTAATCTCGCAAACATCTGATTTCTCTCTATTTCATCTGCAAGGTAAACTGTAGATGTCTCTGAAACTGTTCGAATTGAACTGCCACTAGTTATGGTTTGCTCGCTTGTTATAATTTCCATTTCATCAAGAATATCTGTATTATCTTTTAAACCAAAAGACCCTGAAATTCCAGCTGTAAATGCACCTAAAAAATTAAATATCGTATTTTCATATTTAACATTTTGGAGATTCAATCCATAATTGAGTCGGAACCCCAAATTAGTCTGTTCATAAATCTGATCATCAAATGGTTTAGATGCGTCAAATATATTATTTCTTGAATACAGACCTTCAAAACCTAAAAAGTGGTATACTAAATTACTATCTTCCACATCATCTCTTCCTCCATAATCTGTTACATCAAATATTAAATTCCCTCCTAACTTACCACTAAATTGAAATTCTCCACCTTTAAATAAATTGGAAGTACCATCTTTTGCGTTAGCTGACAAGGTTATGGTCCAGTATTTTCCTTTTTGGACATTTGTAAATTCTTTTGGGCTAAAGGAAAAGCCTATCGACTCCTTTTCTGCATTTATTAGTAATGTATTGGCTGTAAAGATTTGAAAAGATGTTTCTCCTTCTCCATCTTGAATTACGCTAAATTGAGCATGTGCGTAAAAGGTAATTACTAAATTTACGATAACAAATAGTTGTTTTTTCATAGTAAAAATGTTATTCGATATTTTTCAAAGGTTTAGTTCTTATAGAAACATTTCGTTTTGTATCTCCTGTTTCGCCTTCCCATTTTAGAAAAGCTTTTTCTCCATCTGAAGTAATAATTTTTAATTCAGCTTCCCATTCGGTTCCTGTTACTGCAAAAACTTTTAATGTGTATTCGAAAGGATTTTCAACTAGCAATTCAAATTCATCATTTTCCCACTCTTTTCTTTTTGAATCAGATTTCAAGATAATTGTAGATTCCTCCTGCTCTGGATAGAAAAAAACATTTGCAAGAGTTCCTTTAGAGGTTAGCTTAAAGTGAAATTTTACTTTTTTCATTTTTATTAATTTTGGGTTAGTTAATAAGGGTTTAGTATCATTTTTTGTCTTCTGAAGTTGTTACTCCAGTTTTAATATCTGTTGTAATATGGGTATTTATTTGCGCTGAACCTTCTTCGATATTGCTAGTATCATTATCACTTGCTCTTAGCATTCTTATAAAATATAATCTTGTCCATAAGTATCCGAATAGAAAACCTAGACATGCATAATAGAGAATGATTAAAACAATTAAGGCATCATTATCAAGCTTTGTACTTATTCTGATGAATATGGCTGTCTTTTTAAGAAGGGGGATGATTTCATGAAGCTGAGTAAGGCCAAGTCCAAGAATTATCTTAGTTAGCCAATCACTAACTTGAAGTAAGTTATCATTACCAATATAACGTGATTTTGATTTTTCAGATTCTGCAATTATGGCAGGCCTTGGAATACCGAAAAGAAAACCAATCATACTTGTAAAAGCAAAAGCAGCACCCGCAATAAAAAGTAATGTAGAACATATTGAAAACACTTGCGCTCCTCTTCCTTTAGTTAACCCATTGGAACAACCTCCACAAACAAATAATATGATGCCAGCAATACCGATAATGACTAAAAAAATAATAAATCTAAACGCTTTATTTTCTTTTTCGTCTTCTAAATTTTGCTTCCGTGAATTTGTTCTGCTATTACTTTTTAAAAGTTCCCACATATATTTCTAATCTTTAAAAACAATTTATTTTTTATAATAAAAGAATAGTTTGCGATTAAAACCTTCACCCTGTTCTACGGCTATTCTAATACTGCCTTTATTCTTAATCTTATTTATTGCTGCGCAAATAGTAGGAACAAATAACTCACCAGGCACTATTTTAACCATCTCTGACAACCATTGACCACCATTAGAAACCAGATTGTTGCTTATGGATAAATCTCCATTCTGAGACTTATCTGCTAGAAAATGTTTTATGTCATTATGTTTCTCCTCAGGAAATGAAGCATCTCCCGTATAAAAAATCCAATATTCATTTTTGACTGGCTCTACCAGAATAGCCGAATCTGGATTATGAATAACCTTGTTTAAAATAAATCCTACTTTAACAGGGTCTGAAGTGAATATTGCTGAAGTATATTCACTCAATAAATTTGAAGCTGTTTCTTTCATATTCTTAGTGTTAGTTATTAAATCTTACCAATCTTTTATAAGAAGAGTTCTTAATTTGGACAAGCACATTTCTGCTCTTTACCAAAAAAAGAACAAATACTGAAACTAATAGGCTGACTTGCCGTCACATAAAAACAACCAAATAATTGCCAGCCTCCAGGCTTTAAAGTAAAAGGGACATGATCATAAACTGTTCGTCCTTCATAAAGCCAGCTTTTTGTTACGCAACCAGAAATTTCTTTGGAAGAATGAGTGTTTGTGAGCCTATAATAACTATATCCTTGAACCACACACGAAAATTGATCTGCGAAATAATTATCAGCACGTAGAAAATTTGTAGAAGAATCGGATATTAGATCAGCCTTGATCTTTATAAGTTTTAACTCTGTTTTGCTTTTTGAATCAATTGTACCTTTATCAAAAAACTCTCTTGCTTTAGTTTTTTCATTTAATTCAACTGTAGCACTTGAATCAACTTCGTTCTTATAAAAATGTTCTTGCTCTTTTGTTTTTTCGACACCATTTTTTTCGTCTTTCTGATTACACCCAAAAAAAATAATAATCAGCATTACTGCAGTAATCTTCAATTTCATATTATATCGGTTTAGTTATTTAATTCTTTTGCTAAACAAGCTCAAAATAATTACATCGCTAAAGTACAATGGGAATGAAGTATGGTCTCGGGGAGATTTCCGGTCAGGAAGGGGGAAAATTCCTGTTTTTGAATTATAGCGAAATTAGCTGTAGGCGAACTGCCTCTAAAGCCATACCAACACGGCTTCTTACATTTAATTTAACAAAGATAGCTTCGCGGTAGCCGTCAATTGTTTTTTCTGAAAGACACATTTTTGAAGCGATTTCTTTATACGTCATATCGCTGCAGGCATGATGTAAGAATAACTGTTCGTTTGTTGATAATTTTAATTCTGTTTCATCATGACACAGTAATCGTCTCAGATTCTTATTAACAGTATCGCTATTATAATAACCATTACTATTAATTTCGGTTAATGCTTTATCCAATTCGTTTGGATGAATGTCTTTCAAAAGGTACGAGCAACATCCAGCCTTTATCATTTTTATAATCGTGCGGTCATCATCTTTCATAGAAAGGGCGACTAGTTTTATATCTGGGTATTTTTTTGATAATAAAAGTGCCGTTTCCTCTCCATTCATAACAGGCATATTTACATCTATAAGAATAATATGAGGCAATTGCAATGCGATTTCTAACTGATTAAAGAGATCTTTCCCATTCAATGCTTCCATAATCACTTTTTTTCCGGAAAACCCATCAATGAGTGTTGCCAATGATCTCAAAAAAAGTTGCTGATCATCTGCAAGCGCAATAAGGATATTCTGATTATGAGTTTCCATTGATGTTATATTATCAATTTTAAAATTGTTCCCTGTCCTGAATTTTCAATCGATAGATATCCTCCAAGCAGATTCATTCGGTCACGCATACTAGCAATACCTTGCCCACTGTGCTCATTTTTATATGAAATTCCGACACCATTATCTTGTATAATCATACTAAATGGACTTGAATAATCTACTGAAATGATTATAGATGTAGCGCTTGCATGTTTTAGAATATTATTCAAACCTTCTTTGGCTATCCGATACAATGTAAAGGCAGTTTTAGGTTCAAGACTTGATTCACCTACAACATTAAGTACTGTAGAATGTGTTCCGATATTATTAATCAAAGTAAGATCATCGCTCAATGCATTTTCAAGATTGAAGCCATGAAGGTTTTCGCTATACAAATGATTTGAAATATTGCGAAGATCGCTAATTGCTTTTGTAACAAGTTCGACTGTTTCGTTAAGTTTTCCTCCAGATTCGTCTTTTATCTTTTCAAGTAAATGAAGATTAAGTTTAATGATCGACAATGTTTGACCTACACCGTCATGAATTTCCTGTGAAATTTCGTGAAAGGCATTCTTACGTTTTTCTTCGGCAAGAAGAATACTATTCTCTGCCAGTTTTTTAAATGCAGAATTCTTTCCGGTTTCAAATACATACGACACAAAAAACACAATTAGAATTAATCCAACTAAACAATTTATAGCTAATGAATTTTTCCAACTTAAATCATAATGTAATGGAAACGAATAACCTAATTTGTCTGAAATTCCAAAATATAATGCAATAGTTGCATTAATCAAAAGCCAAATTATTCCTGTTTTTCTCCCATTCATTAGCAAGGCAACTACTGGTGATGTTGCAAGCCAAGGCAAAACTGGAGAAATCAGTCCGCCAGAAAAATAAATGGAAATAAAAACGGCTGATACACCTATAAAAACATAAAAATTGATTATAAATAATAGAGAAAGATTCTTTTTTACAGCAAAAAGTAATAACAAATGAAGTAATGCAGCAGTAATTAAACTCAGCGTTCCTTCGTTCATTTTAATAGTTACCGTAATAAATGCATAATCGAGATCAAACAAAAAAGTAATCAAGATTATGTTTACTACAAGCTTATACTTTAGCAATACATCTGGTAATTCTTGCTTCTCTAAAGGAATAAAATATAATGTTAGTTTTTTTAGCATCTTTATTTATCTTTTAAACAAATAAATAATATAGTTTAGCAATTTTACCCACCAAATTTCATGAGACTTCCATGACAATCCCTTTTTATATCTTCTTTTATCAAGATATTGTGAAAACAATAGCCATTTAGGCTCATGTATATCCCATACTTTACAATATTCAGCCTTACTTCCACTGACGTCAATAATATTGTTGGTTGCTCTACGTGCAGCTTCATTAGCTCCTTCCATAGTAGCCAAATCAGTAAATGATCTAACATAATCTGAAGCCAAGAAAAGATTAGAAATTGAAGTACGAGAATCATTGCGTATTGACCAAGTATTAATTTCATTAACCAATAATGGTTCTTCATTTTCATTTACTGAATTTTTCCCATATGGAGCTGGCCTATTCATAGTAGTGTTAGATTTTCTTTTTTCACTATTGAATAGCTCTTCATTGAATATTATTGAATCATCAATAAAAGCCATAAACATATTTTCATCTGCTAGTATAACCTCTGGCGTATTGAAAGAAATTTTAAGCTGATGCCAAACTTCGAGAATGACTTCCCATCTTGTACAACTATTTGCAGGTTTATCAACTAAGACACCTTTTTTTTCCCAATTACTTACATCTACAGATATTATTCCTTTTACATAGCCATCGCCATAATCAGAAAGATTTACGTTCCAGAACTGTGCTTGTGAAATTGCCGTTAACGACCAGGGACTATCTGCTAAAATTATATGTCCATCAACAATTTTCACATCTTCTCTTAAATAAAACTGTATTCCGTTCATCCAGGCAACAGATTTTTTAAGTGTCTCAGTAAACTTTAAATTTGGATCTAATTCTAATAAATGTGGCTTATTTAAAATTGGCGCCGCCCTCTCAACTGGGACTGCACATATAAAATAGTCTGCTTCATGAGTAGAAACCAAACCTTTTTTTTTGATTTTAACTGAAGCTATTTTTCTTTCCTTAACCTCAAAATCTACTGCTTCACAATCAAAGTTAAAATCTACATTTTTTAATCGTAAGTAATCTAGCCAAGGTGTTAGCCATTTCTCGTTTGTTGGACCCGACAAAATCCTATCGGTATGCCTTGTCGGATCTACCATATTGAACATTAATTGCACTAAGATATCTCCATTGGTTTTAGTATTGCAGGTTTCAGCTTTTGCTGCAACTAAAGTTCTAGTAAGACCGTCAACAAATACAGTTCTATAAGCTTCACTATGTACTGCAGCTTCGGTAAACTCCCACCATCCTGTACGTTCATATTCATTAAATCGTCTATCCTTACAGCTTGTCAGTAACTGCCATAATTTTAAAACTATTAAGTTTTTTTCTTCCTTGCTTAATCCAGTATCAAAAATTTTGATTTTTTCAAGTAGATCTTTAAGTCCTTTGATAGAACGAGGCAGATGGCTTGGCAAAACAATAGGAATTGTGTTCATTTTTGCCATCATCATATTTGGACAGTCAACCAAATTATCCGCAACACATTTTTCGTTTAAATCTCCCTTGAAAGGTATACGCTTCATTGTATCAATGATATGCTTATAAAAACCAGGAAAAAAACGAAAACCATGCTCACCAGGTAATTCTTTACTTGGAAATGTTGCTGTTCCCTTGATCGGAATACTTCTGGCTTTTCCGCCACAAAGTGTTTCTTGGCGCTCAAATACAGTTACTTTAAATCCGCGCTCAATGAGTTCATGAGCTGCACTCATACCAGCAACTCCTCCACCAATAACAATTATATGCTTTTCATTTTCATTCATTTGGGACATTTTATATGATTTTAGGCATCAATCGACAAAAATCATTATTCAAGTAAATGTATTTCAATAAAATAAGATACAGTCACGTAAAAACACCTGATTATAATGGTTTAAAAGAACTAACAAATAATTTTTACATAAGACTGTAACTCCAAGAAACCATCTTCTAAATTTCACTAGCAACAAAACATCTTATTCTTATTACTTTAAATCTTAAATGAAATCGTTCACTCAAATCTGTTTGTCGATTCCACTAAATCTAGATCTTCCAAACCAAAACATAACGATTCAAAAAAATGAGTAATTGTTAAGTGTAGTAATTGAAGCAAGTCTTTAGAAAATTAAAAAAGAGCAGAAGTTTTTCTTCTGCTCTTTCTTTCAACTAACTTAAACTAAACTTACTATCAAAAAGATTAATACCCAGGATTCTGATAGGCCGCTTTTTCTTCAGGTGTCATTTGCATACCATCAAGCTGGCTTGTCGGTATTGGGCGTAGATAATTCTCAGGCGCAATTGTTCTTGTAAAGACTTTAACACTATGGTCTTTCCAATCATTTGGATTAGTGGCTCCTGCAATTGAAAATGAATTTCCGTACTCAGTCCATTTTTGCGTGCGCACTAGATCATACCATCTGTAACCTTCTCCAAAATATTCTCTGGAACGTTCAGCCAAAATATAATCAATATCTATAACTAGAGGAGTTGCTGCTGTCATTGCCGCACTATTGTCCTGCATTTTTGCTTTATTTCCATTATTATCAAAAGTCCACTTTCCAGCACGAGCACGAATCACATTAATTAAATCTCGCGCCGTTTTTCCTCCTTGCACAGATGCTCCTTTAACAGCAGCTTCAGCAGCTACAAAATAGAGCTCTGAGAATTTAGCGATTGGAAAAGGTCGTGTACTACTTCCATTAGGAGATCCCAAACCTGTTCCGTTATCTGTACGATAAGGACCTAATTTCCAGTTTCCAGGATAACATATTCTAGAAATTACCCTTGGCTCAATTACAAAATCTGCTCTTCCGGGTAAAACTCCTGCCCCAATTGAACTGTTAAATACCGAATTAGAATAATCAATTCCTGGAGTATCATCATTTAAAAACGTCAGGACTGCGTCTCCATTTGCTATAGGAAGATAATTGGCATTATATAATACTGGAGAGGTAATTCCTGCTTTCGCCCAGTTTCCACGGTAAACTGTAGTAAAGGTGCCATCATAACGCGAATCATTTGTTTTATCGGCAAATGTCTTTTTAAATACTTCTATAGGTGGCGCTAACATAGTCCAAGGTCTTCCTAAATGCTGTTCTGCCTCACGTTGCACAGAACTTACAGATGCCCAGCTGCTGCTACTTGAAGAGCTTCTTACCCCCGTATAGTTAAACTGACCAAACCATCCGGCAAAATAATCAGTGCTAAAGCCTCCGCCACTATAGCTAAGATCACCGCCGTTGTAAAGAGAGCTTGTCTCAGTGTGGTCTGCATATAAGAGCATTTCTTTATTACGGTCATTTTTGCCTACGCTTACTTCATAAAAAGAAGGAAGCAATCCAAAAGGACCTGGGTTATTAATCGCTTCTACTGCAACATCATAAGCTTGCTGATAATACCAAGCCGCGTCATGTCCGTCTAAATCTTTACGGTCACTTAACGGATAAGTTGGAATATTATTTGGGTTTTCAAGCCACCACGCAAATGTCAGGTAGGCTTTTGCTAGATAAAAGCGTGCTACCGTTTTAGTAAGACCTCCTGTTACACGCCCCGTAACAGGCAAATCTTCAACTGCCTTTTTTAAATCTGGAAATATCGCTTTACTATAAACTTCGGGAACCGTATTACGCACAGAAGTTCTTACTGTAGAGGAATTAAATCTTAACTCTCCTGCCCCTAAATCCAAAGGCACACCACCAAAGGTCTGTACCAATAAGAAATAATCAAAAGCTCTGAAAAATCTCGCTTCAGCAATCAGTGCAGGAGAAATGGTTCCAATTTTAGAAGCATTTTCGATTACACCACTTGCTGTGTTGATATTTGGAAAAGTATTTCCCCATACTATACCTGTATTACTGGTTTGGGCATTAATGACACCAACTCCAGAAAAGTCAAGGTTCTTAACATTCCCATCCGAATTCTGCCCCCAGGTTGACTCATCGGTTGCAATCTGTCCTGTATTTAGAAAATAACCACTTCCGTACATGTATCTTAAGTGCCCGTACATAGAAGTTATTCCCCCCATTACACCTTCCTTAGTAGAAAAATAGTCTGGGGTAAAAATAGCTCTAGGATTTTCTTCTAAAATATTATCGGAACATCCTGCCAGAAAAATTGAAGCAAGTGCCGTTATAATGCATTTTTTTACTTTAATATGTTTCATTTCTGTCTGTTTAAAAAATTATATTAAGTCCCAAAATCAGATTGCGCGACTGAGGCGTATTATACCCTACCGTTAATAAACGGCTTAGATTTCCTGAATAGGCAACAGCCATATTTGATGCGTCATTTGCATAAGAGTTGGTCTCAGGATCAAGTCCCGATACTTTGTGATATGGAGAATAAATTACCCATGGATTCTGAATCGTACAGTAAAGTTTTAGCTTTTCCATACCTGCGCTTTTAATCCATTGTTTATTCAAACTGTATCCAAGAGTAATGGTTTTTAACTTAACAAATGAACCATCAAAATAGCCTGAAGTCGAGCCATACTTAGGATTGTTACTTTCTGTAGGGCCTCCTGGTTTTGGAAATTGAGCATCTGTATTCTCTGGTGTCCAGTAATCCACATCAATTTGTCCGCGTCGACCATCATTTATATTTAAATATCCATTAGAACCATAAAGTGTACTATTTAAAATACCTCCACTTTGGAAAAGACCAACAACGCTTATATCAAAATTTTTATAGGCTACTCTAGTGTTAAAACCACCTTGAAAATCAGGATCAGCATTTAAAACTTGTCTGTCTTCTGCCCCAATCAATCTTGTAGGAGTTCCGTCAGCATTATAATCTCCAGTATAGGCAACTCTTATCATACCGGCTTGACCTGCAGGCCCCTCGTATTGTTTTGCTTCGGCATCAGTTTGCCATATCCCTACTTTTTTGTAATCATATATAACATTAAGAGGTTTTCCAACAAACCACCAGTTATTCTGATCTTCTGTCATGCCTGAAGCAAGAGATACCAGTTTGTTTTTATTACTGTAGATGTTAACACCTGCATCCCAAGTCCATCCATTATAATTATCCAGAATTACACCATTAAGGCTAAGTTCCCAACCTTTGTTCTGAGTTGATCCAACATTTCCCACATACGAGCTTACTCCTGAAGTTACAGGAAGATTAACACTCAATAGAAGGTCTTTTGTATCTGTTGTATAATATTCAGCTGTTCCTGATAATCGGTTATTAAAAAGCGAGAAATCCAATCCGACGTTAGTCGTTATAGAATACTCCCATCCTAAATTAGGATTTGGAAGAGTCGAAACATAATACCCTGTTGCATTATTTGCTCCAAAATTATAAGGTCTTGTACTTAAATATCCTAACGTTGCATAAGGAGCTACTGACTGATTTGAGGTCTGTCCGTATCCTCCTCTAAGTTTTAATGAATTTACCCACTTCACATTCTTCATAAAAGACTCTTTACTAATATTCCACCCTGCAGAAAATGCTGGATAAGTATGCCACTGATTAGAAGGCGCAAGACGAGATGACGCATCCGAACGTACCGTTGCACTAATCATGTATCGGTCTGCATAAGAATACATTGCACGAGCCATATACGAAATCAAACCACTCTGTGTATAAGCTTGATTGGCATTGTTTATTGTAATATCATCATTATCTCCCGTAGAGGTCTGCCCCAAATTAAAATATTGGAAACTATCTCCTGCGATATTCCTTCTCGAAATTAAAGAACTATTATAGGTATCCTGTGCTGATGAATACATAGCTAAAGCATTAATTTTATGCTTTTCAGCAAATGTACGATCATAGGTAAGCAGTGTTTCAACGGTCCAGCTTGTAGATTGCGAATTTCCAATCGAAGCCACATTTGGATTATCTGGGTTAGCATTAAAAACCCCAATGCCAGTATAAGTGCCTGAATTACTTGTTCTATAATTTCCTCCTAAATTAACGCGAGCTTTTAATCCCTCAACTGCTGGTATCTTAAGTTCGCCATAAATCGAATTATAAGAACCAAAAGCCTTATTCGTATCTGCCCATTTATCGCCAAGATTTCTCATGCTTTCTCTTGTATATACCCAGTTTTCGTCCTGAGGCATTTTTACTGTTCTTTTTAACGATCCATCTTCATTATATGGATTTGCAATAGGCGACATGCTTAAAACTCCATACATTCCCAAACTAGCACCATCAGTTATGCTGTAATTATTATTAGAAGAAAAACCTATTTTAAAAATACCAATTTCTTGATCTAAAGCCGCACGAATAGAATATCTATTATACTCAGATCCTGGAATTACAGCCTGATCTTTATAGTAATTAACTCCTACATTATAATTTCCATTTTCTGTTCCACCAGTAACTGCAATATCGTGATTGGTTACGATTCCTGTTCTGTAAAACAGATCTTGCCAGTCGGTATTTACATCATCGGCTTCATCGATTCCGTTAACAAGATTCTTTCCCGCCAGCTTACGAAATTCAACATATTGTGGTCCTTCCATCATTGGATATTTCACCGCAGTTTTATATCCAGTGTAAGTATTATAAGCAATCGAAGTTCTCTGTCCTTTGCTTCCTCTGTTACTCGTTACCAAAATAACCCCATTTGCACCTCGAGATCCATAAATTGCTGTCGCTGATGCATCTTTTAAAATATCGACACTTTTGATGTCTTCAGGGCTTATATCTGCAAGCGTACCTGAAAACGGAATACCATCAAGTACTACCAAAGGATCATTGCCTGCAGTTAATGAACGTGTTCCACGAATACGAATTTGCATAGCAGCACCCGGTTTGGTAGAAGTCTGTGTAATCTGCACACCAGGAAGACGTCCTTGCATAGACTGAGTAATATTGGCAGAAGGAACCTCTCTTATTTCGCTTCCCTTAATTGAAGCAACAGATCCTGTCACAGCCTCTTTACGCTGGGCTCCGTATCCAATCACTACAACTTCTTTTAAATTATTAGAATCTTCCTCCAACTTTACATTAATCTTTTTCTGTCCATTAACCCCTACTTCACGGCTAGTAAAACCTAAAAAACTAAAAACAAGCACTCCATTAGAAGGTACGTCAATAGAATAAGTACCATCAAAACTGGTACTAACACCAGTCTTTGTCCCTTTTACATTTACGTTCGCCCCAGGAATTGGCCCTTTATCATCTGAGACTGTTCCAGTGACCGTTGTTTGTGCATTCGACTGAATCGAAAAGACAAACATTAAGATCAAAAAACCAAAGCTATTGAGAAGCTTTGATTGACTTGCAACAAAATAGTTAGTCATAAAAATTGATTTAAATTAAAATATGGTTTATGGTTTAGTTAGTATATCAAACCTATTTATATAAGCAAAAAGCAAATAAGTTTTAAAACAAATATATATCTTTTTTACAAAAAACAATCGGTTGTGCAATTATTTTTTTATTCATTACTCAAAAAATAAACACAAAAAAAACATTATATCTATTTAAAGTGTAAATTATTTACAAATAAATCAATATACATTTGCATAATCTCTTGCAAAACAAACAAAGATAATCGCAGAATTACAGAAAAAATAAAAATAAAGAAATCTAATAAGACGCTAAAAAACAAACTTTACAAATGATAAGTACTGAAAAATAAAGACTTAAGCTAAAATAAACCCCTGTTTCACATAGAATTTTAGAAAAAAGATTTTATAGAATTTAATTCAAAAACAATCGGTTGCTTATTTTAAGATTAAAAAACTTTAGCACTATATAAAATACTGACTTATCAGTAAATTGAAATATGAATACTATAAAGCAAATATTTTAAACCTAAAATATCCATGAAAACAGGTATTGCTTCTCGTGTGCAACAATTGTAAATTTGTCTAAAATATAAAAGACTAGACGATGATTGCAAGATATTCGACTCATTATGTTCAACAGAATTATAGTTTACAGCAAACAGCCTGCAGATGAAATTTTTAGTGTAAAATTAAATCTACAATCGTTTCAACCTCCCTTATCCAAAACTAATTAATCTATAAAAAGAAGAAAGAAAAAATGCCTACCATATCAAACTTCACATCAACAAATGTTAAATATTAAGTAAACTCCCGTAAACTCTAATCATTTTGCTTATATTTGTAATAGGTGTTTCAAAAAACAAGCTTTAAAATTTGTAATGGCCGCTGATAAAATATTTTGTTCAGTCGCTATTTAAAATAAATAAAATTTAATCCTCGTTTTAGAAGCCTAGAAAAAATGTAATACCAAATAGCCCCAAGACTATGAAAAAAATTACTCTAATGATCTGCCTGCTGTTTGCCGCAAGCGCAAACGCACAACAAGAAAAAGGAATTATCGGATATGCTAACTGGCTAGACAACTGGACAGAATTCAAACCGCAAAAAGCCGATTCTAAAGAAGCGAACCAAATACTTGCCGGAAATATTACCGAGAACACTAAACTGATGAAAAAAAATGTATACATTTTACAAGGAAATGTATATGTAACTAATAATGCCGTTCTGACTATTGATGCAGGTACGGTAATCATCGGAGATGCAGCAAGCAAAGGAACCCTTATTATTTCTAGAGGAGCCAAAATTATGGCAGAAGGTCAAGAAACCGATCCTATTATATTTACTTCAAATGCCAGTATGAAAAAAGCTGGTGACTGGGGAGGATTGGTAATTCTTGGAGATGCACCTATAAATAAATTTGGCGGTGCAGGCTCATACAATATGGACCTAGACCCTAGTCTTACTGTATATGGAGGAAACAATGTAGCAAGCAGTTCGGGTGTTTTAAAATTTGTGCGAATCGAATTTGCAGGCCGAAAAGTAAAAGGAGCAGATAGTTTTAACGGACTTACTGTTGCAGGTGCTGGAAATAAAACCGTGTTGGAAAATATTATGGTGAGCTACTCAGGTGGCGATTCTTTTGCCTTTTATGGTGGAGATGTAAACGCTTCTCAGTTGGTTTCGTATAAATCAATTAACGACGATTTCAAAATAACACAAGGAGCACAATGCCGTTTGTTCAATTCATTAGCCGTGAGATCTTCTTATCTATCAAGTAACAAAGACGGCTCAAGATGCTTAGAAGTAAAAGCTTATGAAAAGAAAGGCGAAACAGACTTTACTAGAAAATCTACTTTTGTTTCAGCTTCTAATCTTACCATGCTAAATGATAGCGAAAATATCAAAGCTGATATACAAGCAGGATTGGTAAAAGAAGCAATTTATGTGGCTGACAATACCTCTTTAGAACTAAAAAGAAGTGTTGTTTCAGGATTTAATCCAGCAGTTTTATTAGATAGCCAAACTGCATTAAATTCAGAAAACTTAAAGAAAATTAAATTTGAAGAAATGTTTTTTAACCAATGTACCGGTAACATTTTTACAGAAAATAATAAAGACAACTCTGATTTAGAAAACTGGTACGGTAACAGCATTTTCTCAAATGTATATTCGCAAACCGACAATAAAGAAACTTTTGTGGACATCTACAATACTAGAAGACCTGACTACAGATTACAGCTAGGAAAAATTACAGCATCGAGCGGCAAGTAATTTTTTTTAATATCGCAAACAAAAAAGGAAACATCTCAAAAAGCTGTTTCCTTTTTTTGTACACATTTCTTTTTAAAACATACATCACAATAAAAAAAGCTTGAGAACATCTCAAGCTTTTTTTAAGTTATTACCTCGCAATTATTATTTACTAAAATCGTAGCTAAGCGAAGCACCGAGTCCAAATTGAAATGTTGACGCATAATCAGTAACTGCCACTGGCCCCCAATAGTAATCCCAGTAATAATCATATCCAACAGCTGCCGACATAGACTGAAGATAAGCATGAAGATTAATTGATAAAGGAGAATTAGTCTTTACTTTTACACCGCCTTTAATTTCCCATGCAAAGTAAGTTCCGCTACCACTCTTTGGAGATTCAAGAATAGCAACCCCCAAACCTGCACCTAGAAAAGGAAGCGCCTTTTGAGAACTTGACCCAAAATAATACGTATAGTCTGCTAATATATAATTAATAGCTCCTTTATCGTCTCCTGCATTAACTTGAGTTCCTGGAGGAATAGCCCCGTTATTTAAAGAAACTTTTGTATATAACGGCATATTCGTATCCAATCTGTTGTATTTTAATTCTATAGAAGCATTATCCATTATAAAATACTCCAAACCTAGACCGTACTCAAAACCATCTTCTACTTTTCCGTAAGAAGAATCAAAATCTACCCTGTCTGAAAAGGTATACCCTCCGTACAAATTAAGCAAAAATGATTGAGCGCTTTGTGCTGACATCGTCAGCGAAAAGAAAAAAACGATAACTAATAAATGATACTTTTTCATGATTTTAAATTTTAGTTTACAATTAATGATTTTTGCATGGTGGCTACAGTTGGGTGTTTTTTTTTTTACGTAGCACTTGTTTAGGTTTATGATCAGTTTAACTATTTCAAAGTTATTTCACAAAAACATCTTACCATAAAAAAACAAGATTAATCATGTTGCAAATTATAAAATGAAACCATTTTATCTAGAAACCTGTTTCGTTTAATCTTAAATAATATTAAGAACGTTTTACAACTACACCATAAGATTCGATGCTTATAACAACCCATTTCAGACAAATTCAAAACATTTATAGTAAAAGCTGAAATAGGTTTTTCGTAACCCATTTTAATTTCGCTTTAAAGATATTCCGCCAAACCCGAATATTGACAAACTGATTAAACTATAAAAAAACCTTTTACTTATTTCTCGCACTTTCATTTACTGCACTAAGCTCTATTGCCAAGCCTAAAAACAATCCTTCTCCTCTTTCATTTTAAAAAAAAAGTACAGTAGCCCCACCTCCCTAAAACAAACCATTACAGTCACAATTATGGCGTTTCCCTCCGGGCCGTGCTGTCCGCTGTATCTTTTGCGGGAGAAGGGAT
>RCUK01001043.1_pt1 | contig 19259 bp, 15 predicted proteins | sample 2166381 | NCBI WGS metagenome assembly RCUK01 (sample SAMN09932809, study PRJNA488358) | compost metagenome | isolation source: compost soil in an enriched community | place: Germany: Experimental Botanical Garden | reverse complement strand
CTAGCACCTGAAGCTAGTGCGTCTACCAATTCCGCCACCTGGGCGACTCAGGAGGGGAATTCTGCGGGAGAACCGCGAATGTGTCAACAGCATGTCGCGGAAAATTCTGATCGTCGCGCGCTGCCCGATCATCGCCCCGGCGGGTCGGGCCAAGCATGCATGCGACGTGCAGCCGTTCGAACCGCAGAAACGAAAAAACCCGCTTGCGCGGGTTTGATCATTTACTGAGTCATGGTGCCCAGGAGAGGACTCGAACCTCCACGAAGTTGCCCCCGCTAGCACCTGAAGCTAGTGCGTCTACCAATTCCGCCACCTGGGCGACTCAGGGGGCGAATTATGCGGAAGCATTGCGGGGCTGTCAACGCATTCTGACGCGGTATCGACACCAGGTGGGGGCAGCGCTGCCGCGGCGCGGCTTGACCCGGGATGCGGCCACTCAAAATACTCGTCCGACCCCGCAGCAAGGCGTTCCCCATGGCGACCCCGATCCTGCATTTCCATCCGCTGTCTTCGTGCTGTCAGAAGGTGCTGATCGCCGCCGGCGTGCTCGGCGTCGCGCTGGACACCCGGCTGTTGAACCTCGGCGACCCGGTCGAGCGGGCGGCGTTCCGGGCGCTGTGGCCGCTGGACAAGATGCCGCTGCTGGTCGAACAGGGCACGCCCGTCGGCGAGACCAGCATCATCATCGAGTACCTGCAGCTCCATCATGCCGCCGGCGGTGCGTGGCTGATTCCAGCGGATCCGGCGCAGGCGCTGGCGGTGAGGTTCTGGGACCGGTTCTGCGACTTCTACGTCATGACCCCGATGCAGGCGCTGACCGCCGCGCTGCTGCAGCCGGACGGGCAGGGGGATGCGCAGGTCACGGCAGCGGCGCGGGCCACCCTGCTCAAAAGCTATGCGCTGCTGGATCGCCAGCTCGAGGGGCGGCGCTGGCTGACCGGTGAGGCGTTCACCCTGGCCGACTGCGCCGCGGCGCCCGCCCTGTTCTATGCGATGGCTTACGTGCCGTTGCCCGACGCCCATGCCGCGCTGTCGGCGTACGTGGAGCGGTTGATGGCGCATGCCGCGGTGGCTGCGGTGGTCGATGCGGCCCGCCCGTGGTTCAGGTATTTCCCTGGACGGGCGGGGCTGGCCCGCCGCTACTACGACCCGCAGGCCTGAGCGGCGCGGTGCCGGAGGGCAGAAACGAAAAAACCCGCTTGCGCGGGTTTGATCATTTTCTGAGTCATGGTGCCCAGGAGAGGACTCGAACCTCCACGAAGTTGCCCCCGCTAGCACCTGAAGCTAGTGCGTCTACCAATTCCGCCACCTGGGCGACTCAGGAGGCGAATTGTGGAGATGCCGCCGAGGCTTGTCAACGGTTTTGTGAAAATTCTTCACAAACCTGCATGTGGATGCGCCTCGACCGGTTCTGCACACCATCAGCGGTTACCATAAAGGCCAATGAAACCAAAGAAACCGACCCGGGGCGCGAAAGCCCCCAAGTCCCCGGCGCCCAAGCAGGCTGCCGGTCCGTCGGGCAAGCCCCGCGCTGCCGCCAAGAAGGCCGGCAAGCTGCCACCGTGGATGCCCGAATCGATGAACACCCCAGCCCCGCCGCGCGGCGGCAAGCGCGGCGGCCCGAAGCCGGACACCGGCGCGCCGATCCCGACCCGCCGTCGCCCGCACCCGAGTACCACCGACATGAACGTGATCGACCCGCACGCGGCGCGTGAGGCCGAGCGCTATGCGCAGCCCATCGCCAGCCGCGAGGCGATCCTGCAGCTGCTGGACCGCTGCGACGGCCCGCAGACCGCCGAGGAAATCGGCATCCACCTGGGCCTGACCGAGCCGGATCGCGCCGATGCGCTGGGCAAGCGCCTGGGCGCGATGGTCCGCGACGGCCAGCTGGTGCAGAACCGCCGTGGCGGCTTCGCCCCGGTGCAGGCCACCAACCTGATTACCGGCGTAGTCATCGCCAACCCGGAAGGGTTCGGCTTCCTGCGCCCGGTCGAGGGCGGCGACGACCTGTTCCTGCCGCCGTATGAAATGCGCAAGGTCATGCACGGCGACCGCGTGCTGGCCAACGTCACCGGCATCGACCGCCGCGGCCGCCGCGAAGGCAGCATCGCCCGCGTGCTCGAGCGCGGCATGACCCGCCTGATCGGCCGCTTCAGCGTCGAGTTCGGCATCAACTACGTGGTCCCCGACGACAAGCGCGTGCAGCGCAATGTGCAGATCCCGCCCGACCAGACCGGCGATGCCCGCGACGGCCAGCTGGTGGTCTGCGAGCTGACCCAGGCGCCGGATACGCGGCGCCCGCCGATCGGCCGCATCATCGCCGTGCTCGGCGACAAGCTGACCGCCTCGCTGATCGTGGAGACGGCCATCCACGGCCATGAACTGCCGTTCGAGTTCCCGCAGGAGGTGCTCAACGAGGCCTCGGCGGTGCCGCTGGTGGTGGAGCCGTCGATGATCGGCGGCCGCGTGGACCTGCGCAGTACGCCGCTGGTCACCATCGATGGCGAAGACGCCAAGGATTTCGACGACGCGGTCTACTGCGAACCCAACGCCGAGGGCTTCCGCCTGGTGGTGGCCATCGCCGACGTGTCCAATTACGTGCGCCCGGGCACGCCGCTCGACGATGAAGCGCAGAAGCGCGCCACCTCGGTGTATTTCCCGGGGTTCGTGGTGCCGATGCTGCCCGAGACGCTGTCCAACGGCATCTGTTCGCTGATGCCCAAGGTCGACCGCATGTGCTTTGTCTGCGACATGCAGGTGAACCGCGACGGCGACGTGATCCACTCGCGCTTCTACGAGGCGGTGATGAACTCGCATGCGCGCCTGACCTACACCCAGGTCTGGCAGGCGGTGGGCGAGAACGATGTGGCTGTGCGCAATCAGATCGCCGCGGTGCTGCCGCAGGTGGAGCGCCTGCACCAGTTGTACAAGGTGCTGGCCAAGGCGCGCACCCGGCGCGGCGCGATCGAGTTCGAATCCTCCGAAGTGCGCTTCGTGCTGGACAACACCGGTGAAGTCACCCAGGCCGGCATGCTGGTGCGCAACGATGCGCACAAGCTGATCGAGGAATGCATGATTGCGGCCAACGTACAGGCCGCACGCTACCTGCTGCACAAGCAGGTGCCGGCCCCGTTCCGTGACCATGCCAAGCCGCCGGAAGCCAAGTACGACGATCTGCTGGAGTTCCTGAAGGAATTCAAGCTGAGCCTGCCGCCGTGGTCGAAGGTGCAGCCGGGCGATTACACCAAGCTGCTCAAGAAGGTGCGCGAGCGCCCGGACGCGGCGTTGCTGGAATCGGTGCTGCTGCGCAGCCAGAGCCTGGCGGTGTATTCGCCGGACAACCAGGGCCATTTCGGCCTGTCGTTGGACGCCTACGCACACTTCACCTCGCCGATCCGCCGTTACCCTGACCTGCTGGTGCACCGTGCGATCAAGCACGCGCTCAGCGGTGCGCCGGTGGAGAAGTTCACCTACTCGCCGCGCGAGATGGCCGCGCTGGCGCTGCAGTGCTCCGAGCGCGAGCGCCGGGCCGACGAGGCCGAGCGCGAAGTGGACGAGCGCTACCGGGCGGCGTGGATGGAGAAGCATGTCGGCGGTCAGTTCGATGGCGTGATCAGCGGCGTGACCAGCTTCGGCCTGTTCGTGGAACTGGACGAATCCAAGGTCAACGGCCTGGTCCACGTGACCCAGCTGCCGCACGACTATTACCAGTTCGACGCGACCCGCAAGACGCTCAGCGGCGAGCGCCGCGGCAAGGCCTACCGGCTGGGCGACCGCGTGCGCATCCTGGTGCTCAAGGCCAGCATGGAAGAGCGCAAGATCGACTTCCGCCTGGTCGAAGAGAAGGGCGACGAGGAACCGTCGCTGCCGCCGCGTGGCCAGCCGGCCAAGCGCCAGAAGCAGAAGTACTGAACGACGCGCGTACCGTCCCCCGGTCGGTACGCGCCAGCCGGCAGGTGCCGACCGTGGGGTCGGCACGCGTGAACCGGCACCCCGTCCCCTGATCGGAGCGCCCTGCATGTCCAGCCTCCCCGAGTACAGCGGCGGTTGCCAATGCGGCGCCATCCGCTTCCATGTCCGCGGCGCGCTCACCGACAGCTCGATCTGCCATTGCCGCATGTGCCAGAAAGCCTTCGGCGCCTACTACGCGCCCCTGGTGTCGGTGCGCACCGTCGACTTCACCTGGACCCGGGGCGAGCCACGTCGCTTTGCCTCCTCCAACCTGGTCCAGCGGGGTTTCTGCCCCGACTGTGGCACCCCGCTGACCTATGAGGCGCCCGACGGCATGGCCATCGCCGCCGGTGCCTTTGACCAACCGGCGCGCTTGCCACCGACCGTGCAGTACGGAACCGAGGCCAAGCTGCCGTTCGTGGACGCGCTGGAGGCGCTGACGGTAGTGCGGGACCAGGACGACCCGGAAATGGCGCTGCTGGACGGGCTGGTCAGCCACCAGCACCCGGACCACGATACCGCCCGCTGGCCGCGCCGATAGGACCGCGCGGCGGCTGCCGCGACCCGTGAACGGCCCCCGGCAGGGCAGGGCGGGCCGCGATGCTCTACCATTACCACCCCCTGTACCGGTCCCGCCCCGCAATGAGCAAGCAAAGCCAGTGGATCGTCGGCGTCAACGCCGTCGCCTCCTCCATCGAGAACGATGCCGAGAACGTCCGCGAGGTGCTGATCGAGGCCGGCGCGAAGAATCCGCGGCTGACCGAGATCGAAGAGAACGCGCGGCGCAAGGGCATCGACGTGCGCAAGGTCAACAGCCAGGCGCTGGACGGCGTGGGCGGCTCGGTGCGGCACCAGGGCGTGGCCGCCCGCTACCAGGCGGCGCGCACCTACAGCGAGAACGAACTGGAAGGCCTTGTCGAGGCGGCCGAGGGCAAGGCCCTGCTGCTGGTTCTCGATGAAGTGCAGGATCCGCACAACCTCGGTGCGTGCCTGCGCAGCGCGGCGGCGGCCGGGGCCACGGCGGTGATCATTCCCAAGGACAAGTCGGCCACGGTCAATGCCACCGTGCGCAAGACCTCGGCCGGCGCGGCCGACCGCATCCCGGTGGTGGCGGTGACCAACCTGTCGCGCTGCCTGAAGGACCTGCAGAAGTTGGGCGTGTGGATCTATGGCCTGGCCGGCGAGGCCACCGCCTCGCTGTACTCGATCGACCTGAAGGGCAACGTGGCACTGGTGCTGGGCGGCGAAGCCGACGGCCTGCGCCGGCTCACCCGCGAGAACTGCGACAGCCTGGTCAAGATTCCGATGCCGGGTGATATCGAAAGCCTGAACGTGTCGGTGGCCACCGGCGTGAGCCTGTTCGAAGCCGTCCGCCAGCGCGGGCTGTAATCCGCACCCGGGCGGGGGCAGGGCCGACCGTTGGTCGGCTGCTCTACGGGGTGTGCAGGTAGCCGACCAACGGTCGGCGCTACCGCCGGGGTTTGGTCGCCGACCAACGGTCGGCGCTACCTTGGGGCTTGGTCGCCGACCAACGGTCGGCGCTACCTTGGGGTTACCCGGCGCTGCCGCCCAGTGTCTTGAACAACGTCACATCGTTGATCAACTGCCTCTGCTTCACCGACGCCAGCGACAGCTCTGCATCGCGGCGGGTCTGCTGGGCCTCCAGCCAGGTGCGCAGGTCGGTCGCGCCGACCCGGTAGCGCACTTCGTACATCCGCTCGATCTCCACCGCTTCGTTGTAAGAAGCCTGCGAGGCCGCCACCTGGATGGCGAACTGCTCGCGTGCCGACAACGCGTTGTCCACCTCCGACAGCGCGGTGTACAGGGTGCGGCGGAAATCATTGGCGGCGATCTGGTAGTCGGTGCCGGCCATGCGCGTGTTCAACTGTGCCTGGCGGATGTTGAGGAACGGCAGCGACAGGCCCGCGCCGAGCGTGGCCACCGGGTTCTCCAGCACGTTGGACAGCGAGGTGGCACCGCTGCCGACGCCGCCGGTCAGGCTCAGCGCCGGGTAGTACTGGGTGGCGGTGACCTTGATCGTCTTGAGGCTGTTGCGCAGCCGCAGTTCGGCCGCGCGCAGGTCCGGGCGGCGCCCCAGCAGCTCGGCCGGCAAGCCCTCGGCCACCACCGGGCGGCTGCCGTCCAGCAGCTGCTGCGGCTCGTCCTCCTGCGGCCACGGTTGCCCGTCCAGCAGCACGGTCAAGGCATTGCGGCTGGCCACCCGCTGCTGCTCCAGCGCGCTCTGCGCGGCGCGCTGGGCCTCCAGGCTCTGGGTAGCCTGGCGCACTTCCAACCGCGACACCGCGCCAGCGTCGAAGCGGGCCTGCACCAGTTGCTGGGTGCGCTGCAGGCGCGCCAGGTTGGCCTGGCCGGCGCTGATCGACTGGTTGAGGAAGGCCAGCGTCCAGTACTGCGTGGCGACATCGCCGATCACCAGCAGCGCGGTGTTCTGCAGGTCTTCGGCACGGGCCTGGGCCTCCCACTGGGCGATGTCGCGCTGGGTGCGCAGGCGCCCCCACAGATCGATCTCCCACTGCAGCGAAACACTGGCCGAGCTGCTGCGGCTCCAGTCCGCCGCCTGGTCGATGGGGCGGTTGCCGTTGCTGCCCACGCTGCCCGACGGCTGCGGCCACAGCGCATTGTCGGCCAGCCCGGCCTGCAGGCGGGCGCGCTGCACGGCCAGCCCGGCCGAGGCCAGGTCGGTGTTGGCGGCCAGGGCGCGCTCGATCACCCGGTCCAGTCGCCGGTCGCCGAACTGCTGCCACCAGTGGTCCTCGCGCACGTCGCTTTGAGTGGCATGCGGCAGGCTGTCCACGGTTTCGGTGGGCAGGTTGCGGGCGGCGTCGCCGCGGCCATAGCCGGCCGGCACGCGGGGGGCATCGGCCTGGTAGTGGCCGCTGCTGACGCAGGCCGAGAGCGCCAGGGTGGTCAGGCAGGCCAGGACCAGGGGACGCAGGCGGGTCATCGGGAAAGTGGGATTCATCATTCGCGCGCCAGCGCCTCCACGGGATCAAGTTGGGCGGCATTGCGTGCCGGAAGGAAGCCGAACGCCACGCCGATCAGGCTGGAGCAGGCGAACGCCGCCACGATCGAGGCCGTGGAGAACACCATCTGGAAATCCGGGGCGAACTTGCCAAACAGCCAGCCCACCAGCAGCGACAGGCCGACCCCGAGCAGACCACCGAGCAGGCACACCAGCACCGCCTCGATCAGAAACTGCTGGCGGATGTCGCTCTGCCGCGCGCCCACCGCCATGCGCACGCCGATTTCGCGGGTACGTTCGGTCACCGACACCAGCATGATGTTCATCACCCCGATGCCGCCAACCAGCAGCGCGATCGCGGCGATGGCACTGATCAGCAGGGTCATGGTGCGGGTGGTCTGTTCGATGGTCTCGCGGATTTCGGCGCTGTTGCTGAGGAAGAAGTCCTCGGTACCGTGGCGCATGATCAGCAGCTTGGAGATCGCCGCCTGCGCGGCGTCCATCGGGGTGCTGTCATCCACGCGCACGGTGATGCTGGAGACATAGCGCTGGCCGAGCATGCGCGACATCACCGTGGTGTAGGGCACCCACACGCCCAGGCTGGTGCTGCCGCCAAAGCCGAAGCTCTGCCGCTGCGCCACCCCGATCACCCGTACCGGCACGTTGCCGAGCAGGATCACCTGGCCGATCGGGTCGGCGCCGTTGGGGAAGAACTGGGTGCGGGTGTTCTCATCGATCACCGCCACCTGGGCCAGGCCCTTGACCGCATCGCCGTCGAAGAAGCTGCCCTGGCTGAGGATGACGCCCTTGACCCGGAAGAACTGCTCGCCCACCCCGCTGACCTGCGCGGTGGCCGACTGGTTGCGGTAACGCGCGGTGACCGAGGAAGACACGCTGGGCGTGGCACTGTCCACGTAGCTCTGTCGTGCCAGCGCATCCGAGTCGCTGGCCTTGAGGGTCTGCACGCGCGCCGAGCGCATGTCGCCGAAGCCGCGTCCGGAGTACACATCGATGGTGTTGGTGCCCAGCGCGCTGATGTTCTGCAGGATCTGCTGCTGGGAGCCATTGCCCAGCGCCACCACCGACACCACCGAGGCGATCCCGATGATGATCCCGAGCATGGTCAGGAAGGTGCGCAGGCGGTGCGCGTTCATCGCCAGCAGCGCCATCCGGAACGCTTCGGTGAAGCGGTCGCGCGCGGCACGCCAGCTGTGGCCCTTGCCGGCGGCCACGGTGGTGGCGCGTTGGGCGCGGTAGGTGGGGGCGTTGGGATTGGCGCGGTCGGCGATGATCTCCCCGTCGCGGATCTCGATGATGCGCTGGGCGTGCTCGGCCACGCTCATGTCGTGGGTGACGATGATGATGGTGTGGCCTTCGGCATGCAGCTCGCCGAGGATGCCCATGACCTCCTCGCCGGATCGGGTATCCAGCGCGCCGGTCGGTTCGTCGGCCAGGATCACCTCGCCACCGTTCATCAGCGCACGTGCGATCGACACGCGCTGCTGCTGGCCGCCGGACAACTGGCCCGGCTTGTGCTGCATGCGGTCGCCCAGGCCGAGCCGCTGCAGCAGCTGTTCGGCGCGCGCGGTGCGCACCGGGCCGGGGCTGCCGGCATACACCGCCGGCACTTCCACATTGCCGCGTGCGTCCAGGTCGCCGAGCAGGTGGTAGCGCTGGAAGATGAACCCGAAATGTTCGCGGCGCAGTTCAGCCAGCTCGTCGGGCAGCATGCGGCCGGTCTCGCGGCCGGCCACCTGGTAGCTGCCGCGGGTGGGGCGGTCCAGGCAGCCGAGGATGTTCATCAACGTCGACTTGCCCGAGCCGGACTGGCCAACGATGGCGACGATCTCGCCGGCGGCGATGTCCAGGTTGACATCGCGCAGTACGGCGATGGTGTCCTCGCCGGCGGGAAACTCGCGGCGCAGGTCGCGCAGCCGCAACAGGGGCGTGCCCAGGTCGGCCGGACTCATCGACGCGGCCCACCCATGCCCGGGCCACCGATGCGCACCTGGGCGCCGCGGCCACCCCCACCGCCGCTGCCGGCGGCAGCCGCGCCGCCTTCACCGACCACCACCTTTTCGCCTTCCTTCAGCCCGGACAGTACTTCGGCGGTCGCGCCGTTGTTGATGCCGATGCTGACCTTGCGCGGCGCGGGCATGCCGTCGCCATCGGCCACGCGCACCATGTACTGGCCGTCGCGGGTTTTCGGGCCCAGCGCCACCGCCGGAATGGTCAGCACGCCCTTGGCCTGTTTGAGCATCACCGACACCTGCGCGGTCATGTCGATGCGCAGCGTGCCGTCGGGGTTTTCCACGTCGAACAACGCGTTGTAGTAGACCGCGCTGCTGGCGCTGGAGCTGGACGAACTGGAACTGGACGCACTGTCGTTGGCGATGGAGGCGGGCGCCGGATTGATCTGGCGCAGGGTGGCGTGGTACTTGCGGTCCGGCTCGCCCAGGGTGGTGAAGTACACCGGCATGCCGGCCTTGATCTTGACCACGTCCGCCTCGGAGACCTCGGCATTGACCGTGACCAGGTCCAGGCGCGCCAGCATCACGATGGTGGGCGCGGTCTGGTTGGCGTTGACGGTTCGGCCTTCCTCGGCCACCACGGCCACCACGGTGCCGTCCATCGGCGCGGTGATGCGGGTGTAGGCCAGGGTGGCGCGGGCGGTGGCCAGCTCGGTCTCGCGGCCCTTGATCTGGGCCTCGTAGGACTGGATCTGGGCGCGCGCGGTCTTCAGCTTGGCCTCGGCGGCATCGAACTCGGCGCGCGAGGTCGCCTCGGCGGCCAGCATCTGCCGTTGCCGCGCGAACTCCAGCTCGGCCTCGCGCAGGCTGGCCTGCTGCACCGAGCGCTGTGCCTTGACCTGGTCCAGGGTGGCCTGGGCGTTGAGCACCTGGTTCTGCTGGGTGGTGGCATCGATCTCGGCGATCAGGTCGCCTTCCTTGACGGTATCGCCCAGTTGCACCTTCAGCGACTTGATCTGGCCGGAGGCCTGCGCACCCACGCTGACCAGCTTGTAGGCATCGATCACGCCGGTGGCTTCCACGGTCTGCTCGATGTCGCCACGGCTGACCGCGGTCGTGGCCAGGGCCGGGGCGGTCGGCTTGCGCAGGTACCATGCGACAATCACGGCCAGCACGACGAGGACGATGATCGACAGCAGCAGACGGCCGCGGCGGGTGGTGGGCAGGCGGGGCTTCACGATGATCGTCTACTCGGCAGGCCGGCATGCGGCGTTGTCAGCATTGTGAAGACCGCTCGCCGAGGGCTCAACACTCGACGTGTGTCGCGGCGTAACCGCATCGCGGTGGATGTATGTCGGTGTGTGTCCGTCGGCGGGTTTGAAACACGCGTACGCAATTCACTGGATGCGGTTCAGCTCCCGACAGGGGATCATGGGCCGCATGGAGACTCTCAATCCGATGCATCGACTGCTGATCGTCGACGACGACCACGACATCCGCCAGCTGCTGGCCGAACAACTCGGCCGCGCCGGCTACCAGGTGAGCACGGCCAGCGATGGCCAGGGCATGCGCCAGGTGCTGGAGCGCGAGCACGTGGACCTGATCGTGCTCGACCTCAACCTGCCGCGCGAAGACGGCCTGACCCTGTGCCGCGACCTGCGTGCGCGCTCGAGCACGCCGGTGATCATGCTCACCGCGCGCAGCGAGCCGATCGACCGCGTACTCGGCCTGGAAATGGGCGCCGACGATTACCTGGGCAAGCCGTTCGAACCGCGCGAACTGCTGGCGCGCATCCGCAACGTGCTGCGCCGTACCGAAGCGCTGCCGGCCAACCTGGAGCCGCTGGCGATCCGGCGTGCGCGCTTCTCGCAGTGGATCTTCGACCTGGAGCACCGCCACCTGCTCGACCCCGATGGCCGCGTGGTGGTGTTGTCCGGTGCCGAGTTCCGGCTGTTGCGGGTGTTCGTGGGGCACGCCAACAAGGTGCTGTCGCGTGAGCAGCTGGTGGCGCTGAGCAGCGGCCGCAGCTACGAATCCCAGGACCGCGCGATCGACCTGCAGGTCAGCCGGCTGCGCAACAAGCTGGCTGATGACGGCGGCAGCGACGGGCTGATCAAGACCGTGCGCAACGAAGGGTACGTGCTGGCGACGGCGGTGACCCTGGAATGAAACGCCTGGGCCGGTTCTTCGCCTCGATGGTGGGGCGCCTGTTCCTGATCCTGCTGCTGGGCATGAGCGTGGCCGCGATCGGCGCGACCATGCTGGCCAGTGCCAAGCGCCAGCAGGAGTTCGAGCGGCAGAACCTCAACCGCATCGCCGACCGGCTGCAGGGGTTCGTCAACATGCTCGACGGCAATCCCGAACTGCGCGAGCGCCTGCTCGACAGCGGCGGCCCCAGCGTGCGGCGGCTGCCGCCGGGTGCGCGGGTAGGGCGCCCGGACACCGCGCTGATGGAAGTGCTCGATGACCGGCCCGGTGCGGTGGCCAGCAGCCAGGTGGCGTTCACCTCCTTCCGCTCCTGCCTGCCGCGGCTGCCCGAGCTGCCGCACCCGAAAAAACCGCGCAACGGCCCGCCGCGTGAGCGCGACCCGGCCTTCATTCCGCCCAAGTGCCGGATGGTGGCGCTGCGCCTGAGCGATGGCACGCCGCTGCAGCTGGCCCTGGATTCGCCGGCCGTGGCGCACAACGGCATCCTGGCGGTGGACCCGCTGTTCCTGAGCCTGCTGGTGCTGGCCATCGGGGTGCTGGCCTACGTGGTGGCCCGCATGGCCAGCGCCCCGCTGCAGCGCCTGGCGGCGGCCGCTGCCGCCCTGGGCGACGATCTGCAGGGCGCGCCGATGCCGGTGACCGGGCCGCTGGAGGTCCAGCGCGCCGCCGAGGCCTTCAACGCGATGCAGAAGCGCCTGCAACGGCACCTGGGCGAACGCACCCAGATGCTGGCGGCGATCACCCACGACCTGCAGACCCCGGTCACCCGGCTGCGCCTGCGCCTGGAGAACGTGGGGGATGAGGCCCTGCGCGAGCGCCTGATCGGGGACCTGGCGGCGATGCAGGCGCTGATCCGCGAGGGCCTGGAGCTGGCCCGTAGTGCCGAGAGCGCCGAACAGCGTGCCGCGCTGGACCTGGATTCGCTGCTGGAAAGCATCGTCGAGGATGCGGTGGAAGCCGGGGCCGACGTGCGTTTCGACGCGCCCAGCGGGGCGGTGTTGATGCTGCGCCCGCTGGCCATGCACCGGCTGTTCTCCAACCTGGTGGACAACGCGGTGACCTACGGGCAGTCGGCCCGGGTCAGCGTGGAGCAGGATGCCGAGCGGGTGGTGGTGCGCATCCGCGACAGTGGTCCGGGCCTGGCCGCGGATGAACTGGAGGCGGTGTTCGACCCGTTCGTGCGGCTGGAGACCTCGCGTTCGCGGGAAACCGGAGGCGCCGGCCTGGGCCTGACCATTGCCCGCGCGCTGGCCGAGAAGGACGGCGCGCGGCTGGTGCTGCGCAACCATCGGCAGGGCGGGCTGGAGGCGGTGGTGGAGTGGCCGGCGAGTCTGCGCGCGGCGGGCAGCCGCGGCGGCTGAGCGGTCTCGACACAAAGTGCCGCGGTTTTGCCTACTATGGGCAACCCCACCGCTTTCTCCCGCATGAGCGCGCCTTTGCCTGTCGGCTGCCATCCCGATGCATCGCCGCCCGTCGCCCGCTGTTTCGTTCCCCTGGCCGGTCCTGACGGATGAGCCAAGGGGGGCGTGGTAGCCGGTGGCGGCCGGTACAACTGAAGGTTCTCCGGCGCCTGGGCGCAGCGTTGCTGTGGCTGTGCCTGTGCCTGTGCGCGGCGTTGTCGTGGCCGCTGTCGGCCCAGGACGGACCGCCGCCGCTGCGCGACTACGCCATCGACGTGTGGACCTCGCGCAACGGCCTGCCGCACAACTCGCTGCGCGATATCGCCCAGACCCCCGAGGGCCACCTCTGGTTCGCCACCTGGGAAGGGCTGGTGCGCTACAACGGCCTGGATTTCACCGTATTCGACCGCAGCACCAAGCCGGGCCTGCGCGATAACGGCGTGGGCGCCCTGTTCGTGGACCGGACCGGCGCGCTGTGGATCAGCGACTCCCGCGGCAACGTCACCCAACGCGGCACCGATGGCCGCTGGCGGGTGTTCGAGCATGCCCCGGGCGCACCGCAGGTGTTGATCCAGGCCATGCAGATGGACAGCCACGGGCGCCTGTGGCTGCTCTATGAAGGGCAGGGCATCGGCAGCCTGGGCCCGGACGGGACCTTCCAGTACCAGAAGCCGCCGGCCGACGTGCCGATGGCGATGAGCTTCACCAAGCTGGTGGTGGATGCGCAGGACCGGGTCTGGGTGGGCACCCTGGACGGCCTGGTGGTACGTAACAACGACGGTGTGCTGCGCCGCGCCCCGGAGAGTTTCGGGCTGGGCCGGGGCCTGGTATGGCCCTACCGTGCCCCCGACGGGGTGATGTGGATCGTGGCCGGCGAGCGGGTCTACCGCATGCAGGACGGATTGCCACAGCTGCAGCACCGCCTGCCCGGGGTGATGCACATCACCGCGATGCTGCAGGACCGCCACGGCGACCTGTGGCTGGGGACCGAGAACCAGGGGCTGCTGCGCCTGTCGCGGCACGGCCTGGAGCGCCTGCCGACCGGCCTGTCGCTGCCGGGTGGGCGGGTGGTGAGCCTGCGCGAGGATGCCGAGGGCAGTATCTGGGTCGGCGCCAACGGCGGCCTGTACCGCCTGCGCGAAACCTTGTTCAGCAGCTTCACCGAGCGCGACGGACTCAGTGGCGATTACGTGCGCACGGTGCTGGAAGACCAGCAGCGGCAGCTGTGGATCGGCAGCGCCAGCGGCCTGGACCGGCGCGACGCGCAGGGCCGCTTCTCACCGGTGGCCCTGCACAACAAGGGTGGCAAGACGCCGTCGGTGCTGAGCCTGGCCCAGGACCACGACGGCGACCTGTGGGTGGGCACCTTTGGCGACGGGGTGTACCGCCTGGATGCGCAGGGCCGCACCCTGCGCAGCTACGGCACCGCCGATGGCCTGCCCGGCGGCAACATCCGCGCGATGAGCATCGATCGCGCCGGCGCGGTCTGGGCCGGCACCCAGAAAGGCGTGGTGCGCATCGACCGGCACGGCGTGGACGTGCCGAGCGTGCCCGGAATGCCGGGCGGGTTGATCACCGCCATGGCCCACGATGCCGACGGTGCCTTGTGGATCGGCACCATCGAAGGCATCAAGGTGCTGCGCGGCAACCGCGTGCAGAGCATCGATCTGGCGCCGCTGGGCGGCGGTCGCAGCGTGTTCGGTTTCCAGCAGATCGGCGATGCGATGTGGATCAGCAGCGATCGCGGCCTGTACCGTTGGGAGAACGGCACGCTGGCGCGGGTCGGGCTGGAGCAGGGCATGCCGGTGGATACGGTGTTCCAGCTGGTGCCCGACCGCATCGGCAACGTCTGGATCAGCAGCAACCGTGGCGTGCTGCGCACCGACATGGCCATGCTCAACGAGGTCGCCGATGGCCGCGTGCCGCGGGTGGAGGTGGAGCATTACAACGAGATCGACGGCATGGCCAACTCGCAGGCCAACGGCAGTTCCGGGCCGTCGGCGATCCTGCGCCAGGACGGCACGTTCTGGGTGGTCACCGCCGGTGGCCTGAGCATGGTCGACCCGCTGCGGCTGCAGCGCTTCCGCGAGCGCCTGGCGCCGCCGGCGGTGATCGAGAACGTGCTGGTCGATGGCAAGCCGCTGCATTGGCAGGGCAGCGACCACAACCGCATTCCCGGCGGGCGCCGGCTCAGCGTGAGCTACGTGGGCCTGAGTTACCTGATGTCCGAACGGATCCGCTACCGCACCCGCCTGGCCGGGCTGGACCATGGCTGGATCGAGCGCGGCCAGCAGCGCAGCGTGGAGTTCATCGGGCTGCCACCGGGCGACTACACCCTGCACGTGTCGGCCGCTCATCCCGGCGGCAGCTGGAGTGACAGCGAAGCGGTCTGGGAATTCACCGTCGAGCCGTTCCTGTGGCAGCGCCGCAGCGTGCAGGTGGCGGCGGTGCTGCTGCTGCTGGTCGGGCTGATCGCGCTGTACCGCTATCTGATCAACCGCTACAAGGCCAGCAACATCCGCCTGGCGCGGATGGTCGACGAGGCCACCCGCGACCTGCAGGCGCAGACGGTCAACCTGCAGGCCCTGAACCAGGAAAAGACCGAGCTGGCCGATCGCCTCGCGGTCCAGGCCGAACAGTTCGGTCGCCAGGCGCGCGAGGATGCGTTGACCGGGTTGCCCAACCGCCGTGCCTTCGACGAAGCGTTGGCGCGTGACTTCGCCCGCTCCCAGCGCAGCGGCCATCCGCTGTGCCTGGTGGTGCTGGACATCGACCACTTTAAGGAGGTCAACGACCAGCACAGCCACAGCGTGGGCGATGTGGTGCTGGTGGAAGTGGCGCGGGTGATCGCCTCGGCCTGCCGCGATTCGGACATGCCCGCGCGCACCGGCGGCGAAGAGTTCACCCTGCTGCTCAACGACACCCGCCTGGCCGAAGCGGCACAGGTCTGCGCGCGCCTGCGCGGGCTGTTCCATGACCATCCGGACTGGGCCGGCGTGCCCGGTCTGAAGGTGACCTTCAGTGCCGGTCTGGTGGAACTGGACGCGGCCGACCGCACCCCGATGCTGCTTTACCAGCGCGCCGACCGCGCGCTGTACCGGGCCAAGAGCGAGGGCCGCGACCGTACCGCGATCGGGTAGCGCCGACCGTTGGTCGGCTGCCGTTCGCGGCAACCGCACGTACGCCACAGCGCGTGCAGCCGACCAACGGTCGGCACTACGGTCCGGGGGGTTACCGCGGCCAGGCGTTGGCGATGGTGCAGAACAGCTTGGCGGTCTGTTCGGTGTCGTACACCGCGCTGTGCGCCTCCTCGGCATCCCAGCCCAGGCCGGCCGCTGCCGCCGCGCGCGCCAGCACGGTCTGGCCATAGGCGATGCCGGCCATGGTCACCGTATCGAACACGCTGAAAGGATGGAACGGGTTGCGCTTGTGGCCGACCCGGTTGACTGCGGCGTTGACGAAGCCCAGGTCGAAATGCGCGTTGTGCCCGACCAGGATCGCGCGCTGGCAGCCGTACTTCTTCACCGCCGCGCGCACCGGCGCGAAGATGTGGTCCAGCGCGTCCTTCTCCGACTTGGCCAGGCGGAACGGGTGGTCCAGGATGATGCCGGTGATCTCCAGCGACTTGGGGTCGATCTCCAGGCCTTCGGCCGGGATCACGTGGGCGCTGGCGGTCTGGCCGGGGTACAGCAGCCCGTTTTCATCCATCTCGATCGGCACGGCGGCGATTTCGAGCAGCGCATTGCGGTTGCAGTCGAAGCCGCCGGTTTCCACGTCGATCACTACCGGCAGGAAGCCGCGGAAGCGCTGGGACATGGCCAGGTTCACTGCCGGGGCAGCAGGCGCCGGAGCGGCGGTGGGGGGCAAGGCGGCATCTGTCATGCGGGGATTCTAGCAGAGGGGGGCTGTACGCCCCCCGCGCTCAGGCCAGTGCAGGCGTGCGTGCCAGGCAGCGCTGCAGCAACCGGTCCAGGCTCAACGGGCCGGCCCCCTGCAGGGCCAGCGGCAGCAGCATGGCCATGAACAGCACGGGCAGCTTGTAGTTGCCAAAGCCCTGGTCGGTAATGGCATAGCCCATCGCCAGCTCGCCCAGCCCGTCCCAGTGCATGGGCCAATGCACGGCGGCGGTCGCCACCACGGTCAGCACCAGCAGGCTGCTGGCGGCCATGCGCGTGCCCAGGCCGACCAGCAGGCAGGCCGCGCCCACCAGTTCGAACCACGTGGCCAGCTGCCAGTTGATGCTGGCCGGCACCTGGTCGAAGGGGAACGGGAACGCCTGCTGCAGGTCGCCGAACCAGTTGCTGCCGTGCAGTTTCTCGCGGCCGGATTCGAAGTACTCCCAAGCCATCAGCAGGCGCAGACCCAGCGGGGCAATCCACGGGCCGAGCGGGTCCAGCCGGCCGCGCAGGGCGGCCAGGTACGGTGTCTTCATCGATGAAGTCCTTCGTGGGGGGATCAGGAAGCGGGAGGGGCCAGGCCGATCACGCCGCTGCCGAGGAACTGGTGCAGCAACGCCGCGCCGGGGCCGAGCAGTGCATCGGCTTTCAGGCCGTGGGCCAAGGCAACCTGTTGCAGGTGCCACGTACCGGTATGGCCGGGCTGCTGGCCGATCTGCTCCAGCAACTGCGCGGCCATCGGGCTGATGGACGCAAACCGGACCTGCCCATCCGGGTCACGCCGCACCAGCAGCCCGGTGGGGGCGTCGCCGGGCGTGCGGGGAGCGTCCTCGCTGCCCAGCCGGTGCACCGGCCAGTGGTACAGCAGCGGCCAGGCCAGCGGCGAACGCTGCAATGGGGCGTGCATCGGGTCCAGCCCGGGCGTGGCCGGCAGCGGTTGGGCATCAAGCTGGTAGAGCGCGGTTTCCACCCACTCGTAATGGGCCAGTTCGGCCAGCGCCGGGTGCGGCAGCGTCGGCTGGACCTGCAGCCACTGCACGAACTCGGCGGCCAGTTCGGTGAACAACGGGGTCTGCGCGCGATGTTCGGCCACGAAGCGGCGCACCAGCACGGTCCATTCGGGATCGCCAAGCAGCTGCACGCAGACCGGAAAACCGGTGCCAAGCAGGCCCAGATTAGTGTTGAACACCAGCCGCCGGTAGACCGCCAGCCGCCGTGCATCCAGGCCGGCGGGCGAGGCAACGTGTGCCGGGTCGCGCAGGTGGGTGGTGAGTGCCCGCTGCTGGGCGTGCAGGCGGGCCGGGGCGTCAGTCACGGTCGGCTCCGGCGTGTGCGGCCATCAGCTGCCGGATGGTGCGCAGTTCGTCGCGCAGTTCCGGGTAGGGCGGGAAGTTGAAGTCGCGTTCCAGCAGGGTGGGGCGTGCACCGATGCGCGCGTAAGTGCGGGCCAGCAGGTCCCAGACCGGGTCGATCACAGCGCTGCCGTGGGTGTCGATCTTCAGGTCCTCGGCCTCGTCCAGGTGGCCGGCCACGTGCAGGCAGACGATGCGCTGGGCGGGCAGTCCGGCGATGAACGCGTCGGCGTCATAGCCGTGGTTGCAGGCGTTGACGTAGACGTTGTTGACGTCGAGCAGCAGGTCGCAATCGGCTTCGGCCAGCACGGCGTTGGTGAAGGCCAGTTCGTCCATGGCCGGTTCGGGGGCCAGGTAGTAGGAGACGTTTTCCACCGCGATGCGCCGGCCCAGAAGATCCTGTACACGGGCGATGCGTGCGGCAGTGTGGTGCACGGCTTCCTCGGTGAAGGGGATGGGCAGCAGGTCGTAGAGGTGGCCATCGTCGCTGCAGTAGCTGAGGTGTTCGCTGTACAGCGGTACCCGGTGCTGGTCGAGGAAGCGGCCGACCTGTTCAAGCAGGTGGGTATCCAGTGGCGCGGTGCTGCCCAGCGACAGGGACAGACCGTGGCAGCTCAGCGGGTAGCGTTGGGCGAGGTCGGCCAGGGCGTCGCCGGCAGGGCCGCCCACGCCGATCCAGTTTTCCGGCGCGCATTCGAGGAAGTCGAGGTCGCCGGCCGGGGCATCGCGCAGGGCCTGCAGCAGGGCGCGGCGCAGGCCCAGTCCGGTCGCCGCCGCAGGCAGCGGCGACCGGAGGCTGGCCGGGGCGATGGGGTCAGTGCTTGGCACCGCACTTGCCTTCGCCGCACTTGCCTTCCGCGGCCTTCTTGTCGCCGGCGGTCTTGGCTTTGGCGTCGGCGCCCTTGCCTTTGTCGGCGCCGCACTTGCCTTCGCCACACTTGCCTTCGGCGGCCTTGGTACCCGTTGCGGTGGCGGCCTTGGGCCCGGCCTTGTCGCCATGGGCGCCACACTTGCCTTCACCGCATTTGCCTTCGGCGGTCTTGGTGGCAGCCTGTCCGGCGACGAGGTAGCCCTGGGCCAGGTCGGTCATGCTCAACGCGGACGCCGAGGCGGTGACCCCGAGGCCGGCGGCGAGTGCGGTGGCGGCCAGCAGGGACCGCGAACGGGTGGGGTTGCTCATCAGGTGGTGCTCCTTGGTATGGGCCGGGGCCCGGGATGGCTGCGTGGGGGCAGCAGGTGCGGCCATGGTGGGCCGGGCCGGCTCAACGAATCCTCACACAGGATTCAATGTTTCGTGAAGTGTGGGGGGGGGGTGTTTTTTTAGAAGCAAGAATCTGGAGCAACAGCAACAGCAACAGCAACAGCAACAGCAACAGCCGCAGGTGCGAGCGGCCTGGCTTGGCGGGTACGGGTGGGTTGGCGGGACACGCCGCAAGTACGTCCCTGTAGGCTCGTTCGCGCCATCCATGGCGCTCTACGGTCCCGCCAACCCACCCGTA
>RCUK01001042.1_pt1 | contig 19283 bp, 17 predicted proteins | sample 2166381 | NCBI WGS metagenome assembly RCUK01 (sample SAMN09932809, study PRJNA488358) | compost metagenome | isolation source: compost soil in an enriched community | place: Germany: Experimental Botanical Garden | reverse complement strand
AAGGAGAACACCAAGCACTTATCCACACCGTGAAGCCTTCAGGCTCACAAAGCGGGTGGGTCAGTATTCAATGGAAATCTCGGGTCAGAGATCGATGGAATCCAACACCTTCGCGGCTATATGGAGGTTTTGCGATCTGAAGGCCGACTCGTGCTCAACAAGAAGGGGCTGACCTCGCACACCGCAGGAATAAATCCTGGCTGTAAGCCTGGGTGGTCCCAGACCGCCTCAATCGCCACGGGTGATCGCCTCCTGCTGCGCCTTGGCCGCGGTGGCCCAGTCATCAGGCGTCATGACCTCCCCACCACCAGCACGCCCTCGTTCTGCATGGTGACGTCGGTGCGGTTCTCAGTCCGCACCGGCGCGTCCAAGCCTAGCATCCGAGCACGCCGCGCCATGATGTTCAGCGCGGCGCTGAGCGCGGCGAGATCGCCGCAGCAGGCGTTGATGTAGAAGCGCGTCCTGGGCTTCTCGGCGAGGCATTTGGCGTTCTTGCACGCGGTGTCGGTGAGGGCCATTTTGGGGGAAAGACTCCGGCAGGCAGGGGGTGTGGGGAGCCGCAGCAGCGGGCGCCATGAGGCGACATGGGCGGCCCAAAGACAAAGCCCCTGTAGCAGGGCTGCTACAGGGGCTTGAATCTGGAGGAGAGGGAGTCTGCCTTTGCGACGTCCCAAGCAGTCCTAAGTCGACCGATTTTCATGCTTCCTCATTGGGGAAACGCCTCAACAGCATTCCTGACCGATCCTTTCCGATCCGCCCCAATCCTAAAATCCATGGTAGAAAGGATGGTAGGTCAATATCTAAGGATGCAGGACAGTCATGGCGCGCAAGGCAAAGGAATTATCAGCACTCCAAGTGGGCCGATTGACTTCCCCAGGCAACCACGCCGTTGGCGGCGTGTCCGGCCTTTACCTGTACGTCAATGACGCAGGTGCTCGCTCATGGGTACTTCGCACCATGGTCGGCACCAAGCGCCGGCACATGGGGCTCGGCGGCTTTCCCGATGTCCCTCTTGCTCGAGCCAGAGAAAAGGCAAGAGCAGCTCGCGACGAGATCGATCAAGGTATTGATCCCATTGCCCAACGTAAAGCGGCGGCCAGCCTACTGCGCGCCCAGCAAGCGACCGAAAAAACGTTCCAACAAGCCGCCGAAGGGTTCTTGGAGGCGCATGGGGACACCTGGAAGAACCCAAAGCACCGCACTCAATGGGCCAGCACCCTGAAAACCTACGCCTATCCAGTCATGGGCAACCTGCTCGTTCGGGACGTAGGCCAAGAGCATGTGCTCGCGGCGCTGGAGCCCATCTGGAAAACCAAGAACGAAACCGCATCACGATTAAGAGGCCGAATCGAGAACGTTCTCGACTGGGCCACTGTCCGCAAATACCGCACAGGAGAAAACCCGGCACGATGGAAGGGGCACCTGGACATGTTGCTGCCGGCGCCCGGGAAAATTCAGAAGGTAGAGCATCACCGCGCGTTGCCCATCGATGCCACAGTGCCTTTCATTTCCGACCTGCGTCAGCGAGAAGGAACAGCGGCCAAGGCGCTGGAGTTCACCGTGCTGTGCGCAGCGCGCAGCGGCGAGGTGCGCGGTGCGGTCTGGCCGGAGTTCGACCTGGACGCTGGTGTCTGGACCATCCCGCCAGAGCGAATGAAGGCCACCAAGGAGCACCGCGTTCCATTGTCCGAATCAGCGCTTCGGATTCTCCGTGCTCAACCTCATCTCAAAGACAACGAGTTGGTGTTCCCGTCCGCACGAGGCAAGCAGCTTTCCGACATGGCGATGACTGCCATCATGCGCCGCATGGAAGTAGATGCCGTACCCCACGGGTTTCGCTCGACATTTCGCGATTGGGCGAGAGAGCGCACCAACTACCCACGGGACTTGGCTGAGCAGGCCCTTGCACACGCCCTGGACAACAAGGTCGAGGCCGCCTATCGGCGCGGGGATGCACTGGAAAAGCGCCGCCTGATGATGCAGGAATGGGATGACTTCTGCTCCAAGGTAGAGAAAAAAGCAGAAGCCTGAAGGCAGGCTGCCTGCTCCCTTCCTCTCAATTTTCACGCCCTATCTGGCAATCAAGGTTGATACATTCGACACCGAGCGCCACGCACCGTCGAACAATCGAGATCCAGATGACATTTTCCAAGAAAGTCGTGCGTGCAGAAGACTGACATACAACTTCCCCTCGATGATCCCATCGATCTTTGGGATTTCACCCGGCTCATCGCCAAGTCCATCTGCCCCAGCATGCGAGAAGCCGAAGACTATGCCTGGCTCCAGAAGAAACTCGTAAAGCTGCCGACCTCGGATCTCGAGATCCAATCCGATATGTCAGCGGCAGAACGAACAGCGCTGCTTCGAATCTTGCCAGGCCTACCACCGCACGCCGGTATGCCCCCAAGAGAGCGAGAGGTGTTCATGGATGCCTATCTGAAGCATCCTGATCGCTTCCCTTGGAGGCCCGTGTTTGTGAGCGAAGAAACGGTTGCCGCCAACGGCCACCAGATACTCGAGATCCAAGAGAAGCATCGCCTCGCACTGCAGCAGGAAATCGCGTCCGGCCAGCTCATTGCATTCAATCAGCATCACATCGACGAGGGCCGTGCAGGAAAGAACATCTTCATCCGTCGCGAAGATGCGTTGAACTATCTCAAGGCACATCGGTTTCGCACAGTTGATGATCCGGGCTCTCGTTCCATCCACTCGGTGTCGAAACCGAAAGTGTCGGCTACAAAAACGGCAACATCATCCAAAGCACTTGAAGCCGATCACCAAAGTAATTCGGTGAAAGCAGACTCGACCACCGCCCCCGAAGGGATACCAACACTCGTTGACCCCGCGGCCCCCATAACGATGCCGATCTCGGCACCCCCGCGGCCAAAAATGAAGCCGCCATCCTCGCAACAGGACAGCAAGACTCACCGGTCACCGAGGGAATGCATGGAAACTTGGGTGGAACCCACGCGGCACAGCACTGCCACAGTGATCTTGCGCCGGCGCCAAGTCGAGGCGCGAACCTCGTTGTCGCGCTCGGCCATCTATGACCGACTCGACGCGAACTCCCCGCGCTATGACCCCACCTTTCCCAAGCAGGTGAAACTCGGCAGTTCGAGCGTTGGCTGGCTGGAAAGCGAAATTGAAAACTGGCTCGCAGCGAGAACCCGCGCGTCGCGCCAATGAGGCAACGATGCTCAACGCAGGGCTATCCATGCAGCAAGGTGCTGGCGCCCGCGCCGCCACTCTACCGCGCAAAAGTTACGTTGAATCCTCGTGGAGCGGCGCTGCTGAAAAGAGGGAATGACGAATCCAAGATTCAATTATCCGCCCAGTCTATGGCATCCCTCGTTTGGGTGGCGTCGCGAATGGTTGGACACAAAAAAACGACCCGTCAGCCTCGCCGAACTCAAAGAGCATTCTCAAACCCTCTCGACGATTCTTCAGCGACCTGAAGCTGATCCTTTTGCAATCGGCCTCACTCAAGCTCACGATTTATCCCAAAAGGAAAACGACACGCTCGCCTTCTTTGGAATTACGAACACACTCGTGCGGTCCGATCGCGATGGCGAACAAGAAATCCGAAGCCAACAACTTCGAATTCACGAATGGCTCCTTGATCGAATTTGGCCTCAACCATTCGATCCTGGTTATCAGGAAACGCTAGAGAGCTTTCGCGCGCATATTACTGACGACCTCCGAAGTTCCCCTTCGAGGCTGCGAACATGGCCGGAGATTATGCTTGAATCGGGGATAGCTCTCATCATCCTGAACTCCGAAGGCTTAGGCCACGCACCTTTGGATTTACAGCCATGGAAGGTCTATCCCCAGAGCCCGTCAATAACGCCGAATACAAAAAAAAGACATGCTCGGAAAGCCTTGAGTGTTTCTCAAATAAAGGAAATTCTGCGACACCGCTTGTTGCTGGGAAGCACCCGCAAATCCACAGCTGAGTCACTCGGCGTCAGCGCGGGTTCAGTATCGCACTTCACCACCCTCGCCAAAAAGGCTGGCTTGACGTGGAAGCAGATTGATGCCTTCACGGGCGCGCAAATTCTTGCCGTCATGCGACCCGACTTGGCCAAGCGCCAGCAGCCGGTCGAACCCGACTTCAACGCTGTTCACTATGCGCTTCAAAAGGGAGAGACGCTCAGACAAATGTGGAAAGAGTATCGAGCCCGATACAAAGGATTGCGCACGTACGGCTATTCGTATTTCCACGCCCTTTATTACCTGTGGCTGCCGGATGGTCATCTGGCAAAACGTGCAAGAAGCACGCACGCAGGTCGGCACAGGAATGGTTGAGCGCTCCGCTGACGCCAACAGCAATGTTAGCCAAAACTAACATTTCCATCTAAGAGGCTCGTGAGGAAGCAGTTCCTTGCGCACCCCGAGAAAACCGGTTAATTTGTACGGAAATCCCCCAGTAAACCGGCTAACTTGTACGAGAAAAATCCACTGGTATCGACCAAGTTTGCGATCCGCTAGATTGACCATCCGGCCCGCCATGCCCTACCCTCTTGTTCTCGAACCTCTCGACCCAATGCCAAGAAAGCGCATCCATCCCAACGCCCTAACGGAATCCGAGTGCTACCTTGCGTTGGCGATGGATCACCGCATCGTCTACGAGCGAATTGCTGATGGACGAGTCGCCATCCAATTCACGGATATCGGCGATCAAGTCGCTTTACTTATGCATGTTGACCGACTCGTCGCCGCCATCGGTAGCATCGACGACCCCACATGGGAACAAGTGAATGCCAAAAATTCGCCCCCGAGCCTCAGCGATCTCGGCCTGCAATATGAAAAAACGCTGCTCAGGCGCCTTGTTGAGTTGACGGACGTTCAAATTCATCCGACCATCAGATTCAAGCCGCGTTTTGAACGAAAGCAGGGAGACGCGAAGCCCATGGAATTACCTCAACTCGACGAACTGCTGCACAGCGAGCCATTTCATATTTTTAAGCAGGCTTGTATAGCAGCCACCGAGAAGGCGGCGCATCTACCGCTCGCCCCGAGAAAATCGAATCGCAAAGGTATTGCCGAAAGGTATGAACAGGATTTAATCCCACTGATTCGTTCCAGCGTGAGCAGCAGATCCTATAAGCGCCGGCTCTCCCATCGAAAGGAAGCTGCCACCTGCAATTGCAAGACGGGGACAGCGCTAGTGAATACGATCTTTGATGCGCACCCCGCACTGCAGGTCGTTCGACTTGAGCTGGGATATGCGATCCCCGCCTGGGCCGACATTGCCACCGCCAAACGTGACATGCAAAATTTTTGGAATCGCGCGCGCGGCACGAGCTATGAAAGTATATTTGCCAACTTGGCGGGATACACCAAGAAGCTCGAATTCACGTTCTCTAGAGGCTACTACTTCCACCTAATATTGCTGTTCGATGAAGCCACCTCGCGGAGCAACGATATCCGAGTGGCGGAAGTGGGGGGATTTTGGAAGAAGGTCACGCAGGGGCGAGGCGATGCATTTGACTGCAGCCTCTCCCCCAATGAGTACCATCAAGCCGGAATCGGCATAATTAATCGCTCGGATCAAGCGGCGCGAGACCAGCTTCTGAAGTACGGGATCGAGTACTTGACGATGAAGGACCAGTACCTGAAACCCCATGCAATTCGGACCAGGATTTTCGAGACCTCACAAGAAAAATCCTGGCTCACGAAACGCCGCAAGCAGGAAAACGCCCGCCAGTTCGCCATGGAACGCGAAGCGCGTCAGCAGGCGCCCTGATATGACGACGCCCCCATCCTCCTCTGTGGCCTGATCCTGGCCTCTGCAAAAGACGCTTTACGGTAGCGCGCCTGCATGCGGCGCACCCGCAAAGGCCATCAGACGAGGGGTCCGTCCCTCCCGCCTCGCGACAAGCATGGCCTTTCCTTCTGCATCCAGCGCGCGCGTTCGCTGCGGTCCCAAATGCCGTTCCGTGGCGGGAGGCAGGCCGCGCTCAGCATTGCTGCGAGGGTCCACGCGCGCGTCGTGACCATGGTGCTCCAGGGTCGCATTGAGAATCTCGGCCCAACTGGCTTTCCTCGCCCTGACCTCGGCCGCCAACGCCCCTCGGGTCTTACCACCACTGTCTTTCTTGCATCCCCCGAGCTCAGGGTAGGTCGGGTTGTAGCGGCGGAAGTGCTGCTCAGGGGAACGCTCTATGCCGTCAGGCATCCGACCAGAGACCATGATGTGCACATGAGGTTGAGGGCATCCGCCGATTGCAGCCACCGGGCGATGAATCGCATACTCGTAGGGCTTGGAACCTGCGGCCTCTTGCGCATAGCTGCGCGCCAACTCCGCGTTCTGCTCCAACGAAAGCTCGTTCGGCAGCGCCACCACCACCTCGTGATACACCGCTCCGTTGCTGCGCTCGTGCTTGTCGGCCATGCTCCAGAAATTCGCAGGCATGTCATTGGCCCAAGAGGGAAGATTGCCATGCCCTCGTGCGATCAGATCCTCCCGATCAGCGTAACAGCCAACCCGGTTGATGTAGTTGCCATGCTTGCGGCCACTACCCTTTTTCCCACTTTTGATTTCCCAGTAAAAACTCGCCACGTCCATTTCTCCTTTTTGGTAGGTTTGGAGAAACGGTAGATGCGCGTGTTTTCCTCTGGTCTCTTTCAAGCAGCAACTCGAAGCCCTTTCTCAACCTACACACCCACTACTCATGTTCTCCAAAACATGAGTGAGTGGAGTAGAAATTTACTGAGAGAGACAGAAGCAAGGACGAGGCTCAAGTGGCCTCCTCCTCATCCATCGCTGCGAAGGTCGTTCGCTCCATCTCGGCCAGAATATGTGGATGTCATCCACCGATTCGACAAGCCAATCGCATACTTTTCAAGCCTGTGAAGATGGCATTGCACCCAGGCTCTCAGAAGCACTTCTGCGCAGCGGGTACACAGACCTTCGCGTCCTTCAGGGCCAAGTCTGTGCCGTGAAGCAATTCAACTTCACCACCGCAGTGGTCGTTGGGCTGGACGATGTTGGGTATCAGCGCCGGTATTGCTACGAGCATCGGGTAGACGCCGAAGCTGCACTCGGGGCCTGGGATGGCCTCGAGCATCCCTCCGGACCTTGGATCAAGTGCAAGGGCGCTGGCATCGATCTACTGAATCCGAAGTTCTGCTGACCTTTCCTTCGTAGAGGCTTCAGGCGCCAGCATGTCCTTGGGGGCCATGCTCCCGAGAGATGCTATCGGTGAAAACACCTTCGCCGTGGGGCATCCGAAACGTCGTCCGGATCGAGGCCGGCGTGCCTTGACCTTTCCACCATCGGATTCGCAAGAGCTGGGCAATTTACATCGCGACGGACCATGACATGACAGCGATTCCCGCTGTCCTTGCGTTCGTTCAATTGCTCATTCTTCTGAGGAGCCGACATGAATTCCCCCTCGCCACACCCCAGCGGGCGCTGTTCCCGTTGCAACGTACCACTAAAGCAGCTCACCCAGACTTTGTCTCGCTCAAGACTTCATGCCACGAGTGGGGGAGGCCTGCTCATCTGGGCACCCGTGGATGCCACATCCCGAGAGGTTCTAGGGACCTACTGCATGAAGTGCGCAAAGGAGGATGCCGCCAAGGACGAAATTGAGCGCTGCGGGGTTTCTCTGACGAACAAGGCCGTCACCCCCTGGATCTCGTTGTGCGCCTGCTGCGGTATCAAGCCGCTCGATCTTCGCGAGGAAAACTTCGTCTATACGGTGGATATCGAGTACTTCAATGGTTACTTTGTAGCCAAGTTCTGTGAAGAAGTCTTCACCGTTTTTACTTGCCCGGATTGCGAGACACAGCCCTGCGATCTCTACACAGATGCCTTCGGTCGCTTGTAGCGAGACATCGCCCGGACTCTCTGAACAGACAAGGTGAAGCTGGCGCGTTCAGCCTCCCATTTGGCGACCTGGTCCTTGAAGGGGATGAACACGTGTTCGCGCGCGCTGTCGATCTCGGCGACTTTGAAGTCGAGCAGCTCGTCCGTGGAGTTGCAGCCCAGGCGGGTATTGACCTTCCCAGCGTGGCAAGCCGGATAAACGCAACGGGAGCTGCTTCAGCTCGGAAAAAACCAAATCGACTCCCGTCGCGAAAGGCAAGAAAGATGAAGGTCAAACGCGTAACCCCGATCACTGCGGCAATGAGCGTCGCGCTCGCGCTCGTGATCGCCGGCTGCAAGGAAACGGCACCGGCTGCCGCCCCCGCCAAGCCCCCCGACGTTCCGGTGGCCGAGGTGGTCGTCCGTCCGGTGACGCCATTCGTCGAGTTCACCGGCTCGCTCACCGCAGTCAAGCGGGTCGAACTGCGCCCGCGTGTCGGCGGCTACATCCAGGACGTGAGCGTGCCCGAGGGGCGCTTCGTCGAGAAGGGCCGCAGTCTCTTCGTCATCGATCCCCGGGTGTTCCAGGCCACGCTGAACGCCGCGACGGCGCGCCTGCGCCAGGCCGAAGCGGCATCGATGCTCGCCCAGGCAGACCATGCGCGGGCCGAACAGCTGTTCGCCCAGAAGATCGTCGCACGCGATCGCCTCGACACGGCGACCGCTGCACTGAATGCGGGCAAGGCGCAGGTCGATGCCGCGAAGGCTGCGCTGGATGCCGCCCAGCTCGACCTGAGTTTCGCGCGGGTCACGGCGCCGATCAGCGGCCGTGTCGGCCAGGCGCTCGTCACCGAAGGCAACTACGTCGCCAGTGGCGTGACCCCGCTCACGACGATCGTCTCGATCGATCCGCTGCACGTCTATTTCGATGTCGATGAGCGCACGTACCTGCGTTCCCTCGCCGCAGGCCGGGCCACCGCGGCCCCGCAGGGGACACAGGCGTCCAAGGTCATGGTGGCATTGCTCACCGACAAGACCTACTCGCGACCCGGCCGTCTCGACTATCTCTCTAACGCCAGCGATCGCGCGACGGGCACGGTGCGCGTGCGCGCCGTGGTTGCCAACCCCGATGGGCATCTGACGCCGGGCCTCTTTGCCAAGGTCAAGCTGGAAACCGGCGCGCCGCAAGCCCGGGTGCTGATCTCCGATCAATCGATCGGCACCGACCAGGGCAGCCGCTATGTGCTCGTTGTCGGCAAGGACGACAAGACCGAATACCGGCCCGTCGAACTGGGCCCGGTGGTCGACGGCCTGCGCGTGATCGAGCAGGGCCTGCAGCCCGGCGAGCGCATCGTCGTCAAGGGTCTGGTGCGCCCCGGCATGCAGGTCAGGCCGCAGCCGGCCGCGATCGACGGCACGCCCGCAGCAGCGGCGCCTCCCGCCTCGGGAGCCGCGCAATGACGTTCCCGCGTTTCTTCATCGATCGCCCGATCTTTGCCATCGTCCTCTCGATCCTGATGGTGATTGCCGGGGGCGTGGCCTTTTTCCAGCTGCCGCTCAGCGAGTACCCGGCGGTGACGCCGCCGACCGTGCAGGTGACGGCCTCTTACCCGGGCGCCAATCCCAAGGTGATCGCCGAAACGGTGGCCGCGCCGCTGGAGCAGGCGATCACCGGGGTCGAGGGCATGCTGTACATGTCCTCGCAATCGGCCACCGACGGCCGGATGATCCTGACCGTCACCTTCGCGCAGGGCACGAATGCCGACATGGCGCAGATCCAGGTGCAGAACCGGGTCTCGCGCGCGCTGCCGCGCCTGCCTGAAGAGGTGCAGCGCCAGGGCGTCGTCACGCAGAAGACCTCGCCGGACATCCTGATGGTGGTTCACCTGCTGTCGCCCGACAAGCGCTACGACCCGCTCTACATCTCGAACTACGCCTACCTCCAGGTGCGCGACGAGCTGTCCCGCATCGCGGGGGTGAGCGACGTGCTGGTCTGGGGCGCGGGCGAATACAGCATGCGGCTGTGGCTCGATCCGAACCTGATCGCCGCACGCGGGCTGACGGCCGGCGACGTGATCGCCGCGGTGCGCGAGCAGAACGTGCAAGTGGCGGCCGGCTCCGTCGGCCAGGCGCCCAACTCCAGCGCCGCCTTCCAGGTGACGGTGAACACGCTGGGGCGGCTGACCGACGAAGCGCAGTTCGGCGACATCATCATCCGCACCGGCACCGACGGCCAGGTGACGCGCCTGCGCGATGTGGCCCGCATCGAGATGGGGGCCGATGCTTACGCGCTGCGCAGCCTGCTCGACGGCGAGCCCGCCGTTGCGCTGCAGATCATCCAGAGCCCGGGTGCCAACGCGCTGGACGTCGCGCAGGCGGTGAGAACCACCATGCAGCGGCTCGAGGGCAACTTCCCCGCAGGGCTGAGCTCGCGCATCGCCTACGACCCGACGGTCTTTGTCCGTGCTTCGCTGGAGTCGGTGGCAACCACACTGCTGGAGGCGATTCTTCTGGTCGTCATCGTGGTGGTGCTGTTCCTGCGCAACTGGCGGGCGTCGCTCATCCCCCTCATGGCCGTGCCGGTGTCGCTGATCGGCACCTTCGCAGTCATGCACCTGATGGGTTTCTCGCTCAACACGCTGTCGTTGTTCGGCCTGGTGCTGTCGATCGGCATCGTCGTCGACGACGCGATCGTGGTGGTCGAGAACGTCGAGCGCCACATCGAGAACGGCGAGGCCCCCGCGCAGGCCGCGAGGCGCGCCATGGACGAGGTCACCGGCCCCATCATCGCGATCACCTCGGTGCTCGCCGCCGTCTTCATCCCGACCGCTTTCCTGAGCGGTCTGCAGGGTGAGTTCTATCGCCAGTTTGCGCTGACGATCGCCATCTCGACCATCCTGTCGGCGGTCAATTCGCTCACGCTCAGCCCGGCGCTCGCCGCGCTCCTGCTGCGCCCGCGCACGCACGGGGTCGTGCATGACCCGCGCAGCCTGCGTGGCCGTGCCGGTCGGTTCTTCGAGACGCTCGGCCGGCCGTTCCAGCGCGCACCGCACGCCTACGGCAACACGGTGCGCAAGGTCGTGCGCGTCAGCGGCGTGGCGCTCCTGCTCTACGGCGGGCTGCTCGCGCTGACCTACTTCGGCTTCAAGGTCGTCCCGCCGGGCTTCGTGCCGATGCAGGACAAGTACTACCTCGTGGCGATCGCCCAACTGCCCAACTCGGCCTCGCTGGACCGCACCGACGCCGTTGCCAAGCAGATGTCGAAGATCGCGCTGGCCGAACCCGGTGTCGAAAGTGTCGTGGCGTTCCCGGGGCTGTCGATCAACGGCTTCGTCAACGTGCCGAACGCAGCGGTCATGTTCGTCATGCTCGACCCGTTCAAGGACCGCACGACGCCCGACCTCACCGCGACTGCGATCGCCGGGCGCCTGCAGGCGAAGTTCGCCGGCATTCCCGACGGCTACCTCGGTGTGTTTCCGCCGCCGCCGGTGCCGGGCCTGGGGGCCACGGGCGGCTTCAAGATGCAGGTGGAAGACCGCAGCGGCGCCGGGCTCGATGCCTTGGTCCGGCAGACCCAGATCCTGATGACCAAGGCTTCCGAGTCGGGACAGGTGGTCGGCCTCATGACCAGCCTCGATGTCAATGCACCGCAGCTCGACGTGGCCATCGATCGCACCCAGGCCAAGGCCCAGGGGGTGCGCCTGGCGGATGTGTTCGAGTCGCTCCAGGTCTACCTGGGCTCGCTCTATGTGAACGACTTCAACCGCTTCGGCCGCACCTACAAGGTGACAGCCCAGGCCGATGCGGACCACCGCATGCAGGCCGAAGCCATCGGCCGCCTGCAGGTGCGCAACGCGGCCGGGGACATGCTGCCCTTGTCCTCGTTCGTCACCGTTTCGCCGAGCTCCGGCCCGGACCGCGTGATCCGCTACAACGGTTACCCGTCGGCCGACATCTCGGGTGGCGCGATGGCCGGTGTCAGCTCGGGGCAGGCAGTGGCGGTCATGGAGCGCCTGGCGAAAGAAGTGCTGCCTGAAGGCATGAGCTTCGAATGGACCGACCTCACCTACCAGCAGAAGCTGGCCGGGGATTCGGCGCTGTTCATCTTTCCGCTGTGCGTGCTGCTGGCCTATCTGATCCTCGCCGCGCAATACAACAGCTGGCTGCTGCCCCTGGCGGTTCTGATGATCGTGCCGATGTGTCTGCTGAGCGCAATCATCGGCGTCTGGCTGGTGGGCGGCGACAACAACGTGTTCGTTCAGATCGGGCTCATCGTGCTCGTCGGCCTGGCGGCGAAGAACGCCATCCTCATCGTCGAGTTCGCGCGCAGCCTCGAGGCCGAAGGGCTGAGTGCGCTGGATGCGGTCGTCGAGGCGTGCCGGTTGCGGTTGCGGCCCATCCTGATGACCTCGCTGGCCTTCATCGCCGGCGTCGTTCCGCTGGTCTTGGCCAGCGGCGCCGGGGCCGAGATGCGGCACGCCATGGGGATCGCGGTCTTCGCGGGCATGCTCGGCGTGACGCTGTTCGGCCTGTTCCTGACGCCGGTTTTTTATGTGGTGATGCGCGGCCTGGCGGCCCGCTTCGAGCGGCCCGGGTCAGGCACCCGAGCACGCATGGAAGGGAGCACGTCATGAGAAGTCTTCGTCAAGCCGCTCTTTTTCCCCTGAGCGCACTCCTGCTGCTGGCCGGCTGTGCGGCGGTGGGACCCGACTACGCAGCGCCGTCGCAGCGCACGTCGCAACTGCCCGCCAGCTTTGGCGAGCCGTCCACGGGCCTGGTCCCGGGAGCTGTCGAAGTGGCGTGGTGGCGCACCTTCGACGACCCGGCGCTGACCGCCTTGATCCAGCAGGCGCTCGCGGCGAACCATGACGTCGGCATCGCCGCCGCGCGGCTCGAGGAGGCGAATGCGGGGCTGCGCGAAAGCCGCCAGGACTTCCTGCCGCGCGGTGGGCCCTCGTTCAGCTACGAGAACCGCCGCCAGGCTGAAGTCGAACGCTTGCCCGGCCAACCGCGCCAGACCGAAACCTACCGCGGCGCGGTCGATGCCTCCTGGGAAATCGATCTCTTCGGCCGCGTGCGTCGCTCGGTCGAGGCGGCGCAGGCGCAAGCCGGCTCACGCGAGGCGCTGCTTCGCGGTGTGCAGGCGGGCGTCGCTGCGGCGGTGGCCGCCACCTGGTTCGAGCTGCGCGGCATCGAGAGCGAACTCGCAGTCGTCACCGACATCCGCCGAAGCCAGCGCGACAGCCTGGGCCTGGTCGAAGCGCTCGTGGGTGCCGGTTCTGCCAGCGAGTTCGACCGGCTCCGCGCCGAGGCGTTGTTGCGCCATGTCGAGGTGGCCGTGCCTGAGCTGGAGCGCCGCCGCGCGGCCTCTGTCAATGCACTGGCCATCCTGCTGGGCGAAACGCCGCAGACGTTCAGGCCACCCGCCGTCACGCCGGCGCCTGAAACGCTGGCCGTTCGAGAGATCGCCGTGGGCGATCCTGCAGCGCTGCTTGCACGGCGCGCCGACATCGCAGCGGCCGAACGAAACCTCGCCGCGGCGACTGCCCGCATCGGGGTGCAAACGGCGGCGCTCTACCCCGAGGTCCAGGTGCACGGCTCGATCGGCTTTGTTGCGGGGAGCCTCGATGCGATGAGCAGCGCGGGCGCGCTGTCCGGTGTGCTCGGCCCGAGCATTCGCTGGTCTGTGCTCGACACCGGGCGCGTGCGCGCACGGATCGCCGCCAGCGAGGCACGCACGCAAGAGGCTCTGATCGCCTACGACCAGACCGTGTTGCGCGCCCTGCAGGAAACCGACGACGCCTTCAAGGCCTATGGCGCCGCGGGAGCCACGCTGGGGCTGCGTCTGCAGGAGTCCGCGGCGAATCGCGAGGCGGCCCGTCTGGCCCGGGTGCGGTTTGCGGCAGGTGAAGGCCTCTACCTGGATGTGCTCGAAGCCGAACGGTCCGACTTCACCAGCCGGCGTGCGCTCGCCGTCGCACGCACCCACCAGCGGCTTGCCGTGGTCAGCATCTACAAGGCGCTGGGCGGTGGCTGGGAAGGCTGCGCGCAGGCCGACCACGGCTGCGGCGGGGCCGATGGAACGTCGAACCCGCGCGTCATGAATCAAATCGCACAAAAGCCTTGACCTTCACACGATGTCAATCTTTAACCTTGGCATCAACACACACATCCAAGGGGTAGTTCATGGCTTCCGTTGCCCTCCCAAGAGGCATTCCTCCCGCCCGCTCCCAGGCCGCCCGCCTGAGCCTGCCCGTCGAAGGCATGACGTGCGCCTCGTGCGTCGGCCGTGTCGAGCGCGCGCTGAAGGCCGTCCCCGGCGTGCAGACGGCCGCGGTCAATCTGGCCACCGAGCGCGCCGACATCAGCTTCACCGGCGCGGCCGATGCGCAGGCGGCCGTGCGGGCCATCGAAGGCGCCGGCTACACCGTGCGCGAAGAGACCACCGAACTCGCCATCGAGGACATGACCTGCGCGTCGTGCGTGGGCCGGGTCGAGAAGGCGCTGGCACAGATCCCGGGCGTGCTCCAGGCCAGCGTCAACCTGGCGACCGAGCGCGCGCGGGTGCGCCACCTGGCCGGAGTCGTCACCACGGCCGACCTCGAAGCGGCGGTTGAGCAGGCGGGCTACAAGTCCCGCCGCCTGTCCGCCGAAACAGCGAATGCGGACGACCAGGACAGCGCGCGTCGCGAGCGCGAGGCGCAGGGGCTGCGGCGCGCCTTGCTTGTTGCCGCCACACTCACCTTGCCCGTCTTCGTGCTCGAGATGGGCTCGCACCTGATTCCCGCCATGCACCATTGGGTGATGGGCGTCCTGGGCCAGCAGACGAACTGGTACGTGCAGTTCGTGCTTGCCACCCTGGTGCTGTTCGGTCCGGGCCTGCGCTTCTTCCGCAAGGGCGTGCCGGCGTTGCTGCGCGGCGCCCCCGACATGAACTCGCTCGTCTCGGTCGGCACGGCGGCGGCCTACGGCTATTCGGTGGTCGCGACCTTCGCGCCCGACGTGCTGCCGCCGGGCACCGCCAACGTCTACTTCGAAGCCGCCGTGGTCATCGTGACCCTGATCCTGCTCGGGCGCGTGCTCGAGGCGCGCGCCAAGGGGCGCACCTCGCAGGCGATCAAGCGGCTGGTCGGGCTTCAGGCCAAGACCGCGCGCGTCGTGCGCAACGGCGCCACTGTCGAGATTGCGCTCGACCAGGTGACCACCGGTGACGTGGTGCTCGTTCGTCCGGGCGAGAAGATTCCGGTCGACGGCGAAGTGGTCGAAGGCGCCTCCTACGTCGACGAAAGCATGATCACCGGCGAGCCGGTGCCCGTGTCGAAGGGCGTGGGCGCCGAAGTCGTCGGCGGCACGATCAACAAGACGGGCGCCTTCAGTTTTCGCGTCACCAAGGTCGGTGCGAACACGGTGCTCGCGCAGATCATTCGCCTGGTCGAGGAAGCGCAGGGCTCCAAGCTGCCGATTCAGGCGCTGGTCGACAAGGTGACCATGTGGTTCGTCCCGGCGGTGATGGCCGCGGCCGCATTGACCTTCGGGGTCTGGCTGGTCTTTGGCCCTGAGCCGGCGCTGACCTTTGCGCTCGTCAATGCGGTGGCGGTGCTCATCATTGCCTGCCCGTGCGCCATGGGGCTGGCCACGCCGACCTCGATCATGGTCGGCACGGGCCGCGCGGCCGAACTCGGCGTGCTCTTTCGCAAGGGCGAAGCCTTGCAGGCGCTGCGTGATGTGAGCGTGATCGCGCTCGACAAGACCGGCACGCTGACCAAGGGACGCCCCGAGCTGACCGATCTCGTGCCCGCCGAGGGCTTCGCCTACGAAGAGGTGCTGGCGCTGGTGGCCGCGGTCGAGACCCGCTCCGAGCACCCGATCGCCGAAGCCATCGTTGCCGCCGCCGAGCAGCGCGGCATCGCGCTCGACCCCGTCGAAGACTTCGACGCGACGCCGGGCTTCGGCGTGTCGGCCCGGGTCTCGGGCCGCACCATCGCCGTCGGCGCGGACCGCTTCATGACGCAGCTCGGTCTGGACGTGGCGAGCTTCCTGCCCTCTGCCCAGCGCCTGGGTGCGCAAGGCAAGAGCCCGCTCTATGCCGCGATCGACGGCCGTCTGGCAGCGATCATCGCGGTCGCCGATCCGATCAAGGAAACGACGCCTGCGGCGATCAAGGCGCTGCACGCGCTCGGCCTCAAGGTCGCGATGATCACCGGCGACAACGCGGCCACGGCCGCGGCAATCGCCCGGCAGCTCGGCATCGATGAAGTCGCCGCCGAGGTCTTGCCCGATGGCAAGGTCGCGGCGCTGAAGAAGTTCCGGGCCAATGGCGCGCGGGTCGCCTTCGTGGGTGACGGCATCAACGACGCGCCGGCACTCGCCGAAGCCGACGTGGGCCTGGCCATCGGCACGGGCACCGATGTGGCGATCGAGGCGGCCGACGTGGTGCTGATGTCGGGCGACCTGCGCGGCGTGCCGAACGCCATCGCGCTCAGCCAGGCGACGATCCGCAACATCAAGCAGAACCTGTTCTGGGCCTTCGCCTACAACGCCGTGCTGATCCCGGTCGCAGCCGGCGCGCTCTACCCGGTGAACGGCATGTTGCTGTCGCCGATCTTCGCCGCGGCGGCGATGGCGCTCTCCAGCGTCTTCGTGCTCGGCAACGCGCTGCGGCTCAAGCGCTTCCGCGCACCCATGGCGGTCGAAGCCCGCACCGAGACGGCGCACAGTGCGGCGGCATCACCCCGGCCACGCCTGGCGAACGACTGAGGAGGCAGCCATGACCACCCGCGCAACCTATCCCCCCGTCGTCATCTACACGACACCGACCTGCCCCGACTGCCGGATGCCGAAGGCCTGGCTCGAAAGAGAAGGGATCGCATTCGAAGAACGCGATCTCACCAACCCCGAGATCATGGCGCAAGCCAAGGCACGCACCGGCGTGCGCGTCGCACCGATCACCCTGGTGGGCGATCAGGTCTTCTACGGCACGTTCCCGTCGCAGAAGCCGGGCTTGATCGAGGCCCTCGGCCTGCCCCGTCTCGATCGGGAGGGCGCGCCATGACGAAGCAGGTCGCGCTGCGCCAGGCCGGACGCACCATCGCGGTGGCCGAGGGCGTCACGATCCTCGACGCGGCGCTCGCCGAGGGCATTGCCTATCCGCATGGCTGCCGCTCCGGTCGCTGCGGGTCGTGCAAGTCGCGCCTCGTCAGCGGTTCGGTCGAACTTCTCGAGCACAGCCGCTTCGCGCTGTCGCAGGAGGAGAAGGCACAAGGGTTGATCCTTGCCTGCCGCGCGATCCCCACCACCGATGCGAGCGTCGCCTGGATTGGCGGCGACGAGGAAGCGCCATCCCATCCGCGCCGCCGGCTGAACGGCCGCGTGACGGCGATCGAGAACGCGACGCACGACATCAAGCATGTCCAGCTCGCCATCGAAGGGGCCGATCCGCTGGCCTTTGCAGCGGGCCAGTACGCCCGGCTCACGTTCCCGGGTGCGCCCACCCGCGACTATTCGATGGCCAGCGGGCCTAGCGAGCCAACGCTTGAATTCCACATCCGCCGGGTGCCCGGTGGTGCCGCGACCCGGCGCATCCACGCACTGTTGAAGCTCGGCGATCCGGTGTGGGTCGAAGGGCCGTTCGGGTCTTCCTACCTGCGCGAGCAGCACGCCGGACCGATCCTGTGCATTGCCGGCGGCTCGGGCCTGGCGCCGATCAAGGGGATCGTCGAGGCGGCCCTTGCGGGTGGCATGAAGCAGCCGATCCATGTGTATTTCGGCGCACGCAGCGATCGCGATCTGTATCTCGTCGATCACTTCGAGGCCCTGGCCCAACGGCACGCCAACTTGCGCTTCACGCCCGTCGTCTCCAGCGCGCCCGCGGAGGTGCGTTGGCGCACGGGCCTGGTGACCGAGGCCGTCGCCCAGGACCTGCACGACCTCGACGGCTGGAAAGCCTATGTCGCCGGGCCGCCACCGATGGTCGAAGCGGCCATGCAGCTCGGCACGGCACGCGGGCTGCGGTCCGAGGACCTGCATGCCGATGTGTTCTTCACGCCAGAAGAAGCATCGGCACACCACTGAGCCCCCGGTTCGTCGGGTGGCATTCGATCAATCCCTTGTGAGGAAGAAATGATGAACATCGGCCAAGCAGCCACGTTCTCCGGCGTCTCGGCGAAGATGATTCGCTACTACGAGCAGATCGGCCTGATCCCGAAAGCCAGCCGTTCCGACGCAGGCTATCGAAACTACAGCGCGGCGGACGCGCACAGCCTGCGCTTCATCCGCCGCGCACGCGACCTCGGTTTTTCTGTCGAACAGATCTCGGAGCTGCTGGTCTTGTGGCACGACCGTGAGCGCGCGAGCGCCAACGTCAAGGCGATGGCGCTCCAGCATGTCGCCGGCCTGAACGGGAAGATCGCCGAACTGCAGGCGATGGCGCAAACGCTCGGACACCTGGCCGACCACTGCCACGGCAATGACCGCCCGGACTGCCCGATCCTGGCGGACCTGGCCCAACCCACCGCCGCCGCGGTGACGAAGCAACGCACACAGGCGTCCCATCGCACGCCGCGGTTCGGCGTCGACACGCCGGCCTCGTCACGCCATCGCGCAGCCCCGGCGACGCCTTCGTGAGCGCGGGACAAGAAATTCACCGAAAGGTGTTGACCTTGCCACGCTGTCAAAACCCACAGTAGCCACTCACAGCAACCAACCAGGAAATCCAGATGCTTCGTTTCTACATCCCCAACATGACGTGCGGCGGCTGCGCCAAGTCCGTCACCGCAGCGCTGCGCAGCGTCGATCCGCAAGCCCGCATCGAAACCGACCCGCCCACGCGTGAAGTCCGCGTCGAAAGCGCCCTGGACGAAAGCGCCTTCCTCGCGGTGCTTCGCGAGGCCGGATATCCGGACAAGCAGTGACCCACGCAATGACCCACTGATCAAGGAGCAGGACACATGAACATCAAGCATCTTCTGGCGATCGGCGCGACGGTGGCAGGCGCCGCCGCATCGCCATCGTTCGCGGCACAGCCGCCCCTGAAGGGCGCGTTTGCCCTTCCCGGCGTGACCGAGAAGGTCACGGCCGAACTCGTGGTCCGAGAGACCGGGCCGCTCACGCGCGAGTTGCAGATCGCATTCACTGACAAGGCGACGGGCCGGCCGATCACGCAGTTCGACGAGGAACTGACGCAGGAACTCCACGTGCTGGCAACTGACAGCAATTTCTCCAGCTTCGTGCACGAGCATGCGGGCAAGCGAGGCGCAGACGGCCGCTTCAGCGTCGCGATGCGCTTTCCGAAGCCTGGCACCTACCATGTCTACGCCGACGCCATGCCCAAGGGCCTGGGCCAGCAGGTCGTGCGTTTCGACGTGCCTGTGGGCGTGGCCACGGGCCCGGCCGCACGGCAGCAAATGCCCGTCAGTGCAACCCAGGGAGCCGATGGCCCCTACACGGTCAAGCTGGACGCCTCGACGCTTCG
>RCUK01001039.1_pt1 | contig 19293 bp, 13 predicted proteins | sample 2166381 | NCBI WGS metagenome assembly RCUK01 (sample SAMN09932809, study PRJNA488358) | compost metagenome | isolation source: compost soil in an enriched community | place: Germany: Experimental Botanical Garden | reverse complement strand
GCTGTATGCAGTATACCGGTCCGTTAATGGCCAAAGGAGTCGAGGATACGCTGATGTTTACCTACAATCGTTTTGTTGGCCACAGTGAAGTTGGAGATGCTCCGGATGCATTTGGGATACCGCTTGATGGGTTTCATAATGAAATGCTGAATCGCCGGCAACATTGGCCACTCAGTATCAATGCGAGTGCTACACATGATACTAAAAAAGGGGAGGATGTAAGGGCCAGATTGAATGTGCTTAGCGATCTTCCTGAGGAGTGGAGCCTGCTGGTTGAACAGCTTAATCGTATTTTTAGCAGTTTGCAGCATAAGGTGCCAGCCTATAAACAGTTACACGACAATGATATTTATCTACTCCTGCAGACCATTATCGGTGCCTTGCCTTTTCTAGAAGATGATGAGCATGATATTGATAACCGTTTAGCAGAGTTTATTGTAAAAGCCTTGCGGGAATCTAAAAAACGGTCAGACTGGGCAAATCCGGATGAGGTTTACGAGCATAAACTGAATAAGTTTTCGCAGGTTATTTTAAACGAAAGGCTGGAAAGCGGAAAATTGATCAAAGACTTTTTGAAGCGAATTTCAGACTTTGCAATAATCAATAGTTTAGCGCAGCTTACTTTAAAATTTACCTGCCCTGGCGTTCCGGATATTTATCAGGGAACCGAATTATGGGATTTAAGCCTTGTTGATCCCGATAACAGAAGGCCTGTCGATTATAGTAGCAGATCCAAAATGATGGAAGCGCTAGAAACACCTGCTGACTATAAAAAACTTTGGGAAGACAGGTTTTCTGGAAAGTTGAAAATGTGGTTAACCAAAACTTTGCTATTGATCAGAAAATCCGAAGCTGATGTTTTTGAACTTGGTACCTATATTCCCTTAACGGTTGAAGGTAAGTATAGTAAGCATATCTGTGCTTTTGCAAGGAGGTATAAACACCGCTGGATCATAACGGTTGTTCCCCTTGGTTTTGCCAAATGCTGTAAAATCCAGCATGTACCAATTAGCGATTTCGATTGGGAAGATACTGCTGTTATTTTTCCGCAGGAGACACCCTTAACATGGGAAAATCTATTTACTGGTAAAAAAGGGGCTAAAGATCCATTACAGAGGGGTATACGCATCAGCCAGTTGTTTAATGAAGTTCAATTGGCGGTGATCAGGTTAAACCCTAAAAAAAGTGGACGTTCTGCCGGGGTATTGATGCACATCAGTTCCTTACCATCCAGTTTTGGTATCGGCGATCTGGGCCCCAGTGCATATAAATTTGTAGATTTCCTTTACGCTTCGCGGCAAAGTTATTGGCAGATTCTGCCCCTCAATCCGGTAAAAAAGGAGAACGGGTATTCTCCTTATTCCAGCAGTTCTGCTATGGCCGGAAATACCATGCTCATTAGTCCGGAAGTTTTATTCGAGGACGGGCTTTTGAGTAAAAGCGATCTTGATGCCTTCCTGTTACCGGCAACACCACAAGTTGATTTTGAAAAAACAGCAGAAATGAAACAGCATGTTTTAGGTAAGGCCTATCAGCGCTTTAAAAGTATAGGTAACAAGAAACTGGTTGCGAGCTACCACTCATTTTGTAAGGCCGAAGAGCGCTGGCTCACTGATTTTTCTATTTATACCCATTTAAAACAGTTTTATAAAAATAGTGAATGGTTCAACTGGCCAGAAAAGTTTAAGTCTAAAAATAAAAAGGCAATTACTGAATATGAAAAAAACCACCTGGTCGAGATTGAGGAAATAAAATGGAACCAGTTTATTTTTTACCGTCAATGGTACAAATTAAAAGCCTATGCAAATAATAAGGGAATAAGATTGATCGGCGATCTTCCATTTTATCTGGATTACGATGCGGTTGAAGTATGGGCAGAGCCTCAAAATTTTCTCCTTGATAAAAATGGAAACAGAACTGTTGTTGCGGCGGTACCTCCAGATTATTTTAATGAAAAAGGGCAGTTGTGGGGAATGCCGATTTACAATTGGGAGAGGATGGAGCAGGAAGGGTTTAAATGGTGGAAAAACCGGCTCAAGAAAAGCAGAAAAATATACGACCTTGTGCGTCTGGATCATTTCAGGGCTTTTGCGAGCTACTGGCAGGTTGCAGCTGATCTTGATGATGCTGTAAATGGTACCTGGAAACCTGGGGCGGGTGCTCAATTTTTTAAATCCATGAAACGAAAATTCGGCGAACTTCCATTCATTGCCGAAGATCTTGGCGAAATTACTGAAGATGTGGTCCATTTAAGAAAACAGTTCGGCTTGCGCGGCATGAAAGTAATACAGTTTGCATTTGGCGAAGACCTGGCAGTTTCTCCCCATATTCCGCATAATTTTGAATCGGTGAATTTTATTGTCTATACCGGAACCCACGACAACAATACAACTTTGGGATGGTTTAAAAATGAAACAGATGAAGCGCTTCGAAAACGGCTATCGAACTATGTGGGGACCAGCGTTAATGAAACGAATATTAATATGGTCATGATCAGGCTTTGCTATTCTTCAATTGCTGAAATTGCAATAATCCCCATGCAGGATATTATGCAGTTGGATGATGCCGCTAAAATGAATATGCCGGGTAAAGCATCCGGTAACTGGGCATGGCGGGTAGATGAAGGATTTATTACCGAAAAAATGATAAACTGGTTGAAATCAGAAACCGAACTTTACAGACGCTAAATTATAAAATACCTGGTTATCCCTTAGGCAGTTGTGATAAACTTTTGCTCATTAAAAGCACTGTGCCCAAAAAGAGAAGTAGTCCGCCGGCCAGGTATTTACGGTGGGCCTTAGGCTTTCCAGGCATTCCCCAGCCGCCGTGTATGGCATTACCAAAAGGAAGCGGAGAGAAAATATTGCCATTTGTTTTTTCGATGTCAGGTGCATTTTTTAAGTAATTACGGATCACCGCTCCGGCTATATTCCTTGTAATTGCCGGAAAAATGGCATAAGAGAGGCGGAGCAGTATCGAAGTGCTTCCAATCATCGTTTGCGGTTTTGGTTGCTTAGAAAGTTTGAGTATGCTTAGCGCAACACGCATCGGATCGTAAACCGGTGGTGCAGGTTTTAAACTTTTTCCGGTGTAATTTGCCGCATGCTGGATCCCTGGTGTATCTAAAAATGCTGGAAAGGCATCGCAGATATAAATATTGGGGTACCTGGATAATTCTGTTTTAAGGGCTGCACTATAACCCTTCAAGCCAAACTTGCTTGCAGAATAGGCCACACCATAAGGTACAGGAAGAAAGCCCCCGATAGAGATATTGTTGATGATGATACCTGAACCCTGTTTTTTAAAATATGGGAGAACAGCATGAGCTCCGTTCATGTAGCCGAGCAGGTTAGTGCGCAACACCTGCTCCGAAACTTCCATTGGTGTAACATCAAATTCGCCGATAGCGAGTACACCCGCATTATTTATCCAGATATCTATTCCAGGTCCAAAATTGTCCGCGGCAGCTGCCAGATTAATGACCTGTTTATAATCGGATACATCTGCTTCAACCGTTAACACTTCTGCGCCGAATAATTCACATTCCTCGGCCAGTGATGTGAGTTCGTTCATATTGCGGGAAGAGATCACCAGTTTATCTCCATTCTGAGCAAACACTGTAGCCATTGCTCTGCCAGCGCCACTTGAAGCACCTGTAATTACAACCGTTCTTTTTTCCTTCATCATTATTGTACAACCCATTCTGCCAGAAAAATGTTTTTTGTTATGCTTTAATTCAGATTAGCTAAACTTTAATAGATTTTTCATTGTTGTTTATTGTACCATAGGCTGTTTATGAAGCTTTATTCATTATCTATATAAAATTTAAACTATGAAAGCAGCAGTATTCCACAAACCTGGCGATATCAGGGTAGACAATGTACCCGATCCGGAAATTCTTGATCCCAGGGATGTAATCCTTAAAGTAACTTCAACCGCAATCTGTGGCTCCGATCTGCACATCTTAAGCGGTGCAGTTCCGCAAAAAGAACCTTTGGTTATGGGGCATGAATTTATGGGGATAGTTGAAGAGGTTGGCGCCTCCATTACGAACCTGAAGCGGGGCGACAGGGTAGTAGTTCCCTTTCCCATTGCATGTGGTAAGTGTTTTTTCTGTACTCATGAAGCTTCACCTGCCTGCGAGAATTCGAATTTTAAAAACTATGGACCAAATGGTGATATGATGACCCAGAAGGGCGGTGCACTCTTTGGTTATACCGATCTTTATGGTGGCTACTCAGGTGGCCAGGCGCAATATGTGAGGGTACCATATGCCGATATCAGTCCGCGTATTGTTCCCGATCATTTAAGCGATGAACAGGCACTGTTCCTTACCGATATTTTTCCAACCGGTTGGTCGGCCATTGATTGGGCGCAGTTAAAAGGGGGAGAAGTAGTCGCCATCTTTGGATCTGGTCCGGTTGGGTTAATGGCACAAAAAGCAGCCTGGATAAATGGTGCCAGCCGGGTAATCGCAATTGATCCCCTAGATTATAGGCTCGAAAAAGCAAAGGCGGTAAATAAAGTTGATACGCTGAACCCACATAAAGTGGATGTAGTGGAAGCAATAAGGGAAATGACGGGCGGACGGGGAGCTGATGTATGTGTAGATGCGGTGGGATTTGAGCCCGAACGTAGCTTTATGGATAAGGTAAAGGCAACCTTCAATTTTGAAAAAGGTTCCATAAAAGTGCTCGAAATGTGCTTTGAAGCTGTTCGCAGAATGGGAACAGTATCTATTATGGGTGTTTATAGTTCGCCTTACGATAACTTTCCGCTCTTTAGAATTTTCGACAAGGGTATTACCATCAAACAGGGCCAGGCACCCGTACTTAACTATATCGATAAACTTGTTGGTTTGGTAAATGATGGAAAGGTTGTGCTTGATGACATTATTACCCATACTCTTCCCCTTGATCAGGCAGCACACGGCTATAAGATCTTCGACGAAAAGGAGGAGGATTGTGTAAAGGTTGTTTTAAAGCCTTAATAGCTATTTAGAAATTAAAATTCTTCACCCATCAGCGCAGCTATCCTTAAAACAACATGGAAAAACTCATTGAACAGCTTAAAGCATTTTTAGGAAACAGAATTATGGATCTGAAGATAAAGGGACCAGCGAAAGTTGATATTCTGATTGATGACAAGCAGCCCTTAGAACCCCTCGCATCAGAACTGCGGAACCATATTATAGAGATTGTTGATAAAAATACACTGGCAAAGATAAACTTTGTCCGGGCCGACGGCACATTGGCCGATAGTTTTTCCCTCAACCAGTAAATGCATTAACCGCAGAAAAAAATCAATTGTTAACAGTCCAAAAAGAGGCGTAAGCTAAAAAAACTATGGATAAGAAAATACCAAAAAGAAAAAATAAACCTGCCCAGCCAGAGAACGGCAGAACGGCAAAACTGGAATCTTTTGTAGCTGAAAATTTTCGGATTAACGAAGTCTTTTCAGCGTGTGGGCGCAAAAATTGCAAATGGTTAATTTAATGATTTCCCCTATATGAAAATTGTTTGCTCGCCAGATTGAATAATAGTCTTTGAACTGCTCAGGGCCTGCGATTTAGGATTCTATTAGATATCTTTGGCCGCCCAAGGGTAAAAATTCAATATGTCCTTCCCTGGTTTTTTGGCTTTTTAGTGCATTGCCTTCAGCATCTTTCATTTTAAAGGCGGGAAGTTTTGTTTCACTATCTCTAATGATCCTAAGACGGCAGGTGATTCTGTGGTCTCCGCCAATATTGAGTTCAACATTCCCCTGTCCGGTATTTCTCAATGCGGTTAAAGGGTAATCACAAAAAAGCATGTGACCACTATCAAGCTTATGGTAATGACGTGGCAATATGCCGAATGCATTACCGGCGCCATAAACTTCCTGACCTACTTTGCCACTGTTTTCCCAGCCATCATGAAGATCCTCCAGGGCAATCCAGAGTTTTCTGTCAACCTCTCCAATCTTTACTTCCCCGGAAAGTAAATCATCGGGTAACATAGGAGGATAATAAAAAGGTGCCCGGTCAACAAGATGACGTATGTATTCCGAAATAAGTAAACGGATGGCCGGAAGGATTTTGACTCCTTTTGCATGCTTGAGGTAGTCGTGAAAGGCACAAAATACTTCCTGCTCTTCATAAACCGCCGTATAAGGGGCATCGGATAATGGAAATAGAGCGAAAAATGAAGGAAATCCCTTCCCATGTCCATAGTGGCAGTCCCAGAGATGTACATTTTGAAATATATTTGCCATGCAAAGATTTGAAAGTTCAAGATAGGTTTTGTTTTTAGTGAGTTTGTACAATCTCAACAGCGCACCGGCAGAAAATGCGGTGTTATTAGCCTGGTAGAAAAGTTTAAACCTTTTTCCCTGGAGTGTTTTTGCCGCCTTTTCGGCCTCCTGCAGATACTTATCATCATTGGTCAGTTCATAGGCCTGGAGGAGTACATGTGCGTATAGCCCAGCTACGTCGTGCTGACCGCCTTCCCCAGGACGGGTTTCTGCTTTTACTACTTCCAAGGTACTCATGTTATAAAACACCGGCCAATTGTATTTAAAATGCCTTGCAACCATAATGGCATATGGAAGTGACTCCAAGAAAAGTTTTTCTGCGGCACGGTCCCCGAGCATGGACAGGCGCGACAGGTTGAGCAATGGGTGGTGAAGATACCACGAGTCCATTACATCCGGTTTTTTTTGTTCCTCTTCCCCTTTGAGCTTATCTTGCGCGGCCGGTAGCCATCGTACAATCGTTTTGAGCTTTTCATCATAAAATTCTCCAAGCCCATCTTTTATCTTTTTTATAACAGGAAGGTTTCTTCCGCTCCATCTGGTGTAATCCATCAGTGGCAGTAGGACTGCAAGCTGTACCATTATTTCCGGCGGGGTATCGTAATCGGATACATAAGCATTAAAATAGTGGTTGCCTTCTACCTGGCACCAGCAGCCCGGGGATTCGGTAAGATCGTGCAGCCCCTTTTCCAGAATTGTCGGCCAGTGGACATAATTAGTCTTTCGCGGTGGGATTTCTATGTATACCGCTGCGAGCATGTTGAGGTATTGTTCGCTTAGGTGCGCTTCTGATTCTGGTGTATTGCCATCAAATGCTACAATTGCATCGCTGATAATGTATTCCGTGTTTTTCTTGAGCCCAAAATCTGTTGTAGGTGGAAGGGAAAAACCGATTTCAGGCCAAAGTCCGCCAACGGTTTCCCCCGCTGAGGTTTGGGTGTCCTGGTTATATTGCTGAAGGCTGGTGAGGTTCTGGAGATAGAATACACTGCCCCGCTTCTCTTTTAAGAATGAAAAATGCAAAATTCCCGAACGTGTGCCTACTTGCTTGACGTGTATGGTCCCATGCGGTTTTTTTTGATTTCTGTTTACCGGGATAATAATGTCCTTCGGCCAGAAAGGGATATGGATATCCGTGTCTGGGACCAGCATTGTAGCAAATTTTAATACTGGATAGTCTTTGTCTTCAATTTGGATACGGCTCTTAAAGGTTCCCATTACAGACTCCATCGAAATTGTGATGCCATTTTCTTTGATCATCTTACGTTTCACTTTAAGTTTTCCGCCAGGGCAATAGGCAGCGCGAAAAACGGTGCTCTCTTCCGGCCATTGCACTTTGATGTAAAGCGCTGATGGGGAACAGAGCACTGTAAAGGTAAATGTGCCTATCTGTTTTTGTAAGAGCTGAGGTATTGAATCATTTGAGAGCTCTTCAGCGGCAGCTGCCTGCCATGGTGAAATTCCTTCCATAATTAAATATCTGGTATATAGATGTAAAACAAGTTATTGCCAATTGGTTGTAAATTTTTGAATGTTTGCTATTGTAATGGGTACTAGAACAACATTGGCTATTGTAAAGTTGTTTTGGAAATATGAAGACCTGTTAGGAATATTTCCATCCAATCCAATATTGCTTCCGCTCTACACATAGACCTGCTCGAATCCTTGAGCTCTACTTTTTAGCTACTATCCTAAAAACTAGAATGGTGGGTATGAAGGCAAAATACGGTTAAAAAATGAAGAGAAGAGATTCCGCCAGTTTTACTTTTAAACTGGCCAAGGGTATTACCCACAGTTCGGGCCTGGGTTTTGATCCTGCTCAGATTTTGAAGTTAATGGGGGCTGTCTCTGAGTGGAAAAGAAAGACTGTCTGCTCGTGCAGTTTCCCCTAAGCGTGAGAGCGGCCAATTTCCCCCAGTTGGCATGGCTAATGGCCACCTTGCGGAATCATGACCCCGGTAATGAGTCGAAGATTGCGCGGGGATTTCGCCACTCTTCCTTTTACACAGCAATAATAGTAATTGACCTTTTGGAAGCGTATGGACTTGGGATGGTTATACATGACAAGGTTGCTGCGGCAAGTTCGATTGATTCCCTTGGCAAAGATTTCCGTTACCTTAGGTTTCAGCGGGCCAAGCGGAAATGTAGTATTAAATAGTTGATTTTGACGTGTTATCTCACGAATTAATATAGTGAAAAATGTACAAATGGATATAAAATAAGTACGATTCGACAATCTCAGGAACCCTATTAATGAGGTTATTTGTTGAAATTAAATAACTATCTAACCAAATTAATTAAAAACATGGAACAATCATTCCTAAAAAAGCACCAACGCTTGGCGATCTTCATTTTGCTGGCCGTTATTGCACCGATTGTATTTTCGGCCTGTAAAAAAAACAGGCTTGAGGAGGAAAGCATTAAACTTTCACCCAATTCAAAAATGAGTGCTAATCTGGCTGCCGCTGTCAATCCCATCAATCCGCTTGCAAATGCAAACGCGGCTTATGACGGTTTTCTGAGTGCATTTCTCGTGAAATCTGGTAATGCCACCTACATTGTCGACGGCCTCAGTAAGCGTGATCGGGCTTATTTTTGGGACAGGCATTTATGATTACCGGCCTTATTGATGCTTATGAGCGAAACCCGACGCCTTCCCGTAAGCAACTGATCATTGATCTGACAAACTCTTTTTTAAACCAGGAAACCTATGACTGGTCCTGGAACTCGTGGACAGATGATATCGCATGGGCATGCATCGCCGTCATGCGCGCTTACAATGTTACCGGGGATGTAACCTACCGCACGGTTGCCGCCAACAACTGGAACTTTGCATTCAATCGGGGATGGGACAATGTTTTGGGGGGCGGTCTCTGGGAGAATATGGACAAACATACCAAGGCCTCGCTTGCCAATAACCCAATGATCATCAGTGGTGTTTTTCTTTATGAGGCCACCGGGGATGTAAATTATCTTAATAAAAGCAAGCAGATCTACACCTGGTTCAGGAGCAGCGGAATTTATAACATCACAACAGGTGTGGTAAATGAGGCAAAGGTAAATGATGGCACAATCCAATATTCGGAAAATTCTTACAATGCCGGATCGTTCATTAACGCTGCCGCTTCGTTATATAAGCATACGGGTGATGCGCTATATTTGAATGATGCCATCCGTACTGCAGACTTTGTTGTTGAAAAATGGGGTGTGATGAACCAGGAAGCCGATGCCTGTGCGCGTGGTATTGCCAAACTGGCCCGCGAAAACAATTTGGGCGACAGATATTACCCATGGCTTGTCCGCCAGTCAATTGCTGCGTGGAACAATAGACGTACAGATTACAACATTGCGAATAACGATTGGCGCAATCCGACTCCTACCGGTGAGCAATACGCGATGAACTGTAGACCGCGTAGCCCTGACCCTTAAAGACCTAATGTCGCTTGATAATGAGGACCAGATTTTCCTTCTTGATGGGCGTGCTGTAATCTTAAAAGGTGAATAAAGTTAAGATTGCAGTTAAAAAAAATCAAGATGTGTACGTGGTAAACTAGTTGAAAATCAATTAGTTAAATGCTAAAAGGTGCCTCAGGTTTTAAGTTGTCCTGAGGCACCTCTTTAGGCACCTCACATATGCGTTTTTTGGTCAAAAAAGCCACTAAATGCCAAAAAACAAAAACCTGCAAATCTTTGATTTGCAGGTTTTTAGTGTTTTTTGGTGAATTTTGTTACTGATTCCAGTGGAGCCGAAGGGAGTCGAACCCTTGTCCAGTTGTGAGATAAATTATACCTTCTACATGCTTATTTTTCAATTGATTTTCGGGAAATAAACCGGCTGAAAACCGACCTTATTTAAATCCTTAGATACTTTATCTCACTTTAAGTCGCATCTCCTTAAAGCCAGCTTTGTTGTTTCGATGCCCCAGATTCTAACCCAACAATGCAGCAGTTAGAGGGACAAAAGCTAAGCGTAGTTCTAAACTAGGCAGCTAAGGCGTAAGTATTTTCGCCAATTAAAATGTGATCGTTCACTTTAAGTGCTCTCCGAACAACGCACTGCATGCTAACATAACCTTCGCCACCCTGTCAAATCCAAGAACGGCCCCGGGTTTTCAGTTTGCAACTATCAATTGCAAAGCAGAACTACAAATATACAAATTTATTGGTTAACTGGTTAATTGTTTAAATTGGTTAACTGTCTTCCCCATCAAATTCCCAACTGGTTCAGTAGCTCATTGGTCATTAGTAACTGCAAACTACCAATTGCAAACTGCATCAAGGTTAACTGGTTAATTGTTTAAATTGATTAACTGTAAAGATCCTCTAAACAATTAACCAATTTAAACTTATCTTCCATTATCCATCTTCCATTTTATACTATACTTGTCTTCCAGGATATTCTTGTAAAGCGATTTCCAAACAATCCATGGCAGCATTTAAATCATCCGTATTCAACACATAGGCCATGCGTACTTCATTTTTACCCGATCCTGGTGTAGAATAGAAACCTGTAGCAGGTGCCATCATCACCGTTTGGTTATTGTGGTTAAATTCTTCTAAAATCCACTGACAGAATTTATCTGCATCATCGATTGGGAATTTAGCCACCACATAAAATGCACCACCTGGATTAGGACAGAAAACACCTTCAATATTATTTAAACGCCCAACTAAAGTATCGCGGCGTAAAGTATATTCGGTATTTACCTTTTCAAAGTAGCTATCTGGTGTATCAACAGCAGCTGCGCCTGCAATCTGCTCTACCATACCCGGACTTAACCTCGCTTGTGCAAATTTTAATCCCGAAGCAATTACCTCTTTGTTTTTAGTAATTAAACAGCCTAAACGGGCACCACAGGCACTGTAACGCTTCGATACCGTATCCATAATCACCACATTTTCATCAAGGCCATCTAAATGCATCGGAGAAATAAATTCTCTTCCATCGTAACAGAATTCGCGGTAAGCCTCATCTGAGAACAAGAACAGGTCGTATTTTACACAAAGTGTTTTTAAAGCTTCAAGTTCTTCTCTCGAGTATAAATAACCTGTTGGGTTATTCGGGTTACAGATAATAATCGCTTTGGTTTTCTCGGTAATCAGCTTTTCAAATTCTGCAATTGGAGGCAATGCAAAACCATTTTCGATATACGATAAAATAGGTTTTACCACAACGTTACTCATGCAGGCAAAGCCATTGTAATTGGCATAAAATGGCTCAGGGATAATGATTTCATCACCTTCATTTACACAGGTTTGCATGGCAATGGTAATGGCTTCAGAGCCACCAACCGTTACCAGTATATTTTCGGGGCTAATGTTGTAACCCAGTTTATTGTAGTATTCGGTAAGTTTTAAGCGGTAGGCAAGTGTACCTTCTGATGGTGTATAGGCCCAAACATTAAAATCAATGTTTTTAATGGCATTTAACATCCCTTCCGGTGTTTCAATATCAGGCTGGCCAATATTTAAATGGTAAACCTTTTTACCATCTTTTTTAGCTTGATCAGCAAATGGAGTTAACTTTCTAATGGGCGATGCAGGCATCTGCACGCCTTTTTGTGAAATTTTTGGCATGGCACAAAAATAAAAAAGTCCCGATGAAAATCGGGACTTTTTAAAATAATATCGTTTAAAAAATTACTTTGAAGCTGGTGCAACGGTTTCGCCTTTAATGTAAAGTACTTTAATCGGTGTTTTTGCATTAGAAGTAATAGTTACTGCTTTAGAGAAAGTAGATGGGCCAGCGGCAGCGTTGAAAGTTACCGAAATTACACCTGTTTCACCTTTTTTAAGTGGAGTAGAAGTATATTTAGGAACTGTACAGCCACAGCTTGCTTCAGCTTTGCTGATAATTAACGGCTCTTCGCCAACGTTGGTGTATTTAAAATCGTAAGTTACTGGTTTGTTTAAAACAATTTTACCAAAATCATGTGTTTCCGACTCAAACTTAAATTCAGCAGGTTTAGTTTGTGCGTTTGCAGCAATACCAAAACCTAATACAAAAGCGAATAATACTAAGATCTTTTTCATGTTATGTGGGTGTATTTTATTTTTAAATTACTCAAACAAATTTAATGTTTTCAAATTAAAACAAAAACTATTCCAATTATATTTTACAATTCCATATATAATTTTACATAAGAGGATAAAGGCAAACTTTTAATTTTGTCTATATTTGCCGCAACCAATCTTTGATTACTATGCAGAATGAAAAATTGATTACCAATGCTATTGATGCTGCTGAATTGAGTTTTAACGATTTTAAATCAATCGTAATAAACGACTACAGAATAGCTGTTGAGAGCAGGCAGGCCAGTGTTTTAGGAAGAAGGGAAGTGTTAACTGGCAAGGCTAAATTTGGCATTTTTGGCGATGGTAAAGAAGTACCTCAGGTGGCGATGGCGAAAGCATTTAAGAACGGAGATTGGCGTTCGGGCTATTACCGCGATCAAACCTTTGCGTTTGCTACGGGTATTTCAACAATTAAAGAATTCTTTGCACAGCTTTATGCCAACCCTGCTAAGGATGCTGATCCTTTTTCGGGCGGCAGGCAAATGAACTGTCACTTTGCAACCCAGTCTATTAACGAAGATGGGAGCTGGAACGATTTAACCCAAATTAAAAACTGCTCTTCTGATATTTCGCCAACAGGTGGCCAGATGGCCCGTTTAGTTGGTTTGGCTTATGCCTCTAAATTATTCAGGGAGAATAAAGAACTCGATTATTTAAAGCACTTTTCGGTTAACGGAAATGAAGTGGCTTTTGGTACCATAGGCAATGCTTCCACATCAGAAGGGGTGTTTTTTGAGGCCATTAATGCTGCGGGAGTGCTGCAGGTACCCATGGCTATTTCAATCTGGGATGATGCTTATGGTATTTCTGTACCTGCAAAATATCAAACCACTAAAGAAGATATTTCGGAAGTTTTAAAAGGATTTCAACGCGATTCGGATAATCCGGGATATGAAATTTATAAAGTGAAAGGATGGGATTATCCTGCCCTTTGCGAAGTTTATGAAAAAGCCATTAAGGTTTGCCGAGATGAGCATGTGCCGGTTTTAATTCATGTTACCGAGCTTACTCAGCCCCAGGGACATTCTACTTCGGGTTCGCACGAAAGGTATAAATCGAAAGAACGCCTTGGCTGGGAAAATGAGCACGATTGTATCCTCAAAATGCGTAGCTGGATGCTCGATTCGGCAGTGGCTACCGAAGAAGAAATTCTCGAAATTGAAAAAGAAGCCAAACTTTTTGTGCGTAATGCCCAGAAAGAAGCCTGGAACGAGTTTTTGGATAGCATCAGACCAGAGCAAAAGCAAGTGGTTGATTTGGTTAGCGCCATGGCTAAACACCAGCCTGACCTTGCTAAAATAGCTGCTACATTGGCTTCTACCGCTGATGCACAGCGTAAAGATGTATTTAGTGCTGCCCGTAAAGCCATTCGTTTATCAACAAAAATCAATTCGCCTGAGCGTGATGAACTTTTAGCATGGTATAAAAAACAGGAACCATTAAATTACGACAGGTATAACTCAAAATTGCATACCGATGGAATGGAAAGCCCGGATATGATTCCTGTGGTGGATGCCGTGTATGATGAGTTTTCTAAAATGATTGATGGCCGGGAAGTGCTGAATGCTTGTTTTAACGAAAACTTTGCGCGCGACCAGCGTTTGGTAGCTTTTGGTGAAGATTTAGGTAATATTGGTGATGTGAACCAGGGCTTTGCAGGTTTACAGGCCAAATATGGCGAGTTGAGGATTACCGATACCGGTATAAGGGAAATGACCATTATGGGGCAGGGTATAGGCCTGGCACTCCGTGGTTTAAAACCTATTGCAGAAATACAATATTTAGATTATTTAATATTTGCCTTAAATGTATTGAGTGATGATTTAGCCTCGCTTTCGTACCGTACTAAAGGCATTCAGAAAGCGCCGGTTATTGTGCGTACACGTGGCCACAGGCTCGAAGGCATCTGGCACTCGGGTTCTCCAATTGGTATGCTGCTTGGCTCATTAAGAGGCATGCACCTGTGTGTGCCGCGTAACATGACTCAGGCTGCAGGTATGTACAACACTTTGTTTAGGGCTGATGAGCCTGCTGTAGTAATTGAATGCTTAAACGGTTACCGCCTTAAAGAAAAATTACCAGTTAATGTGGGCGAGTTTACGGTTCCATTAGGTAAAGCAGAGGTGCTGGAAGAAGGAACTGATATTACGGTTATTTCTTATGGATCTTCTTTAAAAATTGTCCAGGAAGCTGCAGAAGAACTGGCATTCCTGGGTATTTCTGTCGAAATTATTGATCCGCAAACGCTTTTACCTTTCGATATCAATCATGTTTGTGTAAGCTCACTTGCTAAAACCAATAAATTATTGGTGCTTGATGAAGATGTACCTGGAGGTGCGTCTGCATACATTTTGCAAAAGGTGCTCGAAGAACAGAAAGGTTATTTTCATCTGGACGGACAGCCTAAAACATTAACAGCAAAAGCACACCGCCCACCATTTGGCTCAGATGGCGATTATTTTAGCAAACCTTCAGTTGATGATGTAATTGAAACCATTTACCAGATGATGCACGATGCTAATCCAAATAAATATCCTGCGCTTTTTTAATAGCCATTAATAGAATTGTTTTTTGGTGTATAGGTTTTTATTAAATAGCTGACAATCATTTTATTACATATTTTGTATTCCTAATTGGAATAAATAAAGCGGTTTTCTAAACTGCCGAGTAAACATTCGATTACTGAATGATCGGATTTTTATATACATTTATAAACCAAACCCTATTTTTGTTATTTTCAGTATGTTCCAAGTCATCCCCATTGGAGATTGCTGTATGATGCAAGTTTTTTGTTTATCCTTCATAAATAATCTCTAGTTTTTTATTGTAGGATGAATAAACACCTTGTTTTCAGTCGGTTGATTAATAAAACTTATTTATTCAAGATAGGTACTGCAATCATTTTGTTTTTATTTCTGGGCTTAACCAGCTTTGCCCAAACTAATGCTTCGCAAAAAAAACTCGACAGTCTTTTAATCCTGAATGAAAATAATTTAAAGACTGATTCTTCCAAAATAAAAATCCTGACAGAAGTTTACCGCCAGTACATGCGGATGAAAAATGTAGATAAGGCAGAAGAGTTTCTCAACAAAAGTATTCAGCTATCGCATGACAAGAATCTAAAAAAGTTTTCGGCTATGGCCTATTACCGAAGGGGCTTAATGTACCATGGCAGGTCAAATTATCAAAAAGCAGAAGAAAACTATTTAACAGCGGCTACCGAATTTGCATCGATTGGTAATTTAGATATGACCGCCGGTACCTATTTAAATCTTGGAGCGCTATATGGCAGTATACCCGATTATGTTAAGGCTTTAGAAGTAAACCAAAAGGCAATTGCCATTTATGCAAAACTCGGTAACGAAACCGATATGGCGAGCTGTTATACCAATATATCGGGCATTTATCAGAGTCTGGGCAATCAGAGCCAGGCATTGGTTTATCTAAAAATGGCACTAAAGGTATTTGCGCAGGAAGGCGAAAACTCGCGTGGCGTAGCTGTTGTTTACGGTTTAATTGGTACAAACTACTTCGAGGCATCAGACCGCGAATTGACAGAAATGAAGGTTTTACCCGGTCAAAAGGTAAAACTGGCTTTAGAGTATTACAACAAGTCGTTAAAGGTGTCAGAAGCGATAGCAGATGTGGGTTTGTTAGCTAGTGTTAAACGTAATCTGGCCGATTTGTACAGTTCGATAGGGCAGCAGGAGCAGGCTTTAAAATCTTACCAGAAATCGGTCGAGCTGAGCAGGGATGGCGAAGATCAGGAAAGTTACGCCTCCAGTTTATATGCGCTTGGCAATTATTACCAAAAGGAAAATGATTTAGGTAATGCAATTGTGCTGCTTAACCACAGCTTAAAAATTGCCGAAGAAAACAGATTGCTTGATATTGAAAAACAATCTTGTTTAGGCTTAAGTGCGGTGTATGAAAAGCAGAAAGATTACAACAAGGCCTTAGCTTATTACAGGCAATATATTGGCGCGAGGGATAAAATTTTTGATCAGGAAAAAGAAAAGGAAATCACCAGGAGGCAAATGCAGCTCGATTTTAGTGTGAAAGAACGCGATTACCTGCTCAAACAAAAAATTACAGAGGGAGAGCTAAAAAGGCAGCAGCAAGAGCTGGTATTAAAACGGCAGCAGCTAGCCCTGAGTGATAAGGAGAAGGCTTTAGATTTGCTTACGTTCCAAAAGGCAAAGGCCGATCTGGATATTCAGCGTTTGGCTCAGGAAAGTAAATTTGAAAAGGTAAAATTCCAGGCGCAAATGGCTGCCGAAGTAAAAGATAAGCAGATTAATAAGCAACGCCAGCAGATTAAGCTCGATGAGCGCGTAAAATTACTGCTTACCATTGCCATTACTTTGATTTTAATTATTGCGGTTGTAATCTATTTTAACCAGCGGAAAACTACCCGGCTTAACAAAATTATCAATACCCAAAAACGCGAACTGGAACAATTGAGTAAGGTAAAAGACCGGATTTTTAGTGTGGTAAGTCATGATATGCGCACCCCTGTTAATTCGCTTATTTCGTTTATGCAATTGCTGGAGGGCGGAAACATCGAACAGGAGAAGTTAAACCGTTATGCAGCTTCGCTGAAAAATAATTTAACCTATACTTCTACCATGATGGAAAACCTGCTAAACTGGGCTGCCAGTCAGATGCATGGCTTTAACCCTTGCTTAGAAACACTGGATATTCAGGGTTTGGTACAGGAAGTGATGGGTTCGCTGCGGGATCAGGCTGATGAAAAGGAGCAGCATTTGCAAAATTTAATCCCCTTAGGAACCACTTGCCTGGCCGATGCCAATATGCTAAGCCTGGTAATCCGCAACATTGTAAATAACGCAATTAAATTTACCCCGAATGGCGGTTCAATTGAGGTAAGCTCGGTTAATGGCAGCAATCATTTAGAAATTAAAATTGCCGATAATGGCATTGGTTTAACCCCGGTTCAAATCGATCATTTTAATAAACCGGGTTATCTTGGAGGCGGAGTAAGTACACCGGGTACCAATAAAGAAAAAGGAACAGGACTGGGCTTACTGCTTTGCCGAACGTTTATCGCCCTCATGAACGGGAAAATCAGTGCAGGCGTTAATCCGGCAGGAGGAAGTTTCTTTAAAATCTTATTGGGTAAATAACTATTTTAAAAAGCGCGAAAGAATTTTCTTATCAATCGATTTTTCAAGCAGCTCCTGCCTGTTGGTTGAGCTGATGGGTACCGTAAAATTGTGATCTAAATGTACCTCGTGATTGGTTAAGGTAGTAATGTGGTTAATATTGATGATGTATTGCTTATGTACCCGGGCAAAAAACTTAGCTGGCAATTGTTTCTCCAGGTTTTTTAAACTAACCAAAATTACGTGCTTATCCGTACTGGTAAAGAGTTTCGAGAAATCGCCCATGCTTTCGATGTAAATCACATCGTCGTACTTTAATTTGGTAATGCCTTTAGTTTCTCTGAAAAAGAAATGATTATCTTCTTCACTGGCTGGTTGTTCATCGTTTATGGTTTCCTTTCCAACCAGCTTTTTAAGTTCTAGGTACTCAATGGCTTTGTTGGTAGCCTTTAATATGCGTTCGAAAGTAGCTGGCTTTACGATAAAATCTAAAGCATCAAGGTTAAAACTTTCGGCAGCATACTCGCTAAAAGAAGTGATAAATATAAATAATGGCTGTTTTTTAAGGCTTTTGAGCAAATCCATACCCGAAAGTTCAGGCATATCAATATCCGAATAAACGATATCAACACTGGTTGAAGCTAAAATTTGTGAGGCTTCTATGCCGCTGCTACAAACTGCTAAAATGTTTAATGACGGGATTTTTTTAAGGTGCATTTCTATTGCATCTCTTTCTATTTCGTTATCATCAACGATTAAGCAGTTATAGATCATTTGGGGATAGTGCTAGTTTAGTTAGAGAACAAGGGATTTACACTTAAAGTTTCAAATTTAATCGAAAATGTGAATTATTGTGTAAATCCCGGTAATTTTTTTTCAATCCTTCCTAGCGGAGACTATTTGCGGTGTTTCTTTTCGCCTGTGTAGAGCTTTTCGCCAGCCGCTACTTCCATTTGTAAGTCGTTTTCTTCGGGTGGCACCGGACAGCGGTAGCCGTCGCTATAGGCGCAGTATGGGTTATAGGCTTTGTTAAAGTCTATTTCTATTTGGTTGTTTGCAATTGCTTTGGTGTCCAGATCAATGTACCTTCCGCCTCCGTAAGTGGTTTTGCGGTTCGTTTCGTCGGTAAAAGGCAAAAAAAGATGGTCTTTATAAACCGGATTGGCCGAAAGCGCAACACTTTTATATAAAGTCATCTGCAGTTTTTTACCATTTAAGCTGAAAATAACATGCGCATACCTGAAGTAATCGCTGCTGGTACCATCGTAGGTAGGCATTTTGAAAACTTTTTCGTTTTGTAGCAGCGTTACATCAGCTAAAACTTTGTAAGTACTGTCAGCATCGTAGAAATGGAGGTTTTCCAGGTCTTTTTTCTTTAAGGGAGAGCGGCTATCAGTAATAAAATCCTGTTTATAAGCTTCCCGGTGCTTTGCAATTTTTTCGGTATAACTTTGAGCAAAGGCATTTAAGCTAATAAAAACGAGCAGAACAGGCAGGAATCTTATCATAGGATTAAAGGGTACTTACTTTATTTCTCAAAAACTGATCGGCTAAAACCAATGCAGCCATTGCTTCTACAATAACTACAGCACGTGGCACTACACAAGGATCGTGACGGCCCTTGCCTTTAATTTCGGCAGCTTCACCGGCAGCATTAATGGTTTGCTGGTTGTGCATAATGGTTGCAACCGGTTTAAAAGCTACTTTAAAAGTAATATCCATTCCGTTCGAAATACCGCCTAAAATACCACCTGCATAATTGGTAGTGGTTTTAAACACTTTCGAATTGGCTGCTTTAGGC
>RCUK01001037.1_pt1 | contig 19300 bp, 20 predicted proteins | sample 2166381 | NCBI WGS metagenome assembly RCUK01 (sample SAMN09932809, study PRJNA488358) | compost metagenome | isolation source: compost soil in an enriched community | place: Germany: Experimental Botanical Garden | reverse complement strand
CTTCAGCTCGCTGGTGACGAACGAGGCCACCAGCACCGGGAATGGAATCGCGTCCGGACCGGAATAGGTGCCGTGCCCGGCCATGCCGGCGAAGGTCATCAGGTCGGTCTCGCGGATCTGCGCCAGCATGAAGGCGCGCAGCGGCGCGGTGGTGAGCGTCCAGGCGGTCTGGAAATCGATCTCGCCGTTGAGATAGGGCGCCATGCCGGTGCCCCAGGCCTTCTGCCACACCGGCAGCATCACCATCGCGGTGAGGAACAGGGCCAGGCCCAGCAGCACCTGGTTGGACGGGGTCTGGCCGGTGCCCAGCGCCTGGCGCAGCAGGCCCAGCACGATGATGATGCGGGTGAAGGCGGTCAGCACCAGCAGCATCGACGGGATCAGGGTGATCGCGGTCATCAGCAGCAGGGTCTGCAGCGGCAGGCTGACGGCCTGGCCGCCGATCTTGCCAACGTTCACGTCCGGCAGCGACGGCGTGCCGGGCATGCCGGGGGCGGCCATGGCCAGCGCCGGCAGCGCGCACAGCAGCAGGATCAACAGCAAGGGCAGGTAACGGGTCCAGGAAGCGGTCGGGCCACGCATGATCAGGTTTCCTTGCGCAGCCGCTGTTGCAGCAGCTGGGCGAAATTCGGGAGGTGTTTGAAGTCGGGCAGGCGGGCCGGCGCCGGGGTCGGCAGCGGCTCGGGCAGGTGGTGCAGGGTGTTGATGCCGCCGGCGGTCACGCCCAGCAGCAGCTGCTCACCGTTGACCTCCACCACCACCACCCGTTCCTTGGCGCCCACGTTGAGGCTGGCCACCACGCGCATGCCTTCGGCCGGGCGGAAACCGCTGCCGGGCATGCGCTTGAGCAGCCAGCCCAGGCCGATGATCAGGGCCAGCACCGCCAGCAGCGCCAGCACCGCACCGAACATGCTCGGTGCGGCGGCCGCGTGCTGGCCGACCTTGGCCGCCGGGACGCCGGCGGCGATGAGCAGCGATGCGATCAACGCAGTCTCCGGATCCGTTCGCTGGGGCTGACCACATCGGTCAGGCGCACGCCGAAGCGATCGTTGATGACCACCACTTCGCCGTGGGCGATCAGGGTGCCGTTGACGAACACGTCCAGCGATTCGCCGGCGCCGCGTTCCAGTTCCACCACCGAGCCCTGGTTGAGCTGGAGCAGGTTGCGGATCGGCAGGCGGGCACGGCCCACTTCCAGCGACAGCGTCACCGGAACGTCCAGGATCACGTCGAGGTTCAGTTCCGCACCGCCGCTGGTGTCGTCCGAATGCAGCGTGGTGAACTGCGCCGGTGCCGGTTCGTTGGTTTCGATGTCGTTCATTGCGGGTCTTCCTGGATAACGGGAACGCGCGGGCGGGTGCCCGGGGGATGGGTGGCGGTGATCTTCACGGCGTTGACGCCGTTGGCGATGCCGAACTGGCCGGTGAACACCGGGATGTTCTCCACGCACAGCGGTACCTGGGCGGGCAGTTCGATGGGCAGGATGTCGCCGATCTTCAGGTTGGTCAGTTCGCGCAGGCTCATGCGCTTGCTGGCGAGCACGCTGGACAGGGTGACTTCGGCGATGTTGAGCTGCTCGCGCAGCATGGTGCCCCAGCTTTCGTCGCGGTCGTTGCGATCGCTCTGGATGCCGGCGTCGAGCAGCTCGCGGATCGGCTCGAGCATCGAGTAGGGCAGGGTGACGTGGATGTCGCCGCCACCGCCGTCCAGTTCCACGTGCAGGCGGCACACCACCACGTACTCGCGCGGCGTCACGATGTTGGCGAAGTGCGGGTTGATCTCCGAGTTGATGTACTCCAGCTCCACGTCCATCACCGGCGCCCAGGCTTCGCGCAGGTCGGCGAAGGTCTGCTTGAGCAGCAGGTGGATGACGCGCATCTCGGTGGCGGTGAACTCGCGGCCTTCGATGCGGGTGGGGTAGCGCCCGTCGCCGCCGAAGAAGTTGTCCACGATCGCGAACACCAGCGTCGGCTCGAACACGATCAGCCCGGTGCCGCGCAGCGGCTTGAAGCGGATCAGGTTGAGGTTGGTGGGCACGTACAGCGAGTGCATGTAGTCGTTGAACTTGATCAGCTCGATGCCGCGCACCGACAGCTCGGCCGAGCGCCGGATCAGGTTGAACAGCCCGATCCGCCACAGCCGCGCGAAGCGCTCGTTGACCATTTCCAGGGTCGGCATGCGGCCGCGGATGATGCGGTCCTGGCTGGCGAAGTCGTAATTGCGCGCCTCGCCGGGGGTGGCAGCGTCCACATCGGTTTCGACCGCACCCGAATCCACGCCGTGCAGCAGTGCATCGATCTCGTCCTGGGAAAGCAGGTCATTCATGGCATGCCCTTACTGGGTGACGAAGCTGGTGAACAGCAGTTCGTCGGCGCCCGGCTTGCCGGTCTCGGCCTTGAGCAGCTTCTGCACTTCGGCCAGCGAGTCGGCCTGCAGGCGCTCCTTGCCGGCGCGGTCGGCGATCTGGTTCGGTTCGACCTGGGAGAACAGCATCAGCAGCTTGGCGCGGATGGCGGGGGCGTGCAGCTTGATCGCCTCCAGCGCCACCGGGTCGCGGGTCATCAGCTGCACTTCCACCTGCAGGTAGCGCGGGCCGTCGAAGCTGCTGTTGAGGTTGACCACGAACGGCGGCTCCAGGCCGAAGTACTGCGCCGGTGCCGGCACGGCCTTGCTGGCGGCCGGCTTGGCCGCGGCAGTGTCGTGCTGGGAGGACGTGGCGAAGTACCACGCACCGCCACCGGCGGCGCCGGCGGCCAGCACGGCCACCAGGGCGGTGATCAACAACGGACTACGCGGCTTGGCGGCCTTGTCCTTGTCGGCGGATTTCTTGGTTTTGTCGGCGGCTGCGGCCACGAGGGGAAGCTCCATTGGATTGCTTCCTGGCTACATGCAAAGGCCGTGCCTGAATGCCGGGGCAGGCCGGCGTCGGGTTTCTGGCGCCCGTGCCCCCGGTAGCGCCGGCCGTTGGCCGGCTCCACGCATAACCGTGCCCCCCGGTAGCGCCGGCCGTTGGCCGGCCCCACGCATAACCATGACCCCCGGTAGCGCCGGCCGTTGGCCGGCTTCACGCATAACCGTGACCCCCCGGTAGCGCCGGCCGTTGGCCGGCTTCACGCATAACCATGACCCCCGGTAGCGCCGGCCGTTGGCCGGCTTCACGCATAACCGTGACCCCCCGGTAGCGCCGGCCGTTGGCCGGCTTCACGCATAACCATGACCCCCGGTAGCGCCGGCCGTTGGCCGGCTCCACGTACACCCGTGATTTCCTGAGGAGCCGGCCAGCGGCCGACACTACCGGGGGCGTGCCGTGCGTGGCGAAGCGGCGGGGCAGGGAAGAACGGTAAGACGGGCCCCACGCGTTGCGCAGCAATGGGTGGGCGCGCAAGCACGCATGCGCTTATGCGTACGCGTCAACCAGTCCGCGCTGGCGCATCAACTGCGCCGGGGAGACGGTGATCTCGGCCAGCGCCGGTTCGCCGTCGCCCCCGCCGTGGCTGCCGCCACCGCCGCCGGGCTTGCCGTCCTGGGCGGTGTGCTGCTGGCCCACGTCGGCGTGGCTCAGCTGGAACCCCTGCTCGCCAAGCAGTTCACGCAGCCGCGGCAGGCTGGTTTCCAGTGCATGCCGCACTTCGGCATGGGCACTGCTGAAGCTGGCGTGGACCTTGTCGCCGTCGATCTGCAGGCGCACTTCCACCTGGCCCAGGTCGTGCGGGGTCACCCGGATCACCGCATGGCCGATCTTCTGGTCGGCCAGCCAGCCGACGCGGGCGCTGATCGCATCGCCGAAGTCATCGGCGCCCACGTCCGGGGTGGCGGTGGGGCTGCCGGTGAAGACGCTGGCCACCGCGGTGCCCTTGACCTCGGCGGCCGCCTGCAAGGCATGCAGCAGCGGCGGGGCCGGTGCGTCGCCGCCGTCGCCGGTGGCGAGGGCATCGGTGACCGCCTTGAGCAACTGCGCGTCGTCGGTCATCTCCATGTCGGCCGGCACGACCCGTGCAGCGGCGGCATCGGGGCTGGCCGGGCCGGTGGCGGTGCTGGCCAGGCCGGGGACCGGGGCGCCCGGTGTCGACGGGACGACCGGCGCGGGCGCGGTGGCGCTGGCCAGCACCGGATCGGCGGCGGCAGGGGCGACCGGCGCGGTGGGCGCGGCCGGCTCCATGCCCAGCAGCGCCAGCCCGGCCAGCCCGAACGGCGGCCACGGCGCGGTATCGATCTCCTCGGCGGTGTCCTGACCGGGCTTGGCCGGCGTGCCGGGCACCACGGCGGCGGTGTCGCTGCCTGGCTCGGCGGCGTCCTCGGCGGCCGGGCGCTTGCCGGCGCTGGCCGAGGGGGTGCCGTCCGGATCGGCAGCCGGGGTGTCGCCCGGCGTCGAGGTGCCGGCGTTGGCTGCGGTGGCCGGACCGGCCTTGGCGGGGCGGGGCGGGTCGGACTTGAGCAGGGTGTCAAAGTCCTGGCGGTCGCTGCCGCCGGTGCTGTCGCTGCGCGTGCTGGCGCCGGTGCCCTTGGCGCCGCCGGTGGCGGTACTGCCAAGCAGGGAAGAGGGCATCACGGGTTGCCTCCGGTATCGGTGTCGTCGTGTTGGGCTGCACGGCTGCGGCGTGCGCCCAGGTCATCCATCTCACGCTGGTCGCGGCGGTCGATGACCACCTTCTCCTGCGCGCGGTAACTGGCGGCCAGCTGCTCCAGCACGGCCTTGTCACGGCTGGCCAGGATCAGCCGGGCCCGTTCGGCCTCCACCTTCTCGCGGTTGCTGTCCACGGTCTGGCTCTGCTGGGCCACGGCGCTGTCCAGGCGGTCCAGGAAGGCACGCCGGTTGAGCAGCTGCGCCGGGCTGGTGGCGGCCATCTGTGCGTTCGCGTACTCGTCGGCGTAGCGACGCAGTTCGTCCAGCCGCGACAGATGGGTGTCGAGCGTGCGCTGGCGTTCGGCCAGGTCGCGTGCCACCTCGTCTTCGTGGTCCTGGGCCCGCTTGAGCAGGGGATCGAAACGCTTGGACTGGATCATGGCTTAGGTCTCTGGTTCCACCAGGCGCTTGAGTGCGGCCTGGCTGTGCGGCAGGTCGGCGGCCTTGCCGACGTCCTGGCCGAGGAATTCAACGATGTCCGGCCAGCGCTCCAGGGCTTCGTCGGTGGCCGGATCGTTGCCGCGCTGATACGCGCCGATGGCGATCAGGTCGCGGTTGGAGGAGTACGCCGAGACCAGCCGCTTGAGCTTGCGGATGCGCGCGCGCCACGGTTCATCGGCGATCTCGGTGACCACGCGGCTGACCGAGGATTCCACGTCGATGGCCGGGTACAGGCCACTGTCGGCGACCCGGCGCGAGAGCAGGATGTGGCCGTCGAGGATGGCGCGCGCCGCATCGGCGATCGGGTCCTGCGGATCGTCGCCTTCGGTCAGCACGGTGTAGAAGGCGGTGATCGAGCCACGGCCCTTGGCGCCGTTGCCGGCACGTTCCACCAGCGCCGGCAGCTTGGCAAACACCGAGGGCGGGTAGCCACGGGTGGTCGGCGGCTCGCCGACCGACAGGCCGATTTCGCGCTGGGCCTGGGCAAAGCGGGTGAGCGAATCCATCAGCAGCAGCACGTTCAGGCCCTGGTCGCGGAACCACTCGGCGATGGCGGTGGCGCGGTAGGCGCCGTGCAGGCGGGCCAGCGGCGGGCGGTCGGCCGGGCTGGCCACCACCACCGCGCGGCGCAGGCCTTCCTCGCCCAGCGTGCTTTCGACGAAGTCGCGCACTTCGCGGCCACGTTCGCCGATCAGTCCGACCACGATCACGTCGGCGGCGGTGTAGCGGGTCATCATGCCCAGCAGCGTGGACTTGCCCACGCCGGAGCCGGCGAACAGGCCCACGCGCTGGCCGCGGCCGATCGGCAGCAGCGCGTTGATCGCGCGCACGCCGACGTCCAGCGGCTGGGTGATCGGCTCGCGGGCGAGCGGGTTGATCGACACCCCGGCCATGCCGACAGTGCCTTCGGCGCGGATCGGGCCCTTGCCGTCCAGCGGTACGCCATCGCTGTCGATGACGCGGCCGAGCAGCCCTTCGCCGACTTCCACGCCGCCACGGCCCAGCACCGGCACCACCCGTGCGTTGGGCAGCAGGCCGTGCAGTTCGGCGCTGGGCATCAGGTAGGTGCGTTCGCCGGCAAACCCGACCACTTCGGCGTCGACCCACCCGCCGTCGGCCACTTCGACCTTGCAGCTGGCACCCATCGGCGATTCGCAGCCGACCGCTTCCAGGGTCAGGCCGACCGCGCGACGCAGCACGCCCTCGCGGATCAGGCCGCGGCCATGCGTACCATCGGGCTGGATGCCGTCCAGGCGGGCGGCCAGGCGCAGGTTGCGCGCGGCGGCCCAGTCGGCGGCGGGGGCGGGCGAGGATTCGGTGTTCATGCACTGGCTCCAGAACGGCGCAGCACCGCATCCAGCGCACCACGCAGGCGCGCTTCCAGGGTGCCGTCGATGCGGACCGCCTCGGCATGCACGCGCAGGTCGCCGCGGCTCAGGCTGAGGTCAGCGGTCAGGCGCTGGGTCGGCGACAACTGCAGCAACGGGGTCAGCGCGGCAATATCGTCGGGGTGCAGGCGCACCTCCACGTCGCGGTTGGCACCGCCGACGGCATCCACGGCCTCGCCGACCAGTTGCGCCAGCAGGGCCGGGTCGGCCTCGTAGGCGCGGCCGACCAGCGTACCGGCGATGCGCACGGCCAGTTCGCCGAGCGCGGCCACCACTTCGTTCTCCAGCCGCACCAGCGGCCGGCTGAAGTTGTCCAGGATGCCCTCGATCTGCGCGATCAGGCGCCGCACTTCGGCCTGGCCCTGGGCCTGGCCGTCGGCATGGCCGCGCTCGAAGCCGTCCTTTTCCGCTTCTTCCTGGATCTGCTGGATCTCTTCCAGGGTCGGCAGCTGCAGCAGCGGTTCCGGTTCGAGCTCCGGATCCGGCTCGGTGAGCTCCAGGCGCTCTTCTTCTTCCGCCGGCTCGGGCTCGGCCAGCAGGTCCGGGGCAAGCCAGCGCACGGCGGTCGTCACAGCATCGCCTCCGCGTTGCCGCCGATGGTGACGGTGCCTTCATCGGCCATGCGCTTGACGATGGCCAGGATTTCGCGCTGGGCCACTTCCACGTCGGACAGGCGTACCGGGCCGCGCGCTTCCATGTCTTCGAGCAGGATCTCGGCCGCGCGCTGGGACATGTTGCGGGTGATCTTGTCGCGCACCTTGATGTCCGCCCCGCGCAGGGCCAGGCCCAGGCGTTCGCCGCTGACTTCGCGCAGCACCAGCTGCAGCTCGCGGTCGTCCAGGTCCACCAGGTCGTCGAACACGAACATCAGGTCCTGGATGCGCCCGCTGAGCGGGGCATCGATGCGCGCGATCTCGCCGAGGATGGCCTGGTCCTGGCCGCTGTCCATGAAGTTGAGGATGTTGGCCGCACACTGCACGCCGCCGATGTTGGACGACTTCAGGTTCTGGTTGCCGGCGAACTGGCGCTCCATGATTTCGTTCAGTTCGTTCAACGCGTTGGGCGGGATGCCGTCCAGGGTGGCGATGCGCAGCAGCACGTCCACGCGGGTACGCTCGGGCAGCAGCTTGAGCGCGTCGGCGGCCTGGTCGGTTTCCAGGTGCGCCATCACGATGGCGATGATCTGCGGATGCTCGTTGCGGACCAGGTCGGCCACCGCACGCGGGTCCATCCACTTCAGCGCGTCCAGGCCGGTGGTGTTGCGCCCGAGCAGGATGCGGTCGATCAGGTTGCCGGCCTTTTCACTGCCCAGCGCCTGCACCAGCATGTTGCGGATGTAGTCGTCCGAGCCGACGCCGAGGGAGGTCTTGGAGCCCAGTTCGTTGCTGAACTGGTCCATGACGCCCTCGACCTGGGCACGGGTGATGTCGGTCATGGTGGCCATGGCGATGCCGATCTTCTGCACCTCCTTGGGCTCCATGTGGCGCAGCACTTCGGCCGCGTCCAGTTCACCCAGCGAGAGCAGCAGCACGGCGGCGCGTTGTACGCCGGTCAGCGGCGCGGTGGCGGCGGCATCAGTCATTGGCCACCCAGCCCTTGACCACCTGGGCCACGCGCTTGGAATCGGTCTTTACAGCTTCACGCGCCATGCGCAGTCGTTCCTCGTAGGAGTCCACCGGCAGTGCCAGGGTTTCATGTCCAGCCGCGTTCAGGCGTTCGCTGCCGAGGGCGGGCAGGCCCTCGCCGTCATCGACCAGCTGCACGTCGGCACTGTGCGGTTCCAGTTCTTCATCGGTGGCTTTCTTGTTCTGGCCGGTGATCGAGCGCAGCGCCGGGCGCAGCACGCCAAACACCAGGGCCAGCACCACGATCGCGCCGAGCAGCAGCCTCAGGGCGTCCTGCACCTGCGGCAGCTCCCACCACTTGGGGCCTTCCACCGGGGTGGTCTCGCGCACGAACGGGGCATTCATCACCGACACGGTGTCGCCACGTTCGGCATCAAAACCAACCGCCTGCTTGACCAGCGCCTCGACCCGGGTCAGCTCGGCCGCCGACAGCGCCTGCTCGGTGGTCTTGCCGTTGGCACCGGCGCGCGGGACGTTGTCCACCAGCACCGCCACCGACACGCGCTTGATGCGGCCGGCCGGTTGCCGGGTGTGCTGCAGGGTGCGGTCCAGCTCGTAGTTGCGGGTTGCGTTCTTGGAGGTTTCGGTGGGGGCCGCGGCCACCGCCGGCGCCGCGGCCGGGCCGGGCGGGGTGTTGCTGGTGGCACCGGGCACGCCCTGCGGGCCGGGGGTGCTGCTGCTGTTCTCGCTCATCTGCTCGCTGCGCAGCTTCTGCGGCTCGCCGTTGTACAGCTCACGGGCTTCCTCGATCACCGAGAAGTCCATGTCCACGCTGACTTCCGGGTTGACCCGGCCCGGGCCGGTCATCGGCTCGAGCAGTTCGCGGATGCGCTGGTTGAACGAGGTTTCCTGGCGGCGCACCTGCTCGAACTGCGCGGCGTTCATTGCCGCTTCGCTGTTGGGGTCGGACACGCTGAGCATGCGCCCGCTCTGGTCCACCACCGTGACCCGCTCCGGGGCCAGGTCGGGGATGCTGGCGGCCACCATGTGCACGATCGCATCGATCTGGCCGCGTTCCAGCTGCTGCCCACCGCGCAGTTCCAGCACCACCGAGGCACTGGCCACGTCGCGCTGGCGGGTGAACGCGCTCGGCTTGGGGATGGCCAGGTGCACGCGCGAATCGCGTACCGGGCGCAGGGTGTTGATGGTGCGCGACAGCTCGGTCTCCAGCGAATGCTGGTAACGGGCGTTCTCCATGAACTGGCTGACGCCGAAGCCCGGGTCGCGCTCCATCAGCTCAAAGCCGAGCCGACCGCTGTCGGTCAGGCCCGAGCCGGCCAGCTTCAGCCGCGCATCGTGCAGGTTCTTTTCCGGCACGGTGATGCCACCGGTGGCCGGATCCAGTTCGAACGGGATCTGCGCGGTGCGCAGCAGGTCGGTGGCCTCGGCGGTAGCCTTCTGGTCCAGGCCGGTGTACAGCGGCACCATGCCCGGCTTCTGCGACCAGAAGAACACGAACAGACCTGCCGCCACGGCCACGGCGATCATCGCCATCAGTCCGAGCCGACGGGTGATCTGCAGGCTTTGCAGCCGGTCGAACCACTGGCCCGCCTTTTCGGCGTTCAGGGATTCCTTGGAGAGCGACAGGGCCATGCGTTTCTATCCTTACAGCGGCATGTTCATCACGTCCTGGTAAGCCTGGACGAGACGGTTACGGACTTCCACGGTGGCGCGGAAGGCGATCTGGGACTGCTGCGAGGCGACCATCACCTTGGCCAGGTCCGCACCGGGTTCACCCAGTTCGAAGGCCTTGGCGAGGGCGCCGGATTTCTGCTGCGCATCGTTGACGCCGGCGATGGCGCCGCGCAGGGTTTCGGTGAAGCTCGGCCCCTGCACTTCCTGGGGAGCAACCAGGCCCTGGATGGCATTGCCCTTCGGCGCCTCCGTCAGCGGACTGACGGCGGACTGCCCCATCTGGGTCTGGAAGGAGCGGATCTGGGAAAGGACGGAGGTGACGGAGTGCGACATCTGGAACGTTCCGAAGCTGGGATGGGGTTTCGAGTGAATACGTTGCAAGTGCCGTGCCGAAACCGCTTACCGGTTCAGTTTTGTTGGTGGCACAAGGGCTTGCCTATTCACGGGCTGACCACGGGCGGGTCGGCCGGCCGGGCGGGGCGACGGAATGTTGCTGCGGCGGTTTGACGCGGCGCGCGTGTCGGCGCGTCGGCGTCGGAAAACCGGCGGGGGGTGTGCAGCCACCGCATGGGTGGCTGCTCTTGCCAGGGCGTCAGCGTCCAGCGGCCGCTGTTCTGGCGGCGGGCCGGGGCGATCGGGCCGGCGTGCTGGGTGAAGACGAACATGCCTTCGTTGTCGGTGAGGCAGGTGAGCAGCAGGGTGTATGCGGTGGTACCGCCCGGGAAGGCTTCGCGCATCCGGATTTCACCGAGGTGCGGGGCATGGCGCTGGTAGCGGTAGCTACCCTGCACGTGGACCGGGGTGCCGAGGATGTCGAGCACGTACTGGTCGGCCGCGAAGGACACCTGCACCATCCGCCCGGCGTTCGGATTGTCGGGGCGATAGAGCGGATCGGTGACGTTGATGAACTGACGCGCGTCGAGCGTGACGGGCAGGGTGCAGGCGGGGCTGGCCAGGGCGGTGGCGGGCAGCAGGCCCAGGCTGAGCAGCAGGGGGAACAGGCGCATCGGATGACCTCCAGCGGGATGTGTCTTCGATGCTAGTCAGCGCCTCGCGCGTGTCTGTAGGAAAACGTGCAATCGCAGGGCAGACCAATGCCGGGTCGGAGCCCCACAACGACAAAGCCCGGGACAGGCCCGGGCTTCTGCGTCGTTCCAGAGGCGGTCGAATCAACCGGCCAGTTGCTCCTGGTCGCGCTCGATGCCGTACTTGCGCAGCTTTTCCACCAGCGTGGTGCGGCGCAGGCCGAGCAGCTGGGCGGCATGGGCGACCACGCCCTGGGTGCGCTCCAGCGCCTCGTTGATCAGGTTCAACTCGATGTTGGCCATGTGGTTGCGCAGGTCCAGGCCAGCGTCGGGCAGGGCGGCGGCGCGGGTGACCGGGCCGATGCCGTTCTCCAGCGGGGCCGCGGTGCCCGGGGCCGGGGTGTGGAAGGAGAAGCTGCGCAGGTCCAGGCGTTCGTCCACGGCGGCCACCGGCGCGGCCACGGCGACCGGGGCACTGGGGCTGAAATCGCCGCGGTAGCGCGCCGGCAGGTCCTGCACGCGCACGTTGCCGCCGGGGTGGAGCACGGCAAGGCGCTCGACCAGGTTGGTCAATTCGCGCACGTTGCCCGGCCATTCGTAGCTGGCCAGGGCCTGCAACGCTTCGGCGCTGAAACGCACCTCGCCACGCCCGGTGCGGGCCAGCTGCGCGGCGATGGTGGTCACCAGCGCGGGCAGGTCTTCGCTGCGCTCGCGCAGGGCCGGCACGTCGATGGGGAACACGTTGAGGCGGTAGAACAGGTCCTCGCGGAACTTGCCGTCGGCAATGCGCGACTCCAGGTCACGGTGGGTCGCGGCGATCACCCGCACGTTGCAGCGGATGGTCTGGTTGCCGCCCACGCGCTCGAAGCTGCGCTCCTGCAGCACGCGCAGCAGCTTGACCTGCATCGGCAGGCTCATGTCGCCGATTTCGTCCAGCAGCAGGGTGCCGCCCTCGGCCATTTCGAAACGGCCCTTGCGTGCACTCAGGGCACCGGTGAAGGCGCCTTTTTCGTGGCCGAACAGCTCGCTCTCCAGCAGGTCGGCCGGGATCGCACCGCAGTTGATCGCCACGAACGGCCCGTCGCGGCGCGGCGAGCGCTGGTGGATCGAGCGCGACACCACTTCCTTGCCGGTGCCCGATTCCCCCAGCACCAGCACGGTGGTGTCGAAGGCAGCCACCTGTTCGATCATCTGGCGCAGCGCGCTGACCGCCGCGCCATCGCCGGTGGGGCCTTGTTCCTGCACGGCGCCGGCCTGGTGTTCGGCATCCAGGCGCTTGAGGCTGGCCCGGCGCAGCAGCGCTTCCATCTGCGCATGGCGCAGCGGCGCTTCCAGCGGCCACACGTTGGCTTCGTGCAGGCCGTGCTGCTGGGCAAAGGCGGTCGCGTCGCCATCGATGAGCATCACCGGTGGCGGCAGGGCACCCTTGCCGACCCAGGCAAACAGCGCATCGCTGCGCGTGCCCGGGTCCAGGCTGCCGATGATCACCGCCACCCAGTCGTTGGGGCGCTGGCGGGTGATGTCGAGGTCGGCGGCGTCGGCGACCCAGCGCGGGTTGAAATCCATGAACTCGAGCAGGGCGACGGTGCGCTCTGCGCGGACGGCATCGTTGTCCAGTACCAGGATGCGCGACTCACTCATGATCCTTCCCCTTCAGGCCTTCCAGGATCGGCATGACCTCCTGGATGTAGGACAGCTTGCTGACGAAGTTGTCGGCACCGGCGCGCAGCGCATGCTCGCGGTGTTCGACGTCGTCGAAATGGCTGGCGATCACGATGTAGGGCGCATCGTCCTGCGACTTGATCAGGCGGGTGGCCTGCAGGCCGCCCATTTCGGGCATCGCCAGGTCCATCAGCACCACCTGCGGGCGCAGCGACTCGGAGCGCTCGATCGCCTCCAGGCCGTTGGCGGCGCTGCCGATCACGTCCAGCCAGTCGACCTTGCGGAAGTGGCGCATGGCGGCATTGATGAAGCCTTCGTGGTCGTCGACCAGCAGGACGGTGAGCTTGTTCATGTCTTCCATTTCCTTCAGCCCACCCGGGCCAATTGCGGGGTCCGGGCATGCATCCGGCGGCGTTCACGGGCCGGGGCGATGTCCAGTTGTTCTCGGTATTTTGCAACGGTACGACGGGCGATGTTGACCCCCTGGCGCGACAGCAGTCCGGCGATGGCCTCGTCGGCCAGCGGCCGGCCGGCCGGCTCGGCGTCGATGAGCCGGCGCACCATCGCCTTGACGGCCTGGCCGGAGACGCTGGCGCCTTCCAGCCGCACGGCGAAGAAGTGCTTCAGCTCCAGCGTGCCGCGCGGGGTCTGCAGGTACTTGCCGGTGGTGATGCGCGACACGGTGGACTCGTGCATGCCGATCGCGTCGGCCACTTCCTTCAGGGTCAGCGGCGCCATCGCTTCTTCGCCGCGGGTGAGGAAGCCGGCCTGGCGTTCGATGATCACCCGGGTGGTGCGCAGCAGGGTGTCATAGCGCATGGACAGCCCGCGGGTCAGCCAGCGTGCTTCCTGCAGCATGTCGCGCAGCGGCTGGGCCGCATCGCCGGCATCGGCCAGCGCGTTTTCGTAACCGGGATTGATGCTCAGGCGGCGGCTGGTGGCCGGGTTGAGCGCCACGCGCCACTGGTCGTCGGCGTGCCAGGCGATCACATCGGGGATGACCACGCCGTTGTCGTCCGGGCGCAGGCTGTCGCCCGGGCGCGGCTGCAGTGAGAGGATCAGCCGCACCGCCTCATGGATGTCGGCGACTTCGGCGTCGAGCTGGCGGGCCAGCGCGGCGTAATCGTGCGCGGCCAGGCCGGCCAGGCCTTCGTCGAGCACGCGCTGGGCCAGGTGCCGGGCCGGCACGCGGCCGGGCAGGGCGCGCAGCTGCACGCTCAGGCATTCGTGCAGGTCCTGGGCGGCCAGGCCGGCCGGCTCGCCGTGCAGGATCTGCTGGCGCACCGCCTCCACCCCGGCTGCATCCACGTCGCAGCGGGCGCTGGCCAGCAGCTGCAGCTGCGCCAGCGGCGCATCCAGGTAGCCGGCGTCGTCGCAATGCTCCAGCCAGAAGCTGGCCACGGCCAGTTCGCGGGCATCCAGCTCCAGGGCCAGGCGCTGCAGGGCGCGCAGCTGCGGGTCGCTGGATTCGTCGGCGGCAATGCGCTGCATGCGGTCGTCGTCGCCATCCTGCCAGCTGGCCCCGGGCACGTCCCACATGGCGCTCTCGGGCAGCTCGTCGAAGGCGGCCACCTCCTGGGTGGTGACCGTCTCGCTGGTGTCGCTGGCCGGCGCCTCGGGCGCTTCCTCCAGTTCCAGCAGCGGGTTGGTCTCCAGGGCGCGGCGGATCTCCAGCTCCAGCTGCATGCCATCCAACTGCAGCAGGCGGATGGACTGCAGCAGCTGCGGCGTGAGGTGGAGCTGCTGACCCAGCTGGGTCGACATCGTCGGCTTCATGTGTATTCCCCGTCGCACCGACTCCCCGGTGCGTTATGGAACACATCTTGCTTCTGATATCCCGACACCGTAATCGGGGGGTTCCTGAGTGGTGTCGTTGGTTTCCTGACGCTGGGTCAGGAAAACCCTTACACCACCTCGGACTTTTGACGCTGCCTGCGGCGGAAACCCTTGTGTTTCCGTGGCCAAGGTGGCTGCGGGCTGTTCAAAATTCCGACGACCGGCGGGCTGAAGCCTTCAGCGTGTCGGGGAACCGACGCCGTGCCCGCGTGGGGTCACTCCAGTTCGTGCTGGTGGCGCGCGGCCAGCAGCAGCAGATCGTTGGCGCGGCGGCAGCCCAGCGACTCCATCATGCGCGCCCGGTGGGTTTCCACCGTCTTGACGCTGATGCCCAGGTCGGCGGCGATTTCCTTGTTGCTTTCGCCGCGACCGATCTGGCGCAGGATCTCGCGCTGGCGCGGCGACAGCGCGGCCACCCCGACCGGCTTTTCCTTGCCGAGCATGGGGGCGAGCATCTTGGCCGAGATCTGCGGGCTCAGGAACACCTGGCCGGCATGCGCGGCACGCAGGGCCAGTTCCAGCTCCTGCGGGGCGGCGTCCTTGACCACGAAGCCCACCGCGCCGCGGTCCAGGGCGTCGCGGACGTGCACCGCATCGTCGTGCATGGTCATCATCACCACCCGGGTGCCGGGGGCGCGCAGCAGGATGTCGCTCAGTGCCTCCAGGCCGGTGCGGCCGGGCAGCGACAGGTCCATCAGGATCACATCGGGGCTGTGCTGGATGGCCAGTTGCAGCGCCTGTTCGGCGTTGCTGGCTTCTGCGGCGACGTCCACGTCGGCAAAGCCCTGGAGCAGGCGACTGAGGCCGGCGCGGACCAGGGTGTGATCGTCGACGATGAGAACGCGCACAGGCAGGCTGGGAAGATGTGAAGGTAAGGTCGCCACCTTAACGGAGTGGCGGCCTACCGCCAAGCCGAACGCGTCACAATCGGGGGCGTATGGTCGCCGCCCGGTTCAGCGCAGGCGGCGTGCGTCGGCAATCTGGCGGCGGTGCAGGCGGAACAGATGCCGCTCCAGGGCCATTTCCAGCGCGTCGCTCATCGGCTCGAAACGCAGCCACAGGAAGTGTGCGCCGGCGCCATTGGCGGCCTCGGCCAGCACCGCCACGGGCAGGTCGATATGGTCGGGCAGCCAGTCGCAGGGCTGCAGGCGGATCACCCCCAGGCTGCCCGGGCTGGCGCCGGTGCGCGCACCCAGTTCCAGCCGGATGCCGCGCCGGGACCAGCGCAGCGGGCGCAGCGCCAGGTCCTGCGCGCTCTGCCGCACCAGCCGGCCCAGCAGCACCATGGTCAGGTCCAGCTTGGCCTCCAGCCGCTGCAGCTGCACCGAGGACTCGCCGCGCTCGTCGTGGCCGTCATCGCTGCGCGCGTCCTCCACCAGCGCCACGCTGCGCAGCAGTGTCTCGGCGCTGCCCGGGCGCACCACCGCGCTGCCCAGGCGGAACTCGGCCGGCAGGGCCACCTCGCAGCTCAGCGTCTCATCGAACAGCTCGCTTTCGGCCGGATGATGGATGGCGCTGGGGCGAGGATCGTTCATGACAGGGATTCTGCAGTGAGATAGGCACGCGCCACGCGGCCGGCGGCAACGCCGTGGCGGAGGTGGCGGGCGGCTTCGTCGCGCTGGCTCATCATCATCACCATGATGCGCTGCTGGCGGCCTTCCAGGGCGGTCAGCCCGGCCACGTCGGCCAGGGCGTCCGGCCGCGCCAGCCAGGCCTGCTGGTGGGCGTTCAGGGCATCCAGGCATTCGGCGGCGGCGGCATGGTCTTCGGCCAGGAGCGCCGCTTCCACGCCGTCCAGGTCGGCGTTGAGGGTTGCCAGGGAGAGTGCGGCGTCCATCACAGGGCGGCCGCGGCGGGCTGGCGCTGGTCACGCGGGATCGCGTTCCAGGCCGCATCGATCTCACCCAGCAGCTCCAGCGATTCGCGCAGGGCCTCCGGGTCGTTGTGCAGGTTGGCTTCGGTCAGGCGCTGCATGACGTAGTCGTACAGGGCCGAAAGGTTGCTGGCGATCTCGCCGCCGGCCTCATGGTCGAGCGACCCGTTGAGGTGGCCGACGATCGCGCAGACCTCGCCGATCGCCTTGCCCTTGCGCGCCTGGTCGCCGCCTTCCAGGCAGGCCTGGGCCAGGCGCACCCGCTCCAGCGCGCCGGACAGCAGCAGCGCCACGAGCTTGTGCGGGTCGGCATCGGTGATCGAGCTCTGCACGCCGACTTTGCGGTACTGCTCGGTGAATTGACGGTTCGAACCGTACATCAATCATGTCTCCTTCGTGCGGGCCGCGTGCCTCGCGGTATGCGGCACCGGGGTGGAGCCTACGGCGGATGCTGCGTTGATACCGATATCGGCCGCGCGTCCACCCAACTTGAGCGCGCCGAGCTGCGGCGCGCTCGCGTCGTCCTCAGCCGGACAGCTGGCTCAGCTGCTGGCTCAGTGCCGAACTGCTCTGGCTCAGCTTGCCCATCAATGCATCCAGGGCCAGGAACTGCTTCTTGTAGCGCTCTTCAACACCGGCCATGCGCGTATCCAGTGCCTTGCGGCGCTTGTCGATGTCGGTGAGGGTGGCGGTGATGCTCTTGGTGCGCGAGACGAACGCGCCTTCCTTGCCGACCGTCGTGCTGACGTAGCCGTCGACCATGTTGAACAGCTTGGTGGCCGCACCGTCATCGCCGGTGAGCGCCTGGCGCACCGCGCCGGCCTGGTTGACCAGGGCCGCTTCGAACTTGGTGCTGTCCAGCACCAGGCTGCCATCGGCGTTGGGATAGGCGCGGGTCTGCAGGCCCAGGGTCTTGGGGTCCAGGCCGTTGGCGGCCAGGTCCTTGAGCACTCCGCTCATCATCGAGCGCAGCTGGCTGGAGGCGCCACGCATCTGCGCATCGCCGGTGAGCGAGGACGGTTCCTTGTTCTCGATGTCGTACTTGGTGGCGTCGTTGATCGCCGACAGCGCGCCGTTGTAGGCGGTCACGAAGTCCTGCATCACCTTGCGCGCGGCAGCCACGTCGGTGCTGACGGTCACGGTGCTGGTGCCGGTCTTCTTCAGGTTCAGGGTCAGGCCCGGCACCACGTCGGTCACGGTGTTCTCGCTGGCGACCACGGCCACGCCGTCGATGGTCAGCTTGGCATCGGCGGCCGGGGTGCGCTCGGTCAGGCTGTTGGCCAGTGCGGTCAGGTCGGCGTTGCCGGCCCCGGCGCTGAGCTTGATGGCGTTGGCGGTGCCCGACTTTTCCTGCGAGATGGACAGGTACTGGTTGTCGCCGGAGGCGATCAGGGTCGACTGCACGCCCAGGCTGCGGCCGGCCTTTTCGATCTTGGTGCGGATCGAGGTCAGGGTGTCATCGGCCTCGACCTGGATCTCCAGCGACTTCTTCTTGTCGCCCACCCCCACATCCAGCGTCAGGGTCCCGGCGCCGAAGGTCTTGGTCTTGGAGACGGCCGTGTCGGCGATCCACTTGTTGGCCGTGGCCAGCTGCTGCACATCGATGGCATGGCTGCCGGTGGCGGCTGCATTGGTGCTGGTGACCGTCAGGATCTCGTCGGTGCCGCTCTTGGTCGCGCTGACCAAGCGGGCGTCGAACGCGGTGGAGGCCTTGAGCGCCTTGAGCGAGGTGCTGAGCAGGTCGAACGCGGACTTGACCGTGCCCACCGCCGACAGCTGCATCTTCGCCTTGGACTGCTGCAGGTTCAGTGCGTTGTCCGCGGGCTTGCGGTCGGCCGCGACCAGGCTGGCCACCATGCCGGAAATGTCCAGTCCCGAACCGATGCCGCCGTAACCAAAGTCAGCCACGTTGTTTCTCCTGTCTGTGAGCCGCCGCGGTGATGCCGCGTGGCCGTGCTGTCAACGAAATTAGCGGCCGTAGCCGCCGGGTCTTTAGAACCACGTTGATGCAGGAGTTGTGCCAGAGGCTTGGCGCCGGTCTATGGCACGCGCTTTGCAGGGGTATCTGGGCGGGACGCAATGCAGGTCCGGCCAGGGGTCTGTAAAAAACCCTCCCCCAATGCAGGGGAGGGCTCAGGCTACTGAAAAGCGGGGGGAGACGAAGCCACCCGGGTTGTTCAGTCAAACTAACAGCGCTGATAACAGTTCTGTCGCAGGGACAGGCCATGGCCACGGAAGGTGTGGCTGCCGGGAGAGAGTCCGGCCCATGGCCATGGCCCGTTCCTGCGAGGGGTTTGCGGCTGCTCGGGGTTTTGCCCGCGCCGCCGGCCTTGGCCGGCGGCGTGGACGCGTGGATCAGCGCAGCAGGCTGAGCACGTTCTGCGGCACCTGGTTGGCCTGGGCCAGCATGGCCGTACCGGCCTGCTGCAGGATCTGGGTGCGGGTCAGCTCTGCGGTTTCCTTGGCAAAGTCGGTGTCCTTGATGCGGCTGCGCGAGGCGGACAGGTTTTCCGAGGAGGTCTGCAGGTTGGCAACGACCGAGGTGAAGCGGTTCTGGATCGCACCGAGGTCGGCGCGGGTGTTGTTGATCGCGCTCAGTGCCTTGTCGACGATTTCCAGCGACTGCTGGGCACCCTTGACGGTGGACACGTCGATCTTGTCGGCGAACTGCTTGGTCGGCACCGTAGCGTTGCCGGTCAGGGTGATGCCGGTACCGCTCAGCTGCACCACCGCGCCGTCCTTGTCCACGCTGTCCTTGACCGCCGTCAGGGTCAGCGCGCCGCTGGTGGCATCGGCTTCGGCGTAGACGCCGGTTTCACCGATCTTGGCGTTGATGTGGGTGGCCAGTGCCTGGCCCGCCTTGGCGGTGGTGGTGTCGGTGAGCTTCAGCTCGTCGAAGGACACCGTGCCCGATGCGCTGGTCAGGGTGAACGCGGCCTGGGTGGCAGCGCCGGCGGTGACGGTCGGGGCGGCAACCGAGGCGGTGACGAACTGGGCGCCGCCCAGGGCGTTGGCCTTGGCGTCCACGACCTTGTCGATGGCGATGGCCTGGCCGGCGTTGGCGCCGACCTGGAACAGCTGGCTGGAGAACGAGCCGTCCAGCAGCTTGGTGCCGTTGAAATCGGACTGCTTGGCCACGCGGTCGATTTCGCTGACCAGCTGGGTCACTTCGGCCTGCAGGGCCTTGCGGT
>RCUK01001036.1_pt1 | contig 19302 bp, 9 predicted proteins | sample 2166381 | NCBI WGS metagenome assembly RCUK01 (sample SAMN09932809, study PRJNA488358) | compost metagenome | isolation source: compost soil in an enriched community | place: Germany: Experimental Botanical Garden | reverse complement strand
TGCCATAGTTCCGTCAGTATTCAAAAATGAAGTACTTAATAAAGCACTTCTGCTAACCGCAGAACTCACTCTTACAGCATTCAGTCGAATGAATTTTGAAAAATGCCCGATATAATAATAAGAAGGCGTATAAATTAACTCTCCCGTTGTAGTGTCAGCATGAATTGGTGAAAAACAAAAATTTCCAACATGGTTAGGACCACCATTTTGATCTAAAAGAATATTCCAGTCTGTCCAACCAGCAGTTCCATTATTAAAATCATTAATCATAGAGATACCGTATCTTTCGCCGTTACCCCAAAATTGATATTTTTTGGCATCAAACTTTTCAACACAACCTTCAGTAAACATTAAACCTTTATCAGGATAAGCCTCTTTTACTTTGGCAACATTATCAAACATTGAAGCGCCTCCTGACCAGTTTTCATACCAGTGAAAACCCATTCCCCAAACATATTTTGAAGCTTCAGGATCAGAGTAAATAACATTGGCTCTGTAATTCATTAAATCACGGTTATGATCCCATGCAATGATTTTCACATCACCTAATTTTTCTTTTTTCAATGTTGGTCCAAGGAAATTTTTAATAAAATCTCTTTCTGCTTCAGCAGTATAAATACAAGATTCCCATGTTTGTACTGCCATTGGCTCGTTTTGAGTAGAAGTTCCCCAAATCGGAATTCCTTCTTTCTCATACGCTTTTATAAATTTCACATAAAAATTTGCCCAGGTCTGATAATATTCCGGCAATAATGTTCCGCCTTTCAACACATCTTTGTTACTTTTCATGAAAGCATTTGGTGACCATGGAGCAACATAAGTTAACAGTTTTCCTCCGGCAGTCTGAATCGCCTGTTTTATTAACGGAATGCGATATTGTCTATCGTGATCAATAGAAAACGTTTTTAAATCTTTGTCACCTTCTTCAATATAAGAATAGCTTCCACTGCTAAAATCAGAACTTTGTATCGTTGTTCTTAGCAAAGAATAGCCAATACCTTTGTTTTTATCGTAATAGGCATTTAAGAATTCAGTTTGTTTTTCTTTTGAAAGTTTAGCGAAAATTTCGGCACTTGCGTCAGTAATAGCACCACCAATTCCCATGAAGGTCTGGAATTTTTTTGATGGCTCTACAAAAACTGATGTTTCAATTTCAAGAGGTTGTTTTGATGCTGAAAAGGTTAAATTATCTGTAGAAGTAATTCTCAAATTTGAATTTTCAGCAGTAGTATAAACCGTTATTTTTTTTCCATTGGTTGTAAACTCTTTTTTTGTTTTTGGTTGTTGGGCAAAAGCCGTCAACGAAAACAAAAAACATAGAATTTTAAAACTATTTTTTTTCATTCTTTTCTTATTATTAAATTCTAATTGAAGTTTTTAGAGAAATTGCTTTTCAAAAAACAATTTTTCATTGCTTAAGGATTTAAAAAATAGCCCATACTCATAATGATTATGGGCTATTTACAACCAAACTTAAACTTAACTTAAACTTATTATTTTCCGCGTAATTCTACACTTTTGATAGTAATACCACCTGGAGCAATTCCGCCTCCGCATCTAATCATTAAATAAATTTTTCCCGTAATATCAAATTTAACTACGTTACTAATTTTATCTAATTTTGCGTTCTTAGTACATCCAATAGCAGATAATTTACCTGAAACTACAGCATTACCACAACCGTCCCAAGTGTTCAGTCCCATTACTTTTCCTCCGTCACTGTAATCACCACTAGTTACAGCCGGATCAGCTTTACCTGCGTAAACTTCAAACCACATATTAGTCGATGCACCAGCAGTAACAGTCATATCAATTGTATATTCTTTATCTTTTACAACATCAATAGCCTGATAAATACCGGCATGTCCCCCGGCAACTGTCGCCCCTTTAGAACTGTACGTCCAGTCACCACCTGCTTCATATGCTACTTTTTTCCAGTTTGCCTGGTCAGAAGCAGTCAGAAATGAGCCTCCTTTTACTAAGTTTCCTTTTACAGGATCAGAAGTAGCAACAACAATCTGTGAAGTAGTTATTCCTGTCGCTCCTCCGGCTCCAATAGCTGTATGTGTTATTGTATAAGTTCCTGCATCTGGCAATACGATAGTTTCATTCATTTTACCAGCATATTCACCGTCGCCTGTATTCCATTTTGATGAAATAACACCTTTTGGTTGTGCTGTTAAAAGATAAGTATTTACAGCACCGGTAACTGGAGTTACAGTAAATGAAGCATCAACATTAGTAGCGGTTAAGCCATTACCATTTCCAACTTCATCTTCGCAACTTGTTAGTGTACCTAATGCTAAAGTCAGCATTAGGAATACACTTTTTTTCAAATTTATATTTAGGTTCATTTTTTTTTGGTTTTTGGTTATTGGTTATTGGTTATTCGTAATTAGGATTTTGTTTCAATTTAGTACCAGTCAATTCAACAAATGGAATTGGAAAAATCTCATCAGTACCAGCATTAAAACCTCTATCAGCTAAAGCAGTTGCAGCATCACCCCAACGTACTAAATCAAAGAATCTGTGACCTTCACCTGCAAGTTCCATTCTTCTTTCATTTTTAATAGCAGCCAATGTTACAGGAACAGATGCCAATCCAACTCTTGCTCTAACAGCATCTAATAATGCCTGAGCTCTTGCCCCTGAACCCAGTGCTTCAGCTTCCATTAAGTACGTATCAGCAAGTCTGATGATATACGAATTTTGTTTGTAGTTTAACTCTGCAGCACCACCACCAGTACGAACATCAGATTTTCTTGGTAAAAATTTGTTCAGGAAATATCCTGTATCCTGATATCCACCAATATAATCTGCTTTTCCAGCTGCTTTTAATGCTTTTACATCTAAAATTGTAGCCTCGAATCTTGGATCATCTTTCATGGCATCATACAATTTTTGTGTAGGTATACTAAAACTCCATCCTGAAGGAAGATCGGGAGCTGTAGAATTTGCAGGTCTTGAATAACCTCTTGGCCCTACCATAACATTTAATGAGTTTCCTTCGTCTCTACCAGATCCCCAGAATCCCCAATCAGAGTTACCAGCACTTGTGTGTGATACTTCAAGAAGTGATTCGGCATTGAATTTGTTAGATGTTACCCATAAATCGCTAAAGCTGGCAAGCAATTTATTTCCGTATTGATTTGTAGCTCCAGGAGTTCCGTTTACCAGTGCCAAAATAGCAGCAGCTTCAGGTTTTTTTCCTTCAAATAAATAAACTTTTCCTAATAATGCCTGAGCAGCACCTCTGGTCAAACGTCCTGATCCTGTTGTAGCATCAACACTTGTTGGTAAACCAGGAATTGCCTCTAATAAATCTTTTTCGATTTGAGCATAAACAGCTTCAGGAGTTGCCTGTTCTACATCAAAGATGTTAGCTGTCGTTAATGGCTCCAGAATTAAAGGAACATTTTTAAACAATCTTACTAAGTTAAAATAGTAAAACCCTCTTAATGCTTTTGATTCGGCTGTGAATCTAACCTTTAATGCGTCTGACATATCAACACCAGACATTTTTGATAACAAAACGTTAGCTCTGTAAACACCTTGGTAATGATCATTCCAGAAACTTCCCGGGATAAGTACTGAACTTAATGAGTGCGTAGAGAAATTCTGAATTCCAGTACCATCAGAAGCACCACCCCCACCAGCGTAAAAATCATCAGAACCGGCATTCAGCATTGCTACTAAATTTTCAAATCCGCCAGTATTTTTTCTCAAAGGATCATAAACCCCAACAAGCGCGGCTGTTGCTTGTTGCTCATTAGAATAATAACTTGTTGAAAGGAAAGATCCTTTTGGTTCAATGGAGACAAAGTCTTCAGAGCAAGCACCTGCCAAAGCAGCCATTGCCACAGCAATGTATATATATTTAAATTTTATATTTTTCATGATTCTTTATGTATTAAAATTGTAAGTTAGCTCCAAGCATAAATGATTTTGCTTGTGGATAAATACCTCTGTCTATACCTAATACCTGACCTCCAATTTCTGGATCGTATCCAGTATATTTAGTAAACGTTATTAAATTCTCACCTGTAACATAGAAGCGAATCTTATCTGCACCGATTTTAGAAGACAAATTAAGAGGAAGTGTGTATCCAAATTGAACAATTTTCAAACGTACGTAATCTCCTTTTTCAAGATAGAAATCAGACATTTTACTAAAGTTTCCATTTCCGTCATTGTTTGCAAGTCTAGGATAATCGTTTGATGTTCCTTCACCTGTCCAACGCCCTAAAGCTTCTGTTTGATAGTTAGCATTTAAGATATCTAATCTGCGTAATCCCTGAAAAATTTTGTTTCCGGAAGCTCCTTGAGCAAATGCCATGAAATCGAAGTTTTTATAATCTAAGTTTACAGTTAAACCGAAAGTTAATTTTGGTAAACTTGTTCCTAAGAATTGTTTGTCGTCATCAGAAATAGAACCATCTCCATTATTATCAACCCAACGGAAATCTCCTGGTTTAGCACCTGGCTGAATTAATCCGCCAGCAGCATTTGTATAAGCAGCAATTTCAGCTTCGTTTTGAAAAATACCTGCTGTTTTGTATCCAAAAAATTCATTGTATGAATGACCAACCTGAGTTCTTGTAACAGGCCCCATAGATTGGAAAGAAGCATCTCCAATGATAAATTGAGTATCAGGTCCTACATAAGTAACTTCATTTTTCAAAGTTGCAACGTTTCCGTTTACTCCTAAGTTAAACTCACCTAATCTTTTCTTGTAGCCAAGTTCAAACTCAAGACCACTATTGTTCATATCAGCAACGTTAGCCCATGGTTGCTCTGCAACACCTACATATCCAGGAATAACTACTGGTCTTAAGATACCTGTTGTTTTTTTCTTGTAATAGTCAAAAGTGAAGTTGAAATCATTAAACAATCTTGCATCTATACCAAATCCTACCTGAGAAGTTTCTTCCCATTTCAAATCAGGGTTATCAAGAGTTACATTAGCATAACCAGTTGTTATAGATCCGGTATTTCCAAAAGAATAGTTATATCCACCAGATACTAAAGAGATATATCTGAAATCAGCTACCTGGTCATTACCCACAACTCCATAACCTCCACGGAATTTTAATGTATTAACTACATTATTTTCTTTCCAGAAATCTTCTTTAGAAGCTACCCATCCTAAAGAGAATGAAGGAAAAACTCCAAATTTATTATTTTCTCCAAAACGAGTTGATCCATCACGACGAACTACTCCCATGAAAAGGTATTTCTCCTTATAATCATAGTTAAGACGGCTAAATAAAGACGTTACTTTATGCTGAATATAATCATCTGTTGAACTGCTTCTGTCTGATTGTGGAATATCAAAATCAAATGATGCATCTTTATAACTAGTAATCGGTAAACCAAACATTGTAGCTCCTACTTCACCACCTATGTTTTCAACATACGTTCCCTGTCCCAATAAAACGCTTACATTATGATCTCCAAATTTCTTTGCATAAGTAAGAACGTTTTCAATGTTCCATGCAAATGATTTTCTGTTTATTTGATAGTAACTGTTTTTAAGTGTATTTACGTTTGCGCTTAAGAAGTTTACAGGTGTAAAACCTTGTTCTCCCCAGTAGGCCATTTTACCACCAAGTGTAGTTCTAAATTTTAAGCCATCTATAATGTTTGCTTCAAGATAAGCGTTTCCAACAAAATCATCAGACCAATTGTATCTTCCTAATCTAGTTTGAACATATCCTAAAGGGTTTGTCATTTCCTGACCAACAACAGTAGAAATACCATAAGGATTTCCATTCTCGTCACGCATTACAGGATTTGTAGAATATGGAGCTGCGTTAGCAACAGCCGGATCAGTAACTACTAATGGTGTAGTTGGATCAAGGTTGATAGCTGAACTTAAAGGTCCACCAAATTCACTGTTTTTATTCCCTACATCTAAAGTCTTTTGTTTCGTGTATCCAAAAGTTTGCCCGAAAGTAAAATACTTAGATATTTTGTGCGTAGAGTTTAAACGAAAACTCTTTTTTGTGTAATTAGAGATTTCGCTTGTTACGATACCTTGTTGATCCTGAACTCCAAAAGAAGCATAAAAAGTTGAAGATTCTCCTCCTCCACTAATGCTTAATTCGTGAGAATATCTGTAAGCCTGATCATTAAAGATCGCATCTTGCCAATTTGTACCATTTCCTAAAGCATTAGGATTTGCGTATCTAATTGCTCCACCATCTGCTAATGATTTTTCATTCATTATAGTAGCATATTGTGTAGCATTCAATAGATCAAGTTTTTTTGCTGCAGAAGAAACTCCAGAGAAACCAGTATAGTTTACTGATATTTTACCTGATTTTCCTTTTTTGGTAGTAACTAAGATTACCCCTGTTGCAGCACGTGTTCCATAAATTGCAGCAGAAGCAGCATCTTTAAGAACCTCAATAGATTCAATATCTGATTGATTTAAATAACCAATTCCTCCCGCATCAACAACGTTACCGTCAACTACCCACAGAGGATTGTTTCCACCATCTCCAAAAGTAGTTATACCACGAATACGAATTGTAGAAGCCGAACCCGGTTGCCCTGAACTTGATGCAATTGTAACACCTGCAACTCTACCTTGTAAAGCCTGCTCAACTCTTCCGTTTGGTACTTTTTCAAGATCAGCCGCTTTTACACTAGAGATAGCTCCAGTTACTACTGCTTTCTTCTGAGTACCGTATCCTACAACCACAACTTCATTTAATGATTGTGATTCTGGTTTTAATTGAATTGTAATTTTTGTTCTTCCATTTACAGCCTCATTAACTGCAGCATATCCAATAAAAGTAACTACCAAAACACCGCTTGAAGGTACTTGAATTTGGAATTTTCCATCAAAATCTGATGCCGTTGATTTTGTTGTTCCTTTTAATACAACTGTTGCACCTGGAACTGGCATTCCACTTTCATCGTTTATCATCCCATTTACCGTGACATCCTGAGCCACAGCTATAACCGAGAATAACAAAGACGAAACACAAAAAATAAGTAATTTTGTTAATTTCATTTTTCTAAAAATTTTGGTTAATTAATTAGTAATTTGATGCAATAATAATGTTATTTTTTTACTATCAACAATTAAAATTCATTACAAAAACACATCAAAGTAAAATTTATCACATTACAAAAACACATCATTTTTTTTATAATTTATTGATTTTTAATATTTTAAAAATAAAATTCAAGATGTTATCAAAATGTTAATTGTAAAAATAAACACTACACTTGTATTAGATTGCTTATTTTTATCAATAAAACGCCGTACTATCTCGATATAGTAATTACAAAAACACATCAAAATATTGAAAAACAATCAGTTACACAATAAAAACCGAAATAAATTAAAAAATTTATGAAATTGATTAAATCATATTTTATTATTACTTTTTTTACATTATTCTCAATATCATTTTTTGGACAAGTTAAAAGCATTGGTTTGCCTGATGTAAGAAATTACAAGCGAAACGAATACAAAGGAGGAACACAAAACTGGAATATTGGACAGGATAAAAATGGAAACTTATATTTTGCTAATAATAACGGTCTGTTACAATTTGATGGTTCTTCATGGAGGAAATATCCGCTACCTAATTTAACTTCTGTACGATGTCTAAAAATTGATGATTCAGGTAAGATTTTCGTAGGTGGTTATAATGAATTCGGTTATTTTCAACCAAATGAAAAAGGAAAACTTAAATATACATCCTTAGCAAAGAGCGTAGACAAAAACAAAATCAAAATAATTGACTTCATCTGGAAGATTCACACCTTAAACAATGAAACTATTTTTCAGTCTTTTGCCAGAGCCTATATTTTTAAGAACAATAAATTAACCATTTTAGAAGCCCCAAAGCGATTTCAATTTTCATTTGTAGTTGAAAACAAACTTTATTTTCAGGATGAAGGAAAAGGAATCTTAGAATACAAAAATGGTAAGCTATATTCCTTACCAAATACCACCAGTTTTAACAACACTGAAATCTGGGCAATGTATGCACTTGATAAAAACAAAATCTTAATTATAACGCTTGAAAAAGGACTATTTATATACGAGAACAATACAGTAAAGTCATGGAATACTGAAGCCAATAATTTTGTCAAAAAAAACAATTCATTAGGTGGAGTAACAATTAAAAATAACTTTATTGTTTTAAACTCCGTATTAGATGGTATTGCAATTTGTGATTTTAATGGTAAAATAATCCAACATCTTAATCGCAAAAAAGGTTTGCAGAATAATACTGTCCTAACGTCCTTTATTGACAATAAAAACAACCTATGGCTGGGCCTTGACAACGGTATTGCTTTTGTAAATGAAGGATCGCCTTTTACTTACTTTGGTTTCAGTTACGACATTAGTACTGTTTATGCTTCTGTAATTCATGAAGGTAATCTATATGTAGCAACAAACCAAGGTGTTTTTTATCATGCCTGGAACAACAGCTTTAAAGCGGATACCTTTAAGCTTGTAGAAGGAACTACCGCGCAATCATGGAACGTACAAGTCATAGACAATGAACTAATTTGCTCAAACAACAGAGGTGCCTTAGTTATAAAAGGCGGAAGGGTAACCAATATGATAGATTCTAAAGGTTACTTCGGTTTTAAAAGTATTCCAAACCGACCTGGTTTTTTTATAGGATCAAATTATGACGGATTTGCAGTCTTCCAAAAAACACCTGGAGGATTAATATACAAGAATCAGGTTATTGGTTTTGACAAATCATCAAACAGTTTTGAACTTGATGAATCTTATTTATGGCTTAAAAAAGACGAATCAATCTATAGAATGTCTCTGAGTAATGATTTAACAAGATTTTCATCCATCAAAAAAATAGACCGACTAACTCCTAAATATAAAAATATTGGAAGTATTCAGAAAATCGACAACCAATTATACTTCCAAACCAATAATCATTTCTACAAATATTCTCAGGAACAGGATTTGTTCTATGAAGATAAAAACTTATCTAAATTATTTAAAAACATTCCTCTCATAAATGCTCTAAGCGAAGATTCCCAATCTAACTTATGGTATGCCTTTGATGAATCTTTAGGTGTATTAATGAAGCGAAATAAATATTACACTAATATTGTTGCTCCATTTTCAAATTTAACAGGGAATTTAGTTAGTAACTACTTATCTGTAAACACAATTGATTCTAAGAACATTTTTATAGGATTAACCGACGGATTAGCACATTACGACTCTGAGTTATTGAACAATTTTGTAACGAAACCGAAAGCCTTTATCCGAAGTTTTTCTTTTCCGGGTGATACAATTGTTTTAGGGAATAATCAGAATAAAATTGAAAATATTCGAATTCCGTATTCTTCAAATCATGTCCGTTTTACATTTTCATCCCCAACTTATGAAAATCTGGAAAATGTCGAATTCTCTTATCAATTAGAGCCTTTTGACGATAAATGGAGCAATTGGTCAACTATTTCAATTAAAGAATATACAAATCTTCGTGAAGGAGATTATAAAATGAATGTGAAAGTTAGAAACAGTTACGGAATTCAATCCGAACCGTCTACGCTTTTATTCACGGTTTCCCCTCCTTGGTACAGGCATTTTTTAGCCCTTATCATTTATTTTGTTTTGATTATAGTCGGAATTTATGTTATTTCTAACCGAATTAAAATGAAGATTAGAAAGAACAAATATTACGAAACTATAGAACAAAGAAGATTGTATCTTGAAAAAGAATCAAGAATTAGACAAGAACAATATGATCTTGAAAAAGAAATTGAAAAACTGAAAAATGATAAGCTTCAAATTAAAATCTTAGCAAAAGATAAAGAATTAGTAAACAATTCTCTACAAGTTGTAAAGAAGAATAAAATATTAAATGGAATTATTCATAAACTAAAAGAAATTGATGTTGAAGCCCTTGATGATTCGACGAAGTTTCAAGTTAGTAAACTAAATAAGAGCATTGTAAAAGAAGTTAATACCGACAAAAGCTGGAAAGATCTGGAAAAACATATCAAGAACGTTCATTTTGAATTTTTGAAGCGTTTAAAAGAAAAATATCCAACTATCTCACCGCGTGAACTTGACTTATCAACTTATTTATTGATGAACATGTCAACTAAAGAAATTGCCGAAATCATGAATATTTCGACCGGAGGGGTTGAGCTGGCTCGTTACCGTTTAAGAAAAAAATTAGGCCTGAATAAAAAAGAAAACCTAATAGGTTTTCTAATGAGTATCTAAGAACAAAAAGCCATTCGTTGTCGCGAATGGCTTTTTTGTTGTTTATGAAATATATTCTAAAGTTCGTTCCAAAGCCATACCTCTGGAGCCTTTTATTAAAATAGTATTATTTTCAAAATGCGTGGTTTTCAGATGATTTGAAAAATCTTCAAAAGTTTCAAAAAAATGAATGTTTTCATTTGAGGTCTTATTTTCGTAAAACGCCTTTCCGATCAAATAACAAATTGATTTATTTTGGTTTAATAATGAATCAACAACGATTTTGTGTTCTTGCTGACTTTCTCTTCCCAATTCAAACATATCACCTAAAACCATTACTTTATTCTCGCTATCCAATTGAAGGAAATTGGTAATAGCAACAGCCATACTACTCGGATTAGCATTATAAGCATCCAGAATAATTTGGTTTGATCCCTTTTTTAATAATTGAGACCTGTTGTTTTCCGGAATATAACTTTCAATTGCTTCTTTTATAGCTTCGTCATCCACTTTAAAATAACGCCCGATAGAAACTGCTGCATTAATATTGTTTGCATTGTACAATCCAATTAAATGGGACTGAACACTAAATTCATCATAATCTATAACAACGAAAGGATTTGCGGTAATATTTTTGATTTTGACATTAGCCCTATCATTATCAACACCAAACGTAAAAGATTTTATACCAACAGATTTTGAAATCTGAATTGGATCTTCAAGATTTACAAAAGCCAATTTATCATTTTTAACCAAATATTGATACATTTCGCTTTTCCCTTCTATCACACCTTCAACACCACCAAAACCTTCTAAATGTGCTTTCCCAAAATTCGTTATATATCCAAAATCTGGCTGAGCAATTTCACATAAAAATTCAATTTCTTTTTTATGATTTGCCCCCATTTCCACGATTCCAAATTCAGTTTCAACATTAAAACTCAACAATGTTAACGGAACACCAATATGATTATTTAGATTTCCAACTGTAGCTTTTGTTTTGTATTTTTTAGACAAAACAACATTAATAAGCTCTTTAGTTGTAGTTTTTCCATTACTACCTGTCAGGGCAATAATTGGTAATTTTAGATAAGCCCGGTGAAATTTTGCCAGTTCCTGCAGCGTTTCTAAAGTATTCTCTACAAGAATAGTTCTTTCATCTATAAAATAAGCCCCATTGTCTATAACAACAAATAACGCTCCTAATTCAAGTGCTTGCTTCGCAAAAGTATTTGCGTCAAAATTTTCGCCTTTGATAGCAAAAAAAATAGAATCTTTTTCAATTTTTCTTGTGTCAATTGAAAGAGATTTACATTGTAAAAATAGGTTATGAATTTCTTGAATATTCATTTATAAAATTTTTATATAGACCGTAAAAGTAGAAAAAAATAAACACAAAAAATTCCAAATTCCATACTGAAATGTTCAGCTTTTGGAATTTGGAATTTTTGTTATTAAAATTTCTAAGACTTAGTTTCTAGGCGATTTTCTTTTTTCAGCTTTTGAACCTACTCTAGACATAGCGCATCTAAATCCGATGTAATCTGTTGCCATATCCTGAGGGAAATATCTTCTTTGAGCCGGATCTAACCAATATGCTCTGTCTCTCCATGAACCTCCTTTGTAAACTCTTACTTTATCATCGATTAAAGTAGTACGTTTGCTAGAGTTGTCATATTTTCTAGTCATCTTACCTAAACTATCAGTAGTGATATTATGTTTAGGAGAATTATACATTGCCTGATCTGTTTTTGGTCCTGATTCAGAATCTCCAAAATCAAAATATCTGGAAGATTGTTTATCACCATCTCTATAATTGATATTATCGCTTGTACTGAAATTTGTTCTCAAATATGTTTCTTGTTCGTCAACAGGAACCTGAGCAATTTCTCCCGGAAGATTTCTTGCTACAACTTTACCATTGCTTAAAGTATCGTATTTTATGTTTGCTGTAGAAACGATTTCAATTTTACCGTCCTTACCAATTTTGTTTTTAGCATATTGATTTCCTCTATAATAGTTAAAATCATTTGCTTCATTATCAATAATAGGTCTGTAAACATCAGCAACCCATTCTGCAACGTTACCAGCCATATCGTATAATCCGAAATCATTTGGCGCATAACTTTTTACAGAGTTTGTAATATCAGCTCCATCATCAGACCAACCTGCAATTCCACCGTAATCACCGTTTCCTTGTTTAAAGTTAGCCAATTGATCTCCTTTGTTTTTACGTTTAGATGAACGTGTATAATCTCCAGACCAAGGGTATTTCTTTTGTCCTTTATATATATTGTATTCTCTTTGTCCAACATCAGCTGCTGCAGCATATTCCCACTCTGCCTCTGTAGGAAGTCTGTATTCTGGTAAGATAACTCCGGAAGAACGTTGTGCGTAAACATTTTTTTCTTCTACAACACCATCTTTATTAGCTTTTGGTCTTCTTCCGTTTGGATTTTTCTTTAATACCAGTTCTTCGTTACCACCGTAAGTAGTAGAAGGTGAAGCAAGGTAAGCTTCAGTATTAAATAAACTTTCAGCACTTACGTCTGTAGTTTTAGCACCTTTTTTAAGATATCCGTCTTTTTCTAAAACAGCTTCGTTTACACGGTCTGTTCTCCATTTACTAAATTCAACTGCCTGAATCCAGTTTACACCAACTACAGGGTAGTTTGCATAAGAAGGGTGTCTTAAGTAGTTATTAGTCATCGTTTCGTTATATCCTAAACGATTTCTCCATACTAAAGTATCTGGCGATGCTCCTTCGTAAATATTCTTGTAATTTTCTTCTGTTGGAGGAAAAACTTTCTTCAACCACTCCAGGTATTCTAAGTACATACCGTTCGTAACTTCGGTTTCATCCATGTAGAATGACTGAACATGTTGTTGAGTTGGCGTGTTATTCCAATCGTGCATAACATCATCCTGTACTTTACCCATAGTAAATGTACCTCCTTCAACAAAAACTAAACCAGGACCAGCCTGTTGTTTTTTCCCTGCATTTCTGGCAGAAGTTCCATTCTGACTATCTACGTCCCAACCTGTTGCTCGAGAAGCGTGACTGGAACTCGATTTTTTGCTACAACTAGCCGTGCCCAACATCAATACCATTGACATCATTAACTGCAAGACTACAATTTTGTTTACTTTCATACTCATTCTTAGGTGATAAATTTAGGTGCTGCAATATAATAATTAACATTTAATTAGCAACATCTGTTCTAATAATTTTATTTCACTGTTTTTTACCAGAAAATAACCTATAGTTACGAACGCAAAAATATACTTTTTATTATTTACTATAACATGAAATACTATATTTTTACTTAGTAAAATAATTTAAAAATAATTTCTACTTTTCAACTTATGAAACAAGCCTTAATCTTATATTTTTTTCTGCTTCCAATTTTGGTGTTTTCTCAGATAAATGGGGACTTTACAGTAGATTGGCAAACTAAAAAAGAAATGAGTTTTGGCGATTTCAAAACGATCATACCTTACTTTTCAGGGAATAGTTTCAGGTATGATATTTCAAAAAAAAGCATAACAGTATTGCTTAATTTGAACCAATCTAACTATTCTAACAGTTCTTCTGTTCAAATTTCCAACATAATTTATGAATCAGTCACAATCTCTGATTTAGGTGATTTATCTCTCGGAAACATCCCCGAAAAACCAAATGAAACGTTAAAAATTGCCTCTTCAAGAGATAAAAAACAAATTTTCATCTCACTTTCACCTATTATTAAAGAAGGAAACAGTTTTAAAAGAATTCGATCATTTTCTTATAATTTAAACAATAATACATCCAAAAGCAACACTACTTCTCTCACACAAAAATCAAATATCATTCAAAATTCAGTGTTAGCGAGTGGAGATTGGTATCGCTTTTACATCGAAAAATCAGGCGTTTATAAAATTTCAAGAGCGTTTTTGCAAAGTTTAGGGTTTGATCCTTCTAAAACAGATCCTAAAAGAATTAAAATTTATGGTAATGGAGGAGGAATGCTTCCTTTAATGAACAGCACTTATTACCCGGATGATTTAATTGAAAACACCATTCAGATTACTGGTGAATCCGATGGTGTTTTTAACAATGAAGACTATATCCTTTTTTATGCTGAGGGAACGGACAACTGGAATACTGAGAATCAGACAAACCTCAATTTATTTGACACTAAATCATATTATTACATAACAGTAATTGGTGGAGATGGAAAGCGAATCCCAAACCTGAATCAGCCTTCAGCAAACACCACTGTGGAGTTAAACACGTTTGATGACTATCAATCTCACGAAATTGACCAGACCAATATTGCTCACTTGGGCCGTCAATGGTTTGGAGAATCATTTGATATTAATCAGGAACAGGAATTCTCATTTACCTTCCCTAATATTGATGTTTCCGTACCTGTGAAAATTGACGTTAGTGCCGCATCGGCTGCCTTTACTCCTACTTCATTTGCAATTGCCGCTAATGGTCAAAGTATTGGTAATATTAATTTCAATGCATTAGTTTCAAGTTCAGACATAAAGTTTTACACCGGAAAACTACCTGTTAATAGCATTTTTACAGGAACCGAAAGCGTAAAAATAAAACTTACCTATAACAATAACGGAGTCCCGGGATCGAAAGGATATCTGGATTACATCAATTTAATTGCCAAACGAAAATTATTAGGTACCGGAAAACAATTTAAATTTCAATATGATTTAGCCGGTTCAACTACCGGAATTGTAAATTACACGATTGGAAACGCCTCAGGCATTTCTCAAATTTGGGACATCACAGACCTATATAATGTATCAAAAATTGAAAACCCAAATCAGGCAACATTCAGCTTCAAAGCTTCTTTAGGAGAAGTTCGAAAATATATTGCCATTGATCCGGCAGATTATTTTACTCCTTTAAAAGAGAGTCAATCAAAAATCACTAATCAGAATCTAAAAGGAACCATTTTTAAAAATACCCAAAATAGTTTTCAGGACATCGATTATGTAATTATAGCTCCAAAGTTTTTAATTTCTCAAGCTGAAAAATTAGCCAATTTTCATCGCACTTATTCTAATTTGAACACCAAAGTAATTGCCTTAGAAAATATCTATCAGGAATTCTCTTCAGGAAAACAAGACATTGCAGCCATCCGAAATTTCATTAAATACATTTATGAAAATGCTTCTTCACCAGAAAAAAGAATAAAATATGTAAATCTATTTGGAGATGCTTCATTTGACTACAAAGACCGAATTTCGAACAACACTAATATTGTACCTATATATCATTCCTTAAATAGTAACACAATTGGAGAATCTTCATTTGCTTCTGATGATTTTTACGGACTCATGGATCCGGATGAAGGAAATATCATTTCATTTTTTGGTGGAATTGATATAGCCGTAGGAAGGATGTTGGTTTCAGACAATGCTCAGGCCGGAGAAATGGTTAATAAAGTATTGGAATATCATGATACAAAGTCGTACGGCAACTGGAGAAATAACGTTGTTTTAGTCAGTGATGATTCAGACCAAAGTTCTGATGCTTCTTTACAGTCACGCCAAAATAGTTTAGCAGATGTTATTGCAACTGAAAAACCGTTTTTTAATATTGACAAAATTATTTTAGATTCTTATACGCAAGAAGCTTCAGCAGGAGGATCAAGATATCCAAAAGCAAGAACTGATCTTTTTAATGCTTTTGAAAAAGGAGCTTTAGTTTTTAATTATTTAGGACATGGTGGTGAAGATGGTTTGGCAAGTGAGCGAATTTGGGAAAAATCAGACGGTCAAAACTTAAACAACCAATATAAATATCCTTTATTCATCACTATTACATGCGAATTTTCAAGATTTGATGATCCGACAAGACCAACGGCCGGTGAATATACTTTTTGGAATCCAAAAGGAGGTGCTATTTCGATGCTCACTACGATCAGGGCAATTGGCCAGTTTAATGCTGAAAACTTCAATGATAATTTAAGCAAAAACCTGCTTTCTTACGGCTCAAATCAATATACCACTATTGCAGAAGCACTTCGAATTTCAAAAAATGAAAACCCGAGTTATTCCAGTAATGTTATTTTTTACATTGGAGATCCCGCCTTGATGTTAGCGATTCCGAAACCACGAATAAATTTAACAAAAGTAAACGATGTTGTGATTTCACAACCGATTCCAGACCTTAAATCACTTTCAAAAATTAAAATCACAGGTGAAATTACAGATGAGAACAACACATTATTAAGTAATTACAACGGTGAATTAGCTACAGCTATTTTTGATAAATTAATTACAGCTTCGACCTTAAATAATGATGGATATAGTCCTGCAATGTCATTCAAAACCCTTGGAGAGACTATTTTTAGAGGAAATGCCACTGTAACTAATGGTCAGTTTGAATTTAGTTTTGTTGTTCCGAGAGACATTCGAATTCCTGTTGATTATGGGAAAATTAGTTTTTATTCGAAAAAAAATCAGCTATTAGAAAATCAATCGGGCTATAGTAACATTATTAAAATTGGGGGAATAAATGAAAATGCACCTCAGGACAATATAAGTCCAAAAGTGAAGTTATATATGAACGACGAAACGTTTGTTTCAGGTGGTATTACAAATAGCTCCCCGTTTCTTTTGGCGCTATTAGAAGATGAAAATGGTATAAATACCGCGAGTGGAATTGGTCATGATATTGTTGCAATTTTAGATGGAGATGTAAGCAATCCGTACATTTTGAATGATTATTATCAAACAAAATTAGACGATTATACGAATGGAAATTTACGTTTTCCGTTACGAAATTTGTCGGCTGGTATGCATACAATAAGCTTCACAGCCTGGGATGTTTACAACAATCCCGTTACAAGTGAAATACAATTTGTTGTAGTTGGAGATGAATCATTGACATTAACACATGTTCTTAATTATCCGAATCCGTTTTCAACTTATACCCAATTTTGGTTTTCACATAACAGACCTTATGAACCACTAGATGTGCAGGTTCAGGTAATGACTATTACCGGAAAAGTGGTCTGGACAAAAAATCAAATTGTCACAACAGAAGGCTTTTTATCAAGAGACATAACCTGGGACGGAAAAGACGATTTTGGGGACCGAATTGGAAAAGGAGTTTATATTTACAAACTCACTGTCAAATCAAACTTAACAAATAAAAAAGCAGAAAAGTACGAAAAGCTTGTCATATTATAATAATATATATATTTGTATCATAAATACCATTAGCCCTATTAAATGAAAAAAATATCACTTTTATTACTTTGTTTTTTAATTGTTGCATACGTTAAAGCCCAAGATCGACCTATTACAACTGGAGTTCCTTTTTTATTAGTAGCCGCTGATGCGAGAGCAGCAGGTTTGGCAGATCAGGGTGTAGCAACTTCCGCTGACGCTTATTCTCAACAATGGAATCCTGCAAAATATGCTTTTGCAATAGACAAGCAAGGTCTCTCAATTAGTTACACACCTTATTTAACAGATTTAGCCAATGATATTTCACTTGGTCAATTAACCTATTATAATAGGATTAACGAAAAAAGTGCCTTTGCAGGAAGCTTTCGTTATTTTGGCTTTGGAGATATAGAACTAAGAACAACAGGAGATCCGAATGAAGCTGCCAGAATAGTTTCACCAAACGAATTTGCTTTAGATGGTTCTTACTCTCTAAAACTTAGCGAGAAATTTTCCATGGCCGTTGCAGGAAGATATATTCGTTCCAATCTAAAAATCGCTTCAGAAGATATTGATGCTTCTGCTGCAAAATCTTTTGCTGTGGATGTTGCCGGATTTTATCAATCAGAAGAAATTGCGTACTCAGATTTTAATGGTAGATGGAGAGCGGGTTTCAATGTTCAAAATTTAGGTCCAAAAATCAGCTATGATAATGATGATTTAAGTGCTAACTTTTTGCCTGCTAATTTACGTTTAGGAGGAGGTTTTGATTTTATTTTAGATGATTATAATAAAGTTGGTGTTAGTGTTGAATTCGCTAAACTTTTAGTCCCTACTCCTCCGGGACCTGGAACACCAGTCGATGCCAATGGAGATGGAGATTTTACAGATCCGGGAGATATCTCACAGGAACAAGCCAACACTATCAATTACAACAACTACAATGATATAGGTTGGGTTGAAGGAATTTTTAAATCATTTGGAGATGCTCCGGATGGCTTTAGCGAAGAATTAAAAGAAATCACCTATAGTGTAGCCGGAGAATATATGTATCAGGATTCATTTGCTGTAAGAGCGGGTTATTTCCATGAAAGTCCGCAAAAAGGAGCAAGACAATTTTTCTCTTTAGGTGCTGGTTTCAAATATAATATCGTAAAAATCGATGTCTCTTATTTATTCTCCACTTCAAAAGTTAAAAATCCGTTAGAAAATACACTTCGTTTTTCTTTAACGTTTAACTTTGGTGACAAATACGAAGAATATTAAAAAGACAAAATAAAAAAACAATAACAATCCAAATTTCTATTTTTTAGGAATTTGGATTTTTTTTCCCATAAAAATAATGAAAGAAATAAGCGTTACATCATCATTTATAGTATATGACAATTTAAAAGAACTTTCAGCTGAAATTCAGGATTTAATGAATCAGGCTGTTGAAATTCGCAAAAAAGCATACGCGCCCTATTCTCAATTTAGAGTTGGCGCGGCATTACTTTTAGATAATGGTAAAATAGTTTTAGGATCAAATCAGGAAAATGCAGCTTATCCTTCAGGTTTATGTGCAGAACGTGTGGCTATCTTTTACGCCGGCAGTGTTTATCCTGAAGCTAAAATCTTAAAAATGGCCATTACAGCAGCTTCGGATACGAATAAAACTACAGCTCCCATTCCACCCTGCGGTTCTTGTCGACAATCAATTGCAGAATATGAAATCAGGCAAGACACCCCTATAGAAATCTATTTTATGGGCGAAATAGGTGAAGTTTACCAATCAGCATCCCTAAAAAATCTGCTTCCTTTTATGTTTGATAAAAAGTTCTTGTAAAAAAAAGCCAAAAAGTAGCGTTTAAATTTTAGTTCTTAAATGTAATGTCTTATTTTTGCATCCCGACCTTTCGGGCGCA
>RCUK01001034.1_pt1 | contig 19334 bp, 18 predicted proteins | sample 2166381 | NCBI WGS metagenome assembly RCUK01 (sample SAMN09932809, study PRJNA488358) | compost metagenome | isolation source: compost soil in an enriched community | place: Germany: Experimental Botanical Garden | reverse complement strand
AGCGGCTATTGCTAGAGTTTACAGTACCGTTCGCTCTGGGCAATCTCAAGTTAGCATTAGTTTAGGAAAAATACGTACTATAAAAGTTACCATTGTTGGCGGAAAACAGCCAGGAAATTATTCTATCTCCTCGTTAGCAACTGTCTATAATGCTTTGCATTTAGCTGGTGGACCTGGAAAGAATGGCAGTTATAGAAATATCGAGTTGATACGAAACAATAAGGTTTACAGGAATATTGATATTTACAGGTTTTTAGTTAAAGGAGACCAATCTGATAATGTTGCTTTAAAAGAGAATGATGTAATTAGAATTCCTGCCTATAGCCAAAGAGTTACAGTTGAAGGGGAAGTCAAACGTCCTGGTATTTTTGAAATGAAAAAAGGGGAAAAGTTCTCTGATTTATTGAGTTTTGCTTCTGGTTTTAATGAGTTTGCCTATACAGCGTCGGTAAATGTTTTGCAAAAAACAGGAAAAGAATTTAAAGTACACGACATTAATGAAAGTGAATACAGTACTTATCAGCCACAATCTGGAGATGTTTTTAGAGTTACAAAGATTTTAAATCGATTTGAAAACCGTATTAAGATTGAAGGTGCAGTTTTTAGACCAGATTATTATTCTTATACAGAAGGCATGAGAATTTCGGATCTTATTATAAGAGCAGAAGGACTAAAGGAAGATGCTTATAGCAAAAGAGCACGAATTATTCGTTTAAAAACCGATTTGACAACAGAAATTGTTAATGTAGATTTAGGTGCTGCTTTGTCAGGAGATCTAAATGCGGATATTGAATTAAAAAGAGAAGATATAGTAACAGTATATTCTATTTTAGATTTTAGAGAAGAGTATAAAATAACTATAGATGGTGAAGTAAAAAATCCTGGTGAATATGAATATTTTGAAAATTTAACTTTAAATGATTTAGTTGTTCAGGTTGGAGGATTAACAGGTTCTGCGTCTAAAAGGGTTGAAATTGCTAGAATGATAAAATCTGATGCTATTGATGATGCAGATCCTAAACGTGTAGAATTAGTGGAGTTAGAGATTACTGCTGATAATAATGAGCAAATTAAAAACTTTGTTTTAAAACCTTTCGATGTTATTAACATCCGAAGAATGGCAGTTTATGAAAAACCTGAAATGGTAAAAGTAAGTGGAGCTGTAACTTATCCTGGCAAATATGTATTAGCTAATAAAAAAGAAAGGGTTTATAATGTAGTAATGAGAGCTGGAGGATTAACATCAATTGCTAATTTGGACGGTATGAAAATAAAAAGACCAATCAGAGAAGAACAAATTGAACAATTAGAAAAAATAAACCTTAACCTAGAAAAAAAAGAAACTGAAGAAAAAAAAGAGATCAGTACTGTACAGTCTAATTTTAATACTAAAGATACACTTCGATCTAAATTATCAAAAAAATTGAGGGATGAATTAAAATACACAACTATTCCTGTTAATTGGGAAAAAATAGTTAAAGATAAAAATCACTATTCTAATGTCACTTTATTTCCTGGTGATGAAATTGAAGTTGCAGTTTATAACGAGGGAGTAAAAGTTACAGGGAATGTGTTATTGACATCTGAGATACCTTATAGAAGTGGGAAAGGCTTTAAATATTATATTAATTCTGTAGGAGGAGTAGATAATAAGGGCTGGAAAAGAAAAGCTTATATTATTTATCCAAACGGGAAAGCAGCAGTTACAAGTTCATTCTTGTTTTTTAAATCTTATCCAAAAGTAGAACCAGATTCACAAATAGTTGTTCCGGAAAAACCAGAAAAGAAGAAAATGACAGCTGGAGAGTGGGTTGGCATTGGTAGTGTAATTTCGAGTTTAGCATTGTTAATTGTAACCGCTTTTAAATAATTTGTTTTAATGAATAATAAACCTATTGAAAACGATGAAATTTCGTTAAAAGAATTAATAGAGAAGGTACAAGAGTGGTACTTTTATTTACTTTCGAAATGGAAGATTATTATTTTGGCAGGTATAGTTGGTGCAATTTTAGGCTTGGCTTATTCTTTGACTAAAAAAACTATCTATACTGCAACTCTAACCTTTACATTGGAAGATGAGAAAACAGGTGGATTTGGTGGAGCCCTTGGATTGGCAAGCTCGCTAGGTATTGATGTCGGAGGTGGTGGTGGTAGTATGTTTTCTGGTGCAAATTTAACGGAATTGTTTAAATCGCGAACAATGGTTGAAATGACATTGTTGACTCCAGTTACTGTAAATGGAAAAGTTATTTCGTTGGCAGAAATGTATATTCAAGACAATGAATGGAGAGATAAGTGGAATAAAAATTCTAAATTTAAGAACATAGAATTTTTGCCAGAGCCAAGTCGTAAAAATTTTACTAGAGTTCACGATAGTATTTTGGGGGTAATTTATCAAAACTTGTCTAAAAATTCTTTGCTTGTAGCTCAAAAAGATAAAAAAATTTCAATAGTATCTATAGATGTAACTTCAAATAATGAATTATTTTCCCTTAGATTTTGTGAAGCGTTGGCAAAACAGGTCGGTAAATTTTATGTGGAGACGAAAAGTAAAAAAGCCCGTATCAATATGGATATTCTAGAACGTCAGGTTGATTCTGTCCGTTCAGAACTAAATGGTGCTATTACTGGAGTTGCACTTGCTAATGACAATACTTTTAATTTGAACCCTGCTCTTAATGTACGAAGGGCTCCATCCGCAAGAAGACAAGTAGATGTTCAAGCAAATACAGCAATACTCACAGAATTAGTTAAGCAAAGCGAATTAGCAAAAGTTACATTAAGAAAAGAAACGCCTCTAATACAAGTAATAGATAGGCCTATTTTACCATTGCCAAAAGAGAAATTTGGTAAAATAAAAGGGATTTTATTAGGAGGTTTTTTGGGTTGTTTTTTAATTGTTTTTTATTTAGTTTTTAATAGATTAGTAAAAAGTATTTTTTCTTAAAATTTAGTAAATTAATATAATGAAACCGAAAATTATTGATTTTCCTAAAATTCACGACCCTAGAGGTAATTTAACCTTTTTGCAATATGGAGATCAAATCCCTTTTGAAATCAAAAGAACATTTTGGACTTACGATGTGCCAGGTGGTGAAATACGTGGAGGACATGCCTATTTCGAACAAAAAGAGATTATTATAGCATTAAGCGGAAGTTTTGATGTCGTAATTACTGATGAAAACGGCATCATAGAAACCTTCTCTTTAAACAGAAGTTATTATGGGTTATATCTGCCAGCTAAAACTTGGAGACATATTGAAAATTTTTCAACTAACTCTTTGGCTTTACATATTTCCAGCGAATCATTTTCTAAAGAAGATTACATCAGAGATTTTAATAAATTTAAAAGATTAAAGGATGTATAGTGTTTCAGATTGTAAAATAGTAGATTTATCTAAAGTTCATAATGACGCAGGAAATATTACTGTTTTAGAGAATAATAAAAATATTCCTTTCGATATAAAAAGAATCTATTATTTATACGATGTTCCTATGGGGGCAGATCGAGGTGGACATGGTCATTACAAATTACAGCAATATATTGTGGCAGCTAGCGGTTCTTTTACTTTTGTATTAGATGATGGAGTAAGTAAGAAAAAATTCTTTTTGAATGATCCATCTAAAGCGCTACACATATTACCAGGTATCTGGAGAGAAATAGAAGATTTCTCTAGTGGCTCTATTTGTTTAGTTTTAGCTTCTCATGAGTATGATGAGTCTGACTATATTAGGAATTATAATGAATATTTAAAGTTTAGAAATGATACACCCTTTATCTGATGTACAATCCAAAAATATTGGTGTCGATACCTATATTTGGCAGTTTGTTATAATATTGAAAGATGCCTTAATTGGAAAAAGATGTAATATAAATTGTAATGTATTTATCGAAAACGATGTTTTTATTGGTGATGATGTTACGATAAAACCAGGAGTTCAAATTTGGGATGGTATTCATATCAAGAATAATGTTATGATAGGGCCAAATGTTACTTTTACGAACGATAGAATTCCTGTGTCGAAGAATAAAAATTATAAAAACGAAAAAACAATAATTAATGAGTTTGTTTCGATAGGAGCTAATTCTACAATATTGTGTGGAATTGAAATTGGATTTAAAACATTAATTGGAGCAGGTAGCGTTTTGACAAAAAGTACTGATCCTTATACAGTTTGGTATGGGAATCCTGCGGTACATAGAGGTTACATAACCGAAGAGTCAAAATTGCTTGATTTAAATTTAATGGATAAAAATACAGGAGAGAAATATTATTTAGAGGGTTTTAAACCAGTAAAAAGTAAACAATGATTAAATTTTTAGATTTAAAAAAGGTAAATTCCCAATACTCAGAAGAACTTAAAAGGGTTGTGGCAAAAGTTATAGATAGTGGTTGGTATTTATTAGGGGAAGAAGTTAAGCATTTTGAAAATAACTTAAAAGCTTTTCAGGGAGGAGGAGAAGTAATAGCGGTCGCAAATGGTTTAGATGCGTTGAGACTTATTTTTAAAGCTTATATCGAATTAGGTATAATGAAAGAGGGGGATGAAATTATTGTTCCAGCAAATACATATATCGCTTCAATACTTGCAATTACAGACAATAAACTTATACCTGTTTTAGTAGAACCTAATTTAAATACATATAATTTAGATTATTCGCTGATTGAAAGTAGGATAACACCGAAAACTAAAGGTATTTTGGTTGTACATCTTTATGGTTTAGTTTGCTGGAACCCTCAGATTGAAGTTTTGGCTAAAAAATACAATTTGCGATTAATTGAAGATAATGCGCAAGCTATTGGTGCATATTGGAATGGGATTAAAACAGGTAATCTAGGTGATGCTGCTGGTTTCAGTTTTTATCCTGGAAAAAATTTAGGAGCTTTAGGCGATTCTGGAGCAGTTGCAACTAAAGATAAAGATTTAGAAAAGATGATACGTGCTTTAGCTAACTACGGTTCAGCCCAAAAATATGTAAATCAGTTTCAAGGATTAAATAGTCGAATGGATGAAATACAAGCTTCTTTCTTGAATGTTAAACTTCCTTATGTTGATGTAGAAAGTGGTCGTCGTCAGGAGATAGCTTCGCATTACCTTAAAAATATAAAAAACAACAAAATTGTTTTGCCAAATCCTGGCGAGAAAGATGAGCATGTTTGGCATCTTTTTGTTGTTAGAACAGATAATAGAAATGAATTACAATCCTATTTGCAAGAGAATGGCATCCAAACCTTAATCCATTATCCTATTCCTCCTCATAAGCAGGAAGCTTATAAAGAATTAAGCTCTTTATATCTTCCGATAACAGAACTTATCCATGAGCAGGTATTAAGTCTTCCAATAAGCCCTGTAATGAGTGATGAAGAAGTTGATAAAGTAATTAACGTTTTAAATAACTATTAGTTGTTTTGAAATTAATTAAGACATCTTTTTTTTCTGCAATTATTACTATTATAAGGATTGGTTCTGGATTTATTGCTGGTAAAGTGGTTGCTTTATTTACTGGACCAGCTGGCGTCGCATTAATTGGTCAATTTACTAATTTTATAAGTATTGTTTTGGCATTTGCAAATGGAGCGATTAATTCTGGTGTCATTAAATATGCTGCAGAATATAATGATGACGAATTAAAGTTAAAAAAGTTATTTAGCACCTCTCTGAGAATTAGCGTTTATTGCTCTGTTTTTTTTGGTGTAGTACTTTTGTTAGTAGCTAATTATGCGTCGCAATTATTATTTGATTCTTACTTATATGTAAATCCAATTAGGGTTTTGGGGATAACAATTATATTATACTCATTAAATTCACTTTTAATTGCTATTCTGAATGGTTTAAAAGAAATTGCAATATACACTTTAGTTAATACTGTAGGGAGTGTTGTAGGTTTGTTATTTACTGTTATATTGGTCTTTTATTTTCAAATTATTGGAGCTTTATATGCTCTTGTATTAACACAATCTATTGTTTTTTTTGTTAGTTTAGGACTAGTTGTAAAGAGTAAATGGTTTTCATGGTCATATTTTAATCAGTCCTTTGATAAAGGTCTGGCTTTAAAATTATCACATTATAGTTTGATGGCTATTACATCAGTTTTATGTATACCGGTCGCTCAGATTGTATTGCGAAATTTACTTATATCTCAACTAGGAATAAATTCCGCAGGTTATTGGCAAGGAATGATGCGTATTTCGGATGGTTATTTATTGTTAATTACAACGTCATTAAGTACTTATTATCTTCCAAAATTAGCATCATTAAAAGATGAAGTAGATTTAAGAAAAGAAATATTTCATGGTTATAAAATTATTTTGCCTTTTGTTTTTATCAGTTGCTTGATTATTTATTTGCTGCGCTTTTATATTACAAGTATTTTATTTAGTAACGATTTTAAAGCTATGAATGAATTATTTTTATTTCAATTGATTGGTGATTTTTTTAAGATTGCGGCTTGGTTATTGGCATTTTTAATGATGGCTAAATCGATGACAAAAACTTATATTATTACAGAGGTGGTTTTTACTTTTACATATGTTTTTTTTAGTTATATATCAATAAGTATTTTCAATTTAAAGGGAATTTCAATCGCGTTTGCAATAAATTATTTTATTTATTTTGTTGTGATGGTTATTATATTTAGAAAGCTATTGTTTAGAACTTCATAATTTGTTATAAGCTTGATATGATAATGATAAAAAAAAAATTAGATGAGTAGTAATAAGAAAACAGTTGCTTTTGTAACTCCCAGAATGATTATCGGAGGGGCAGAGTCTTATATAATAACTAAGGCATACTGGCTAATAAATAAGGGATATAATGTTGTAGTGTTTTCTTTGGGAGGAGAAAATGTTGCAAATTTACCAGTTGGTTGTAATCACTATGTTTTTGATGGAATTGATGATTCTCCCTTGCATTTCACTTCTAAAGCATATAAGAGATTTATTCAAAATCTTTCTGATGTTTTGGTTGATAACCATGTTGACATTATAGAGGCTCATAATACTTTTCCAATTTTTCATGTTGCAATGAGTTATAAGCAAACAGGGATTCCTTTTCTCGCAAACATTCTGCATGAATTGGCGTACGTAAAAAATCCTTTACTTGCAATATTAACAAGAAAGTTGAATCGCTTTGGTTTATACTACACTCTTACATCTGAAATGAATACTTATATTGAGAAAAGTATTCATAGTAAGTTAAATCCAATTATTTTGCCTATTCCGGTGAAAGGTATAATTTCAAAAAATGATAAAATAGCAGAACCTTATATTTTGTCAGTTTGCAGATTATCCGAAGATAAAATGTATGTTAAGTATTTAATAAGAGATTTTTATAATTTATATCTGAATAATGATTTTGCTAAATCTTACAGATTGATAATTGTTGGAGATGGTGAACTCTATGGTGAGATGCTTGATTTAGCTGAAAAATTTAATGATAAGGCTCAGTCTAATATTATTGAATTAAAAGGCACTATTGTTGGAGAAGATTTGGATTTGTTGTATCAAAATTGTGAAGTCTTTGTTGGAATGGGAATATCTCTTTTATTAGCGGCATCATGTGGAAAACCATCAATAATTGCTGGATTTACAAAAGAATCAGAATCTTATTCGTGGGGGTATTGGGGTGAAAATCCATTAGATAGCAATGTAATTGGTATCAGTACTGCTAAAGATAGAGTGAAAACATCTTTTGAAAGTGCTATTAAACATTTAATCGAATCTCGCGAGAGTTATATAATTGCTGGAAATGTTGCAAGAAAAATGTTTTCTGAGAACTATGATTTAGAACTAATAATGAGTGAATGGGAAAGGGAATATCATAGGGTCATTAGGATTAGCAGTGATTGCGCAGAATTAAAAAAAGAACTTAGGTTTTCTTTTATAATAACTTTCCTTAGAAATTTAAGATATATTTATAAAGCTATTTTTAAAAATTAGAATGAAAAAAATACTCATCGTGTTTGGCACTAGGCCAGAAGCCATAAAAATGTCACCATTAGTTAAAGAATTTCTTAGAAATGCGAGCCATTTTGATACAAAGATATGTGTGACAGCTCAACATAGAGAAATGCTAGATCAAGTTTTAGAGTTTTTTGAAATAAAACCAGATTATGATCTAAATTTAATGAAACCTGGTCAGAACTTATTTGATCTTACGGCTGATGTAATAACCGGAATGAAAGTTATCTTAGAAGATTTTGAACCAGATTATGTATTTGTTCATGGAGATACTACTACATCTACAGCTACTGCTTTAGCAGCATTTTATGCAGGGGCTAAAATATGCCACATCGAAGCTGGTTTGCGAACAAATAATAAATTGTCACCATTTCCCGAAGAGATGAATCGTCAAATAACAGGTAGATTAGCGGATATCCATTTTGCACCTACTGAACAAGCAAAGCAAAATTTGTTAAATGAAGGCGTTGATCCTAAATCCATTTTTGTGTCGGGAAACACTGTTATAGATGCTCTTTTATTTGCAAAAGACAGAGTGGAACAAATAGAAGATTCTCAGATTGATTTCTTGAAATCTGTTATTGACTCTAAAAGAGATTTGGTTTTAGTAACTGGACACCGAAGAGAAAATTTTGGTGATGGATTTGTAAATATTTGTTTAGCTTTAAAGCAATTAGAGTTAGAGCAAAATGTTCAGATAATTTATCCAGTACATCTTAATCCAAATGTTCAGAAACCTGTTAATGAAATTTTAGGAGGTATAGAAAATATAAAATTAATATCACCTTTAAATTATCCTGCGTTTGTTTGGTTAATGAAACAAGCAAAAATAATTATTACCGATAGTGGTGGAATACAAGAAGAAGCACCGAGTTTAGGAAAACCAGTTTTAGTAATGCGTGATACTACTGAGCGACCTGAAGCCTTAAAGGCAGGAACGGTTATTTTGGTTGGTACTGCAACCTCTGAAATTGTAAAACAAGCCTCTGCTTTGTTGACAGATACAGATTTGTATGAAAAAATGAGTAAAGCGCACAATCCTTATGGTGAAGGAAATTCTTGTTCGGAAATAGTTAAAGTATTGGAATAATTATGAAAAAAATAGTTTTTTTAGCTCCATTTTCAACACCAGAAAATATAAAGGAAGGAATGATGCAGAGAGTTGATGCTGTAGACAAGATATTTGGAAATAATGAATTTAAAAAGACATATATAGTTCCTAGGTTTAAAACTTTAAAGACAGAGTGTAGAGAAGTTGCAAATAATACTATAGAGGTAAATTTATCAATTTGGCTTTCTTTTTTTTGGCTAATAAAAAAATTGAGAGATGCTGATGTTGTATATTGTCATTCACTCTATGGAATGAGTTTAGCTGGGATATTTTTTCTTCCTTTTTTTAAAAGGAAAAATTTGGTATGGGATGTTCATGGAATAATTCCCGAGGAAATAAAGCTGGCGGGACATAGTAAACTAAAACAATTTGTTTATTCAATACTTGAAAGGTTGGTAATTACAAAATCAACAAAAATAATTGTTGTTACTAATGCTATGAGAAAACATTTTTGTAAAAAGTATAAAAATATAAAGGCTGATTTTTTGGTTTATCCTATACTTCCAAATACCATAAATATAGAAAATGGGTTTGAAGAAAAGGAAAAGGAAAATAAAATAAATATACTTTATGCTGGAAATATGCAGGGCTATCAGAATATATCATTGATGGTAGAAAATATAAAAAAGATAGTAGATGTACCCAATTATTATTTTTATATCCTTACAGGTCAAAAACAAAAAATGCAGGAAATATTCAGTATAAATGGGTTAAATGATAAAAAAAATATTCTTATTGATTCTGTTACTCCCAATGAGTTAGATAAATATTACAAGAAAGCTCATTATGGTTTTGTTTTGAGAGATGATGTTGATGTAAATAATGTTGCTTGTCCTACAAAGATAATTGAATATCTAGCATATGGCATGACTTGTATAACCTTAAGTAATAAAATTGGAGATTTTTACGAGCTAGGATTTGAATTTATTAATATAGATAAACTGAAAACAGAAAAGCTGAAAGAAATTAAAAGCTTTAAAAATCATAAAATATATTGTGCAATAAATGCTGATAATAAACCTTCGAAATTGACCTCTTTTATTTTAAAAGCCTAAATTATGTGGTTTTATTTTTTTGTATTTTTTATAATTATAGGATTAGGTTCGATTTATAAATACAAATTTACGAATCAGAGTTTATGGCTTTATATTTCTTTATGGTTTTTTCTTTTTATAGTTGCAGGATTCCGCGGAGAGGGTGTTGATAATGATCATGGTAATTATTTGATGTCCATTAGGGATAAATGGGGTATTACTGAGCCATCATTTTATTTAATAGCTTATTTTAGTTACGATTTATTAGGATCCGAAAAACTAGTTTTTGTAATCTATGCTTTTTTGTCAGTGTCGCTTTTATTCATTGCTTTAAAGCGGTTGGCTCCATATTTTTTCTTGTCCTTAGCGGTTTATTTTGCTTCTTGTTATGTAATACATGATTTAAATGCAATAAGATCTGGTGTAGCAGTAGGTTTTACATTGTTGTCATTCAATTATTGGATAGATAATAAAAAAAGACAAACATTTGTGTATTTATTGCTTGCAACATTTTTTCATTTTTCATTTGCAATGTTTTTTTTAATTTATTTTATTTTAAAAGACAATAAGAAGAACTTAAATTTATTTATATCGCTTATTCCTATAGCTTACATAATGTATTTTATAAATATAAATGCATTATCATTGTTAATGATGATTCCTATATCATATGTTCAAACCTTAGCAGTAGCATACAGTGAATGGAATACCGATATTGTTAAAAGCGTAAATGTTTTTAGTATTTTTATTCTTATAAAAGTACTCATTGTATTACCCCTTATTATATTTTCAAAACCTTTGGGGGCTAGATTCAAAGGTTTTTATCTTTATTTGAAGATGTATATATTGGGTATTTTTTTCTTGATATTTTTAGCGGCTCTTCCGGGTGCAGCATTTAGGGTGGCAGATTTGTTGTGGATATGCGAATGCTTGCTTATACCGATGTTGATTGTCATTGTAAATCCGCATTGGGTGGTTACTATTTTGGTTATAGTACTCTGTACTTTTTTAGTATGGATTAATTATGTTAATAGTGAATTTGTTAGACCTTATTATTTTGATTTTGATTTATGAGTGTAGTAGATATTGCGATGGCAACATACAATGGAGAGAAATATATTAGAGAACAATTGGACAGCATTATTTCTCAAACGTTTGCAGATTGGAGATTATTTGTGCGAGATGACGGTAGTAATGATAATACAGTTGAAATTGTTCGTGAATATATTAATAAAGACTCTCGAATAAACCTAATAGAAGACAATTTGGGAAATCTTCGTGTTTCTCGAAATTTTGAACAAGCTCTTTTTTATTGTAAAGCTCCATATACAATGTTTGCTGATCAAGACGATATTTGGTTTGAGAATAAGATAGAAAATTCACTTTCTTTTATCAAGAAAGTGGAGAAAAGTGACGTTCCTGTATTAGTATTCGCTAATTCTGTACTGGTAAATGAAACTCTTTCTGAACAATTTGGTAATAATTATACATTGACAATGCAGCCAAGCCTAAGAAATTTTTTGTTTTCGAATGCGGGTTATCAGGGGTCGACTATGATATTTAATGAAAAGTTAAAAGAAAAGTTAGTTCCTTTTTCTTTAAATTGCCCAGTTCATGATTATCATGTTTCTTTAATTGCTTTATTTTTTGGTGAAGTATATCACATACCATCTGCAATGATGTTATACAGACGTCACGATAACGCAACAACAAAACAAAATTTAACTTTTAAAGAAAGGTTGGTTTATTTACTTAAAAATAAGTCGTTTCTGCATGATGAAAAAATGTTGAATTATTTAAAGGAGATAGTTTCGGCAAACGAAAAACAAATTGCACTTGAAGATATAAATTTAATAAAGGACTATTTTCAAATTTTGGACAAAAAAATATCTTTTTTCAGAAAGATAAAGCTTGTTAATAGAAATAAATTTGTTTTAAGAGAGAGTAAAATTTATTTAATTTTTAAACTTCTCGTGCTAAGATGAAAATACTTCATGTAATAAATAATTTGGGTACGGGTGGTGCTGAAAAACTGTTATTGGATACTATACCAATGTTTAATAAAAAAGGATGCAAGGTAGATTTATTACTTATTGATGGTACAAATTATCCTTATTTGAATAAATTAAAAGAAATTAATTGTTGTGAAATTTATACACTTAACTCTAAAAATATCTATAATCCGTTAAATATTTTTAAAATAATTAAATTTATAAATAAATACGATCTTTTTCACGTTCATCTCTTTCCTGCACAATATTGGGTTGTTTTAGCAAAGTTGATATCTTTTTCTAAAACTAAACTCATCTTTACAGAACATAGCACCTCAAATACAAGAATTGAATATCCAATTTTTAGATTTATAGATAGGTTTATTTATAGGTTTTATGATAAAGTAGTTTGTATCACATTGGAGATTAAGAATGTATTGACAAGCCATGCAAATTTGGATTCAAATAAGTTAGTTGTCGTAGAAAATGGGATTAACGTCGATTTATTCAATAAAGCTAATCCTATTGAGAAAAAAGACATTGATAAAAATATCTTAGATTCAGATAAGTTGTTGATACAAGTGGCAGGTTTTCGTTATCAGAAGGATCAGACAACTACAATTAAATCTTTACAATATTTGCCACCAAACATTAAATTGCTTTTGGTAGGAGATGGGGAGTTTAGGAATGATTTAGAAAGGTTGGTTAATAATTTGAATTTACAAAATAGAGTTTACTTTTTAGGTATAAGGCTTGATGTTCCTGTGCTGATGAAATCATCAGATATTGTAATAATTAGTTCACACTGGGAAGGAATGCCTTTATCGGTTTTGGAAGGTATGGCCGTTGAGAAACCCGTGGTGGCATCTAATGTGCCCGGCGTTTTTCAACTTGTTGATGGTGTTGGAATATTGTTTGAAAAAAGTAACGAAAAAGAACTCGCAGCAAAAATACAGGTTTTATTAAATGATAAGATTTACTATAATAAAATTGCATTAGCAGGTCTTGCACGGGCAAAGCAATATGATATTAATAGCATGGTCGATAAACAGATTGAGCTGTATAATGGACTCTTAAAATAATGAAGGAAAACGAAAAAATACTACATATAATAACAGTGTCGTTTGTTATAAATCATTTTTTTGGCAAACAGTTTTTGTACTTAAAGGAAAAAACAGGAAACGAATATCATTTAGGATGCTCTCCTTCAGATGATTTCAATATGCTTTCAGATAAATTAGGTTATGTGCCTTTTCAAGTTGAGATAACAAGGTCAATAAGTCCACTAAAAGATCTGAAAGCTGTGCTTAAGATTTACAGATATATTAAAAAGAATAAAATAACCAAGGTTATTGGTCACACTCCGAAAGGTGGATTAGTAGCAATGTTGGCATCTTTTTTTGCAGGCATTTCAGACAGAATATATTTTAGACATGGAATTATTTATGAAACTAGTACTGGTTTCAAAAGAATTTTGTTAAAAAATATTGAAAGAATTACGGGCTTTTTTGCGAAAAAAGTTGTTTGTGTAAGTTATTCTGTAAAAGAAATAAGCGAAAGCGATAAGCTAAATAATAAAAGTAAAAATATAGTTTTAGGCTTAGGAACTTGCAATGGAATTGATACTGAAGATAGATTTAACCCATTTAAAAAAGATAGTGAAATAATTGACGAAATACGAATTAAATATAATATAAACCAAGAAGATAAAATTATAGGTTATGTTGGTCGATTAGTGAGAGATAAGGGTATAGATGATTTAATAATGGCCTGGGAAATAGTAAGACAAAATTTTCCCAAAGCAAAATTATTATTGGTTGGACCAATTGAGGAACGTGATTCGATTTCGGAATATTCTAAAAGTCAAATATTTTCTGATTCATCAATTATATTTACTGATTTTGTAGTCGATGCGTCTCCTTATTTTTCTTTAATGGATATATTCGTTCTCCCGACTTATCGTGAAGGTTTTCCGACAGTAACGTTAGAAGCCTCGTCTATGAATTTGCCTGTACTAATAACTAAGGCGACAGGATGTACTGAATCTATTCAAGAAAACCATACTGGTCTTTATATATCTAATGTCCCAAAAAATATAGCTGAGAATATTTTGTATTATTTGAACAATGAAAAAGTAATGCAGGAACACGGCTTTCAGGGAAGACAATTTGTTCAACAAAATTTTGAACAGACTATAGTATGGGATCGTATATGTGATAAATTAAAAGTTTAAATGAAGATTAGTATTAGTGGAGCAACAGGATTCGTTGGAACAAATTTGAATGAATACATGAAAGATTTTCATCAAATAGATCCTTTAAGTATACGTTATTTTCCTCATCAAAAAATTGAAATAAAAGGGGATGCAGTTATTCATCTTGCAGGTAAAGCGCATGATTTAAAAAAAACATCAAAGGCAACTGAATACTATGAATCTAATTATGAATTGACAAAGCAATTATTCGATTCATTTTTAAATTCACAAAGTTCTGTTTTTATTTTCATGAGTACGGTAAAAGCCGCAACAGATAAAGTTGATGGGGTTTTAACAGAAGAAAGTTTTTCATCCCCAAAAACGCATTACGGAATTGCAAAACGACAGGCGGAAGAATATATTTTAAGTAGAGAGTTGCCAGAAGGAAAAAGGGTTTATATTCTTAGGCCATGTATGATTCACGGGCCAAAAAATAAAGGTAACCTTAATTTGTTATATAAGATTGTTGCAAAAGGTATTCCATGGCCCCTTGGAGCATTTAAAAATCAACGTTCATTCTTGAGTATTGAAAATCTATGTTTTGTTATTAAAAGTTTAATCGAAAACGAAAAAGTTCCATCAGGTTTGTATCAAATCGCCGATGATGAAGCCCTATCAACAAATGATTTAATTATATTATTAGGACAAACATTAGGCAAGAGAAATTTAATTTGGAAGATTAATCCTTCCTTTATAAAATTTATTGCACAAATTGGAGATTATTTAGGCTTGCCTTTGAATTCAGAACGATTGGAAAAATTAACTGAAAATTATGTGGTAAGTAATAGTAAAATCGTTAATGCTCTCAAAAAAAACCTTCCAGTATCAGCAAAAGCTGGATTAATTCAAACATTTGAATCGTTTGCAGAAAATAAATAAAAAAACAACAACAATTGAAAGTTGTGCTTAAAACAGGAATTATAGGGCGGAATGGGCAATATTAATTGAATTATTACTAGAAATAGGTAGGTAATTAATGTTGTTAGAAGAAGAGCTTTCTTTTTAATACACAACGAATTGACCATATTTGTCAGGATCAACATGATAGACCTCGTAAATCAGCAAATGTATCAATATTTAGCAGTTTTGATTGTATAGTTAAAACAAGCTTCAAAAAGTTTATGATGAAATAAAAGATACAAATTGAGATTAATTTAGAAAGATGGAATATACAATTTTAGGAATTGTTTTAATGATCATTATGTTGCTTTATTTTAAAGTAGCTGATCGGTTTGATATTATAGACAAACCAAATATAAGAAGTTCGCATAGTGAAATAACATTGAGAGGGGGAGGAATCATTTTCTGGTTTTCGGCCTTGCTTTATTTTGTTCATCATATTGAGAACAATTATTTTTTCTTTACTGGTATAACTTTAGTTAGCCTAGTAAGTTTTTGGGATGATATTAGGAGTTTGTCAAATAAGATCCGAATTTCCATTCACTTCCTTGCAATCACTTTAATATTTTTAGATTTAGACGTATTTCAATTAATGCCAATTTGGGGCGTTGTAATTGCGTATATTTTAGCAATTGGACTTATCAACGCTTACAATTTTATGGATGGGATTAACGGCATTACTGGGCTTTATACTTTAGCGGTAATGGGATCATTATTATATGTTAATGCTAAAATTCAGCTTTTTACTGATGGAATGTTTATAAAATATGCTATGCTGGCCAGTTTAGTTTTTCTTTTTTTTAATTATAGAAAAAAGGCAAAATGCTTTGCGGGAGATGTTGGAAGTATTGCTGTCGCTTTCTGGATAATTTATTTGGTTTTAAAGCTAATTCTTGTCACAGAAACACTTATTTGGTTATTGTTTTTAGCTGTGTATGGAGTGGATGCTGTCTGTACAATTTTGCACAGACTATACCTAAAACAAAATATTTTTGAAGCCCATCGATTACATTTGTATCAAGTATTGAGTAATGAATATAAGATACAACACAGAGTAGTTTCGCTGCTTTACGCGATTGTACAGTCAGGGATTTCTTTTTTAGTTATTTTTCTTTATCAAAAAGTTCAAGATTCACTTCTATTCTTAATTGTAATTTTACCCTTATTGTTACTTTACTCTTCAAAATTTTATTTGTTAAACAAAAGTAATTTACGATTGAATCATGGAGCCTAAAATAATTCAGGGAGGAAAATTTTCGGATCATCGAGGAAGCATATCATATGTTAATGACTTTAGCTTTGTTGGTATTGAACGATTTTATATTATAAGTAACTCAAACGAAAACCCGATTAGGGCTTGGCAGGGGCATAAACTAGATTCTAAAAATTTTTATTGTCTTTCAGGTTCTTTTAATATTCATTTTATAAAAATTGATAATTGGGAAAATCCTTCAAAGGATTTGGTTGTTGAGACTGTTTTTGTTTCTGAATCTGACAGTAAAATTGTTCACATACCTGCTGGTTATGCAAATGCAGTAGAATCCCTAGATGAAAATTCAAAATTAATATCTTTTTCTACATTGCCATTGAGTAATGTAAGTGAGGATGATATCCGTTATCCGTCAGACTATTGGCATTTTAATAATGAACAATAAGAGAATTTATTTGTCATTATCTCAAGAAAGCGGATTTGAGCAAGAATATATTCAGAAGGCTTTAAAGTCAAATTGGATCACTTCTGGAGGACCAAATGTAGAGGAGTTTGAAAATAGACTTGGGGATTACTTTGGAGATGAAAATTTTGTTGTAGCTTCAAATTCTGGAACATCGGCTATACACTTAGCTCTAATCTTATTAGGTGTTAAAGCTGGTGATGAGATAATTTGCCAAAGTATGACTTTTTCGGCTTCGGCAAATCCAATTTTATATCAGAATGCATGTCCAATATTTGTAGATAGCGAAGTTGATACTTGGAATATTTGTCCAGAATATTTAGAAACGGCTATAAAAGACCGAATAAAGAAAGGTAAAAAACCAAAAGCAATCATAGCTGTTCATCTGTATGGGATGCCTTATAAAATTGATGAAATTCACGCGATTGCTGATAAATATGAAATACCAATTATTGAAGATAGTGCAGAAGCTCTAGGAAGTAGTTATAAAGGAAAAAAATGTGGAAGTTTTGGTGCTTTTGGTGTGCTTTCCTTTAACGGAAATAAAATTATCACCACATCTAGTGGAGGAGCACTAATTTCAAATTCTAAAGAGACGAAAGATAAAGCTATTTTTTATGCTACTCAATCAAAAGATTTAGCTGTACATTATCAACATAGTAAAATAGGGTATAATTATAGAATGAGTAATATTTGTGCAGGAATCGGTCTTGGACAAATGAAAATCTTAGAAAAGAATATTGGTTTAAGACAAGCTAATCATTTATTTTATAGAGATATTTTTAAAGAATTTGAAGATGTAAAGCTCTTTGATAATGTAAACGATGACTTTTCCTCTAATTATTGGCTAAATGCGATATTGCTTGAAACAGTAGAAGAAAGGGAAAGTTTAAGACTCGCATTTGAAGAAGCTAACATAGAGAGTAGACCATTATGGAAACCAATGCATTTGCAACCAATTTTCGAACAATATCCCTTTTATGGTAGTAAGATCTCTGAAGAGTTATTTGCAAAAGGATTATGTTTGCCATCGGGATCAAATTTAACTGATATAGATAAAAGCAGAATAAAAGAAGTTATCATTAATTTCTTTAAATCAATATAAAATTTAAAAATGAAAATTGAAGAAACATTTATAAAAGACTTAGTAGTTGTAGAACCAACAGTATTTGGAGACGAAAGAGGTTACTTTTTTGAATCTTACAGTAAAACGACATTTGAAGATTTAGGAATTAATATTGAATTTGTTCAAGATAATCAATCATTCTCAAAGAAAGGAGCTTTAAGAGGGTTGCATTACCAAAATCCTCCTTTCGCACAGACAAAATTAGTTCGCGTTTTAGAAGGGGAAATTATTGATGTTGCAGTAGATTTAAGAAAAGATTCGCCTACTTATGGAAAAGCATTTAGTGTTTTATTGTCAGCAGAGAATAAAAAGCAATTATTAGTTCCGCAAGGATTTGCACACGGATTTTCTGTTATTAGTGAAACAGCTTCAGTAATGTATAAATGCGATCAATTTTATAACAAAGCCTCTGAGGGTGGAATTAAATACGATGATCCGTCTTTGAATATTGATTGGGGAATGAATCTGGATGAAGCAATAGTTTCAGAAAAAGATCAAATCCTTCCTTTTATTGAAAATTGTAATAGTTTATTTTAATGAAAAAAATTCTAGTAACTGGTGCAACAGGACAATTAGGATCAGAGCTTTCAGTTTTAGCACCTTCTTATCCTGAATATGAATGGGTATTTGCAGATAGAACTCAAATTACATTAAGTAACTTAGAGATGCTTCAATCTCAATTAGAGGCAATTCTCCCTGATGTTATATTTAATTGTGGAGCTTATACAACAGTTGATAAAGCTGAATCAGAAAAAGATTTAGCTTTTACAGTAAATCATTTGGCAGTAGAGTTAATAGCAAAATATGCTAAAGAAAATAATGTAAAATTAATTCATGTTTCGACAGATTATGTTTTTGATGGGAATTCATCTATCGCCTTAAATGAAGAAGCTAAAACTAATCCAATAAATGTTTATGGAGAAAGTAAATTGGCCGGTGAAATTGCTTGTTTGAAAGAAAATCCAGAATCAGTTATAATTAGAACTTCATGGGTTTATAGCAAATATGGAAACAATTTCGTTAAAACCATGCAGCGATTAATGCAAGAAAGAGATTCAATTAATGTTGTAAACGATCAGGTTGGCTCTCCAACTTATGCCGCTGATTTGGCGCAAGCAATGATTGATATCATCGAATCTTCAAATTGGGTTCCAGGAATTTATAATTATTCGAACGAAGGCGAAATAAGTTGGTATGAATTTGCGTTACGCATTAAGGAGTTTGGGGGGTATAATTGTAAAGTTGGAGGGATTCCATCTTTATCTTATCCAACTCCAGCAAAAA
>RCUK01001025.1_pt1 | contig 19503 bp, 15 predicted proteins | sample 2166381 | NCBI WGS metagenome assembly RCUK01 (sample SAMN09932809, study PRJNA488358) | compost metagenome | isolation source: compost soil in an enriched community | place: Germany: Experimental Botanical Garden | reverse complement strand
GTACAGGGAAAAGTAGAACAATCACAGGAAAAATGGCAGGCTGGAAATGTTACCTATTATAATTTTATGAATTCCAAACAGCTGGAACAAACTTTTAACGAAAGTGAATTTGTATTGTGCCGTTCGGGTTACACCACTGTTATGGATTTGGCAAAGCTGGGCAAAAAAGCCTTTTTTATTCCAACTCCAGGTCAATATGAGCAGGAATATCTAGCCATAAAACTTCAGGAAGAAAATCTTGTACCTTATGCCATGCAGGACGACTTTAGCATTGAAGATTTATCAAAGGTGAAATCATTTAAAGGATTATCCCAATTTGAAAATAATATTGATTGGGATTCGCTATTTAAGGTTTTTGAAGACAAAACTGCGTAATTGAACGCGGATGAAACGGATTTGCTTTCGCAAAGACGCGGATTAAGCGGATTTTATCGTTATTCTTTACTACAATAAAAAAACCTCCAGCTAAAGCTGGAGGCAATTGAATTTTTTCTCAAATAAAAAATCAGTTTTTATCCGCGTCTTCTCGAAAGCGAATCTGTTTTATCTGCGTACTTATTTTAGAAATTAAACTGTACTTGCATTCTAAGCACATTTCCTTGCTGTCTGTTTACCGGCAATACGCTATCTTCAAAAGTTCGGTCTGCTACTACGTATTCTGCAGTTAATTCTAAGGCTTTAATTGGTTGCCATTCGACACCAAATTCAAAATCTCTAACTACGTAACTTCTAGCATCTTTTTCATATTTTTTTCCTCCGTCATAATATTGAAATTTGGCGAAAGGATAAATATGCTGTTTTTTAATATCCCATTTGTAGTTTAACAAAACGTAACCTCCGTTCAAATCGGTTTGGTCTATTGAATTGGTAACGGTATTATATCGAGGTCCAGTTCCGATGTTGTATTCAGTCTGAATTCCGAATGGTCTTGGATATAATACGAAAGTCGCTCCCACTCGCTGGTCTTTTACATATTGAGGATCGTTAACCGTAACTCCTGGCGAAACTTCTCCTGTAAAAGCCCATTTTCCTGTGTAAGCCTGAATTCCAGGTTCTATAATCTGGCTTCCAATAACAAAAGGATAGGTTACTCTGGCTACAACATTTAAGTCTCTGTTTCCGTCCAATTTATTAGCAATCTGACCATTGTAAACACCAAAGGCAAAAACACCATAATCTCCAGAGCCTTTATAGCCATCTTTAACAAGCATTTCAAAACGCTGTCTAATTTCGGCTGGAGCCCAATAAAAGAATATTCCTAAATCACGTTCATTTAAAATTGAAGAGTTGATTGCATCGGCACGGTCTAAAGTTAAACGCTGTGAACTTGACTGCATATTTTCAAATCCATATGGAATTTTGCTTTGCCCAATACGGACACGATATTCTCTTTTTTTATCAAAAGAAAGATCAAAATACAAGTCACGAATCTGAACGAAGTTATTAATTCCGCTAGCTGGTGAACTCGCAAAATCGGGCTGAAAATAGAAAAATACATTTGGGTGTACTTGTCCAGAAAATACTAGACGGGCACGGCGAATAAAAAGTCCGTTGTTTGCTTTGGCATCTGGAGCTGTAGAAGTTGTTCCCCAAGATCTATCACATTGATCGCAAGAAACTTTATCGTTTGTAGAAAACAGACCATTGTATCTAATTTGTGCATAACCTCTTAAAGAGATTCTATCATACCAATGTTCCTCAACTCCTCCTCCAGATTTAGTTTCTGGAAGTTTCGCTTTGTTTATAGAATCTAAAATACGCATTACTTCGTTTTTTACATCCTGTTTATTCAGTTCTTGCTTATTTGTTTCTTGCGCATTTGCAGCACAAGTTAGCAGTAATAAAACTGCCAATAGTTTTCTTTTTATCATTAGTTCTGTAATTCCCTTAATTTCAGGATGCAAAGATGGAGCACCTATGTTAAGAAATCATTAACCAGATGTTACTATAATAAAAATTTAATGTTATGGCCTAAATCGAAATGTTTATTTATCGTTAAACACCTTTGTTTTAGGGCTTTCAGCAAAACCGACGTTACGATTTTTTAACGTCAGTTTTTGCTGTTTTATTTGCTTTTTCGAGCGTAAAAGAGAATTCCGAGCCAATTCCGAACTCACTTTCTACATAAACTTTCTCTTTATGCGCTTCAATAATATGCTTTACAATCGCTAATCCTAAACCAGAACCACCTTCAGATCTAGTTCCGCTTTTATCCACTCGGTAAAAACGTTCAAAAAGTCTTGGTATGTTTTGTTTTTCAACACCTTCTCCGTTATCACTAATACGTATTAAGACTTTTTTCTTGGTTAAGTTTACTACGCCAACTTCAGTCAGACCGCCTTCTTTTCCGTACTTAATAGAATTTACAATCAAATTTTCCAGCACTTGCTGAATTCTGTCCTGATCTCCTCTAATCATTACGGATTGCACATTTTTACTTTCAAAAGCCAATTTAATTTTCTTTTTATCAGCTTTCATTTCAAGCAGTTCAAAGACATTCTGAATTAATTCGACAATATCAAAATCGGTCATATTCAAATCTAAATCGCCCGATTCTAATTTGGTAATCATATCTAAATCTTCTACTATATAGATAAGACGCTCCACTCCTTTTTCGGCGCGTTTTAAATATTTCTTTCTGATATTTTTATCATCCATTGCTCCGTCAAGCAAAGTTGACACATAGCCTTGAACAGTAAACAAAGGTGTTTTTAACTCATGCGAAACGTTTCCTAAAAACTCTCTTCTATATTGTTCGCGAATTTCGAGCATTTCGATTTCGAGCTTTTTATCGGTCGCAAACTTTTTTACTTCACGCGAAAGCGTTTCCATATCAGTATTAATCGGCTGATTGATTAATGTTGTTGATTCTAATAATGAAACCTCATCGTAAATTTTCTTCACTCTTCGGTAAATAAATCGTTCTACACGATATTGCAAAACCAGAAAAGAGAATATATAGATTACGATAATGAAAATTATTCCAAACGCAACTTGATGTTTTAATTGATTTTTATAAAATAATGACATTAACATCAGTACAAATGCCGTTGTAAAGAGACTGATATACAATGCCGATTTTATGGCGAATTTGTATGTTTTTTTAAAATTAATTTTCATTGAAATAATTAACCATTAAGAGATTATTTTTCACCATATAAGTGATATAAGTTCATTTTTACTTTTGACTATAAATGACTTAGCACATGTAAACGCTATGTTTACATGTGCTAAATATACTATTTTTTAAAAAATATGAACAACAAATTAAATGAACTTATATCACTTATATGGTTCGAATTTTTATAGAATGTTAAACCTCAAATTTATAACCAACACCTTTTATAGTTTTAAAAAGATCTTCGCCTATTTTTTCACGCAGTTTTCTGATGTGAACATCAATTGTTCTTCCTCCAACCACAACTTCGTTACCCCAAACTTTATCCAGGATTTCGTCTCTTTTAAAAACTTTCCCAGGTTTTGAAGCCAACAGGTAAAATAATTCGAATTCTTTTCTTGGCAAAGCAATTTCTACATTGCCTTTTATGATTTTGTATTCTTCACGATTAATCTCGATTCCGCCTACATTTAAAGTATCTGTAACAACTTCTTGTTCTTTTAACCTTCTTAACAGCGCCTTTACTTTTGAGACCAATAATTTTGGTTTAATTGGCTTAGTAATATAATCGTCAGCACCGGCATCAAAACCAGCTACTTGAGAATAATCTTCGCTTCTTGCTGTAAGAAATGTTATGATAACATTATTTAATTCTGGAATTTTTCTAATATGCTCGCATGCCTCCATTCCGTCCATTTCTGCCATCATCACGTCCATAATGATTAGTTCTGGCAGCTCTTTCTGTGCTTTTGCTATAGCATCTTTTCCGTTAGAAGCTGTAACAATCTGGTAGCCTTCCTGAGCAAGGTTATAGCCAACGATTTCTAAGATATCTGGTTCGTCGTCAACTAATAAAATCTTAGTTTGTGTTTTTTTCATAAATAGCAAAAATTGAGATTTTTATATCGAAACTACTTTATTAAATATTCGATATTTCTTATTTCACAGGGTAAATATACTAACAAAAGAACCTTTAAAAAATGGTGTTAACCGTAATTTAATCTCGTAACAATTTGATAATCTTAACAACACAAAAACATAACAAGTCGGTAACATGGACTTCACAGAGCGGTTCTTTCTTTGCACAAAAATAATAAGACACAAACACAACACTGAAAAAAAATGAAATTCAATTTAAGATTTCTCTTTATTGCATTATTTATCTGTACGATTTCGATCGCGCAAAACAAAGGTACGATTTCTGGAGTTCTGACTGACAAAGATATGAACAACGCAGCTCTGCCATTTGCTAATGTTTTAGTTAAAGGTACAAATATTAGCGTAAATACCGACGTTGACGGAAAATATTCGTTAAGCGTTAATCCTGGAAATTATACTTTAATCTTTAGTTTTTTAGGATATGAATCTGTAGAAGCTCCAGTAGCCGTAAAAGCAAACGAAACTGTAACGGTTAATCAAGGACTTTCTTCTGGGAGTTATACACTTAAAGATGTAGTGGTTCAAGCTTCAACGGGAAGTAAACAAAAAGAATCTGCTTTACTTTTGGAACAAAAAAATGCTGTAGATATTAAACAATCTATCGGTGCGCAGGAACTTTCTAGAAAAGGAGTTAGCGATGTTGCAGCGGCTGTTTCTAAAACTACAGGTATTACAAAACAGGAAGGTTCTGGAAACATTTTCGTAAGAGGTTTAGGTGACCGTTACAATTCTACAACAATGAATGGTTTGCCAATTCCGTCAAACGATCCTGAGAAGAAAAACATTAATCTTGAAATTTTCTCTACAGATATCTTAGAATATGTTTCTATAGACAAAGTTTACAGCAGTAAACTATATGGAGATTTTGCCGGAGGAAACGTAGACATCATTTCTAAAGATTACAAAGGAAACGGATATTTTAAAATCGAAATGGGTTCTAATGTAAACACAAATGCATTAGCCGAAAAAGATTTTAAATTACAAAGAGGAATTAACAGCTTCGGTTTTGACAATCCTTCAATTCCAAGCAATGCTTTGACTGAATACAATTACAATACTTTGCAAATGGATGGAAAAAATCCTATTGCTGGTTCGCTAGGTATATCAGGAGGAAAATCTTTTAATGTTGGTGACGGTGGAAAATTAAGTTTCTTCGCTACAGCTAATTTCAGCAACGAATACAACTCTATTCGTAACGCTACTGCAAAAGGTGGTGTAAACGGTGCGGGAGTTGCAAATAAAGATTTCTACTCTTATACTGATATGGGTTACCAAACAAACTCTACAGGTTTATTGAATGTGGGGTATAAAATCAACTCAGATAACAAAGTAAGTTTTAATACTGTTTACATTAATACTTCTTCTCAATCTAAAGAAGAATATGCTGGATACATTGTCGATCTTGCTAACAACGGAAATGGTTTAATTCGTCGTTTTAACTACGAGAAAAATAGCCTTTGGATCAACCAATTACTTGGAGATCATAAATTAAGTGATAGATCCAAATTAAATTGGGGAGCATCTTACAACATTATTGATGGTTCTATGCCAGATAGAGCACAAAACACTTTTAGAAATGAGCCAAATGGATATGTATTATCTTCTATTTCTAGACCAGATAACCATAGATACTTCCAAAAACTAAAAGAAGACGAGTTAGCAGGTAATCTTTCTGTAGATTACAAATTCAACAAAAATTCTGATGATGAATACAAAGGAAAATTCACATTAGGAGCAAGCGGAAGAATTAAAAACAGAAACTTTGAAGCTTCTCAATTTAACTTCTTGTCTCAGCCAGGTTACACAAACACAATTGTTGATCCGAACAACTTAGATTTGTTTTACAACGAAACAAACTTAAACAATGGATATTTCAACATTTCTACTTTTAGAGGAAACTCTCAAGTTTCAAATGCTTTAGATCCTCAAACTTACGATGGTAAACAAACTATTTTTGGAGGTTACTTAAATACAGAATACAAATTCAACCCAAAATTGACAGCTGTTTTAGGCTTGCGTGCAGAATCTATCGTTCAAAATGTAGATTGGAATACACAGTTAGGAGATGTTGGAAGTGACGAATTAAGCAAAGTAGCTTTCTTACCAAGCTTAACAATGAAATATGAATTGAATGAAAAACAAAATTTACGTTTTGGTTTCAGTAAAACATATACATTGCCTCAATTTAAAGAAAGAGCATTATTTGTTTACGAAGAAGTACTACAAGTAAAAGTGGGTAACCCTTACTTATACGAATCTGATGATTACAACTTAGATCTTAAATGGGAAATGTTCCCAAAAAGCGACGAGTTAATTTCGTTTACAGCTTTTGGAAAATATATTGTTAATCCAATGAACGAAGTTACTATTGCTTCTTCTTCAAATGATATCTCTTACATCAACACAGGAGATTATGGATATGTAGCTGGAGCTGAAGTAGAATATCGTAAAACACTTTTCAATTTTGACGATGTAAATACTAAAAAATTGTCTGCTGGTATTAACGCATCTTATTTGCATACGAGCCAAGAGTTAAATGCAGAGAAAGTTGACAGAGAAACTGATTACCAAGTTGTTTTCACAAATACAAAAAGCCAATTTACAGGAGCTTCAGATTTATTGCTAAACGCAGACCTTTCTTACTTAGCAGAATGGGAAAACGATAAAAGTTTAAACACAACTGTTGCTTATACTTATTTCTCAGATCGTATCAACGCAATTGGAACAAACGGAAGAGGTGATTTGGTCGATAAAGCTTTTGGTTCATTAGATTTTATTGCCAAATCAAAATTGAACAAAAACTTAGGATTAGATTTCGTTGTAAAAAACATTCTTGATCCAAAGATCAACAGAGTACAAGAAAATGCTTCTGGAGACGTAAATGTATTATCATACAAAAAAGGATTAGGATTAAGCTTCAAACTTAATTACACTTTCTAATCTAATACAGCAAAACAATTTATAGAAAAGAGGCCAGTTTAACAACTGGCCTCTTTTTATTTTCAATATACAAGACCGCACTGGCTCTGGGGCTTGCAAAAGCAGTTTATTTTCAGTTTACAAACCTAACATTTACTTAATGTTTAATATAGTTTTTATTAAACTAACAATCATAGTTTCTTAACATATAAAAAAGTTTTCTAAACCATCTTTGCCTCAAGAAATTAAACACAAAATTATCAACACAATTATGAAAAACTCAATTGTAAAATTAATTGGAATTGTTACTTTATCTGCAGGTTTATTCACAAGCTGCTCTAGTAGTGACGACAACAACAAACCATCATCTTCATTTGTTGTTAACGCAAATGATTTTAAAGGAACAATCACTGACGGAGAAGTAGTTCTTGATGCAGGAACAACTTACAAACTAACAGGAAAAATTCAAGTTAACTCTGGCGCTACTCTTACTATTCCTGCTGGAACAGTAATTCAAGGAGTTGGAGGAACATCTGCTTATATCGCAATCGCACAAGGAGGTAAAATCAACGTAAACGGAACAGCTGCAAAACCTGTTATCATGACATCTGGTTTAGCTACTAAAGCTGCTGGAGACTGGGGTGGATTGGTAATCTGCGGAAAAGCTCCAATCAACCGTGTAACTGGGGGTGCAAGTACAGCTCAATCTGAAGTTGCTGACTTAACTTACGGTGGAACTGTTGCTAACGATAACTCTGGAGTTATTAAATTCTTAAGAATCGAGTACGCTGGTGCTGCATTTAACACTGAAAAAGAATTCAACGCACTTTCTTTCTTCGGAGTTGGTTCAGGTACAGTTGTTGAAAACGTACAAGCTTTCCACGGTTCTGATGACGGATTCGAATTCTTCGGTGGAACTGTAAATACTTCTAACTTAGTTGCTATTGGTAACGAAGATGATCAATTTGACTGGACTGAAGGATGGTCTGGAACTAACACTAACTGGTACGGTAAATTAGCTTTCGGAAAAGGAAACAGAGGAATTGAAGCTGATAATTTCGAATTAGGATATGCTAATACTCCAATTGCTAACCCAACAATCACTAACATGACTCTTGTTGGACCTGGAAGTGCTGCAGACGCAACTGTTTACACTGAAAACCAAGGTATCAAATTTAGAAGAGGAACTAAAGGTCAAGTTTCTAACGTAGTTTTAAGCGGATGGAAAACTGGTATCGATGTTGAAAACGATGAAACTATCGCTTTTGTACCATCAGCTTTAAAAGTTACAAACGTACTTTACGTTGCTGATGTACCTACAAAAACTAAAGGAAAGAAAACAGACGGAACTGCTGCTGATGTAGCTGCTGTATCAGTAGAATCTGCTACTGCAACTGGAGCTGGAGCTGGTGTTGCTCAACCAACATGGGCTGCTGGATGGACAGTAGGTTTCTAATCACTTCGAACACATAATGTTAAAAACATCCTAATTCTTTAGGATGTTTTTTTTTGGCGCGCTTTTTGTAATTTTTTTTGTATATTTACAGTAATCAAATACACGCGATGGCAAAAAACTACTTTTATATTATTTACTTATTGGCATTTTTCTTCACTGTAAGCGTCTCAGCGCAGGACAGCAAGCAATTACCAAAAACTCAGGAATCTACTTCCATCGAGGGTCTTAGCTTGTATCCTAACCCAGTGACTAACGGAAAAGTCTATATATCATCTAAGAACGATTTAGAGAAAGAAATTATTGTGTTTGATATCTTAGGCAAAAAAGTATTGCAAGCACATTTAGTATCAAAAGAATTAAGTGTTTCAGAACTGCCACCAGGTGTTTACATCATCAGAATAATCGAACAAAATGCATCGGCAACCCGAAAACTCATTATAAGATAAAAGCTCCTTTTGGAGCTTTTTTAGTTTCCAGTCGCAGTCACAGTTTTCAGTTTATATGCTTTACTGAATACTGCGACTGAAAACCGAAACTGAAAACTTTTTTAGTTTTCAGTCACAATCACAGTTTTCAGTTTATGTACTTTGCTGAAAACTGTGACTGAATACTGCGACTGAACACTAAATATAATATCTTTGCAAAAAAAAAGTTTTGATCACAGCCAACGATATCTTTACCATTTCAAGTCAGAAACAATTTGAAAAAATAGCACTAAAAGTGTTTCGTTTTCAGCACGAGAACAACAAAGTCTATCGCGATTTCTGTGATTTTTTAAAAGTCAATCCACAGCAGGTAAAATCGCTGCAGCAAATTCCGTTTTTACCCATTCAGTTTTTTAAAAGTCATGATGTAGTTTCTAATACAGATCCTGCACAAGTAACTTTTACCAGTAGTGGAACAACGGGAATGATTACAAGCAGGCATTTAGTGACCGATATTTCCCTATATGAGGAAAGTTACCGCAAAGGATTTTCTCAGTTTTACGGCAATATCGAAGATTACGTTGTTTTAGCCCTTTTACCGTCTTATTTAGAACGCGAAGGCTCTTCGTTGATTTATATGGTAGAAGATTTAATAAAACTCTCTAATCAGCCTGAAAGCGGGTTTTATTTGCATAATCATGACGACTTAATTAAAAAGCTTCTTGAATTGGACGAAGCTGGCCAAAATGTAATCTTAATTGGGGTTACTTATGCTTTATTAGATTTAATCGAAAAACACCAATTCAACCTTCAAAATACCATTATCATGGAAACTGGAGGAATGAAAGGAAAACGAAAAGAAATGATTCGCGAAGAATTGCACGATATTTTATGCAAAGGTTTTGGCGTTTCATCTATTCATTCAGAATACGGAATGACAGAGCTTTTAGCGCAAGCTTATTCTTTAGGCGAAGGTGTTTTTGAATGTCCATCTTGGATGAATATTTTAGTACGCGATCCAGAAGATGCTCTCACTTACGTGAAAGACGGAAAAACAGGCGGAATAAACGTAATTGATTTAGCCAATATCAATTCGTGTTCTTTTATTGCTACACAGGATTTAGGCAAAAAATATTCCAACAACTCTTTTGAAGTATTAGGTCGTTTTGATAATTCTGATATTCGTGGCTGTAATTTGATGGTTTTATAGTTTAATCGTTGATTTGGTTAATCGTTTCATCGATAACACGGGTATTGTCAATCTACTGCATTAATCAAACGTTCCTACGGAACGTATAATTACAAACTAAATTTATATTTTACCGACAAGACATTCCTACGGAATGATTTTTTTTCAATAAAAAAATCCCAATATTCTTTTCGAACATTGGGATTTATATATTTAATATAAAAGGCTTTACTGAATCGATTAAACAATTAACCGATTAAACAGTTAAACAACTCTTATTACAAAATAATTCTTCTTACCGCTTTGCAATAATACAAACTGGTTGTTGATTAAATCATTTGCAGTTAAAACGAAATCTTCTTTGATTTTTTCTCTGTTTACAGAAATTGAGTTTGCAGTTAAAGCTCTTCTCGCTTCTCCGTTAGATTTAAAAAACCCCGTTTTCTCGTTTAAAACCGTAATAATTTCCAATCCGTTTTCTAAATCAGCTTTTGCGATTTCAGCTTGCGGAACTCCGTCAAAAACTTCTAAGAAAGTCGCTTCATCCAATTTCTTCAAATCTTCTGCAGTTGAATTTCCAAACAAGATATTTGAAGCCTGAATTGCTTTTTCTAATTCTTCGCGATTGTGAACAAAGACAGTAATTTCTTCTGCCAATTTCTTTTGCAAAACTCTCAAATGTGGAGCTGTTTTATGCTCTTCAATCAATGCGTCAATTGTATCTTTATCTAAGAAAGTAAAGATTTTAATGTATTTCTCTGCATCAACATCTGTTGTGTTTACCCAAAATTGGTAGAATTTGTAAACCGAAGTTTTATCAGCATCCAACCAAACGTTTCCACCTTCAGATTTACCGAATTTAGATCCGTCCGCTTTTGTAATCAAAGGAGTTGTTAGAGCGTAAGCTTTAGCATTCTCACCTCCCATTCTACGCACCAATTCTGTCCCTGTAGTAATATTACCCCATTGGTCAGAACCGCCCATTTGCAGAATACAGTTGTTGTTTTTATATAAATGATAGAAATCGTAACCTTGAATTAACTGATATGTAAATTCTGTAAAAGACATTCCCTCACCTTCTCCGCTAAATCTCTTTTTAACAGAATCTTTAGCCATCATATAGTTTACGGTAATTCTTTTTCCAACTTCACGTGCAAAATCGATAAAAGAGAATTCTTTCATCCAATCGTAGTTATTCACCATTACTGGCGCATTTGCTTCGGTTGAATTAAAATCTAAGAAACGAGACAAAACGCTTTTTATTCCAGCTACGTTTTTAGCCAGAGCCTCTTCGTCAAGCAAGTTTCTTTCATCAGATTTACCAGAAGGGTCACCAATCATTCCAGTTGCTCCACCTACTAAAGCGATTGGTCTGTGACCAAAATTCTTTAGGTGAACCAATAAAATAATCTGAACCATACTTCCGATGTGCAGTGAATCTGCCGTTGGATCAAAACCGATATAGGCAGTGGTTGCTTCTTTTAGCAATTGTTCTTCCGTTCCAGGCATACTATCATGGTATAACCCGCGCCATTTTAATTCTTCAACTAGATTCTTCATTTTTTTAAATAATTTGCGCAAATGTAATCAAAGTCGATGGCAATGACAAAAAAGTCTGCCACGAAGACACTAAGGCACAAAGTTTTTTATTTCTATAAAATTTAATCATTTAAGCAATTGATACGTTAAATACATCTATTCAAACACTTTATTTTCTAAAAAGCAGACCGGAGTGCATTAAACAAATTAGTTTACGGAAAGCCGTAAAGAAGCATCTGGTTTTTTCTTTAGATTCGCCCACCAAAAACTACCAAAATGAAAAAAACTTTTTTACTTATTCTTTTTCTTTACTGCACCTTGAGCAATGCACAGGTTTCTTTTGAAAAAGGATACTTTATTTCCAACAATGGAATACGAACAGAATGTTTCATCCGAAACTTAGACTGGAAAAACAATCCAACCGATTTCAAATATAAATCCCAGATTAGCGACAATGATTACAAAACAGAAACCATTGCTAATGTTCAAAAATTTGGCATCGACAATACTGTAACTTTCGAAAGAGCCAAAGTAAAAATGGATCGTTCCAGTGATAATTTAGACAAACTATCAGAAACCGGACAACCTGTATGGGAAGAAAACACTCTATTTTTAAGATTGTTAGTTCAGGGAGAAGCAACACTATACTCGTATACAGAAGGAAATCTTATTCGATATTTTTACGAAACAAAAAGTACTCCGTTAGAACAGCTTATATATTTAAAATACACTCTGACAAAAGGAGATAAATCAACCGGAGAATTAAGAGAAAATGATTCCTACAAACAGCAATTAAACAACAATGTAAGATCAGCAAATACAGCTGACAGCGAGATTACGAATCTAAAATACAAAAAAGCTGATCTTACCAGATACTTTCTAAAATACAATAATACCGACAACAAAACAAAAAACAGTGTAGTATCAAAATCCAGCGAAGGTCATTTTCTTTTAAAAATAACACCTGAACTTAGTTTTATCTCAGCATCTATGAATGATGGAGACAGTCCGTCAAAAGATGTAAATTTGGACAGCAATACTAATTTAAAAATAGGTTTGGAAGCAGAATATCTTCTTCCTTTCAATAAAAACAAATGGAGCCTCTTTTTAAACCCAGTTTATCAAAAATACGAAACCACTAAACAATATAGCAGACCGGGCCTTTTTACAGGATCTCCTTCTATAACTCGTAACATAGAAGTTAAATACACGAGCATCCAAATTCCGATAGGATTACGTTATTATTTTCTTATCAATAACAATTCAAAAGTTTTCATAAATGCCGCTTACTCTTTTGATGTAAATGGTAAAGCAAGCTTATCCTTTGATCAAAATACACCACTTGAAAGTAAATCGGGATCTAATTTTGCTTTTGGAGTAGGTTATAACTTTAAAAAGAAGTTCAGTGCCGAAATTAGAACAAACACTAAAAAACAGCTGTTAACAGATTACAATACTTTTTCTGTTGAATATAAAGCAATTGATCTAGTATTTGCCTATTCTATCTTCTAACACACAAATAAAAACTTCACAAAAGACACTAAAGCAGTGGGAAAACAGCTATCTATTGCTTTAGTATTTTAAATAATTTGCGCAAATGCCATCAATGGCGATGACAAAAAAGTCTGCCACTAAGGTACTAAGACACAAATATTATTTTAAAAAAACAAAAACTTTGCGACTTAGTACCTTCGTGGCAATCAAAAAACCTTTGCAACTTTGTATCTCTGTAACTTTGAACCTTTGCAAAATCCTTTACAACTTTGTTCCTCTGCAACTTTGCACCTTAAAAGCAAAAACTTATCTTTACAACATGATATTAGTAACTGGAGGAACTGGTTTAGTAGGCGCACATTTATTGCTTCATTTAATTGAAAATGGAGAAAATGTTCGGGCAATTTACAGAACCGAAAAGAATATTGAGAAAACAAAATCGGTTTTTGATTTGTATAAAAAAGCCCATTTGTTTGAAAAAATCAATTGGCTTGAAGCCGATATTCTAGACATCCCTTCACTTGAATCTGCATTTATCGATATCAAACAAGTTTATCACTGCGCAGCATTTATTTCGTTTGATCCGAAAGACGAAGAAATTCTTAGAAAAACCAATATTGAAGGAACTGCAAACATGGTCAATTTTGCTATTGCCAAAGAAATAGAAAAATTTTGCTACATCAGTTCGATTGCCGCTTTAGGAGATATTGCCGCACATGAAACACACATTACCGAAGAAACAGATTGGAATCCTGAAAAACCGCACAGCGATTATGCCATTTCTAAATATGGTGCCGAAATGGAAGTTTGGCGCGCACATCAAGAAGGCTTAAATGTTATTATTGTAAATCCAGGAGTAATTTTAGGTCCGCCAAAAATGATGGATATTTTCAATGAAGGCAGCAGCGAGATTTATCGTAAAGTTTCTAAAGGACTTCCGTTCTTCACATTAGGAAGCACTGGTTTTATTACAGTTGATGATGTTGTAAAAACCAGTTTTGAATTGATGAAAAGCGAAATAAAAAACGAACGTTTCACGCTAATTGCAGATAATACTATTTTTAAAGATCTTTTAAACACCGTTGCTGATGCTTTAAAAGTAAAAAGACCACATATTCATGCCACACCCTTTCTAATGAATGTATTGTGGATGACTGACGGAATATTTTCTACTTTGTTTTTCAGAAAAAGAAGCATTACAAAAGCAACAGCAAAAGCTTCGTACTCAAAAAATCTGTATAGTAACGAAAAAATAAAAACCGCTCTAAGAACGGTTTTCACTGATATTCATCAATATATTATCGACAGCTCAAAACTATAATTTTCTTCTATTTCTGTGCGCTTGTCTTATAGAATCTATATTAACTTTTGAAACTGGTTTATGAATAGAATCTTTTGAGACTTCTTTCAGTTTATTTCTTGATTCCTTCGCCGCTTTTTTCTCATCAATTTTAACTAGAGAATCAGCCGCTCTCTGATTGACAGAAATTCTTTTATTCACCTCATCAAACATGTCTTTATAATTTTCGTAATCAGAAGCATAATACATATTGTTCTGTGCAAATTGAAGACTGTCTACCTTATACTTTTTAAAAATAAACTTTTTCGGATCATTTTCTATCGAATCCAAAGACAATGGTTTCTGATATCTCATTGCTTCCAAAATAGACAAATCATACATAATATCAATCATTTTTCCTTTCTCAATAAGCTTTGCTGGCTGTTTTACAACCTCTTTTTTACAACTTACAGAAAGAAACAAAACCAATATTATGACTATAAAATTTTTCATTGTTATTTTTTATCTGTCAAACAATAATCTTTTACCAGCTCTGGTATCTTTTACTTTGAAATTATTGTAAACCAATTCTCCGTTTACAAAAGTATGCGTAATTCTAGATTTAAAAGTATAACCTTCAAACGGAGACCATCCGCATTTGTATAAAATATTTTCTGGCTTCACATTCCAAGGCAGACTCGGATTAACGATAACTAAATCGGCGTGGTAACCTTCTCTAATAAAACCTCTTTTTTCGATTTTGAAAATCTTAGCTGGATTGTGGCACATTTTCTCCACAATTTTCTCCACACTAATTTTCCCTTGATGATGCGCTTCAAACATTGCCACAACTGCATGTTGCACCAACGGCCCTCCAGAAGGTGCATTCAAATAAGATTGCTGTTTTTCTTCTTTAGTATGCGGAGCGTGATCTGTCGCGATTACGTCAATTCTTCCGTCATTCAAAGCTTTCCAAAGCTCTGCACGATCTTCGGCCGTTTTAACCGCAGGATTCCATTTAATGAAATTCCCTTTTGTTTTATAATCTTCGTCAGTAAACCAAAGATGATGTACACAAACCTCGGCCGTAATTTTTTTATCTTCTAACGGAATTTTATTCGTGAATAATTCCATTTCTTTCGCAGTAGAAAGATGGAAAATATGCAATCTTGCACCAGTGCGTTTTGCCAAAGCCACTGCTTTTGAAGAAGAAATGTAGCAAGCTTCTGCACTTCTAATTAAATTGTGCGCCGTAACTGGAACATCCTCTCCATATTGCTCTTTAAAAGCGGCAAGATTATTTTTAATTGTAGTTTCGTCTTCACAGTGAACTGCAATTAACATTGGAGTGCTTGAGAATATTTTTTCTAAAACTGCTTCATTATCTACCAGCATATTTCCTGTAGATGAACCTAAGAAAATTTTGATTCCAGCAACATTCTTTGGATTTGTTTTTAAAACTTCTTCCAAATTATCGTTTGTTGCCCCCATCATAAACGAGTAATTGGCAAATGATTTTTGAGAAGCAATCTGGTATTTATCTTCTAAAATCTCCTGAGTAACCGCATTCGGAACCGTATTTGGCTGTTCGATAAAAGAAGTAATTCCACCCGCAACCGCAGCACGAGATTCCGATTCGATATCACCTTTGTGAGTTAATCCCGGCTCTCTAAAATGCACTTGGTCGTCTATTGCGCCAGGCATTAAATAATTACCTTCGGCATCGATTACGATACAATCTGATGTTTTTAATGAAATGCTGTCTGCAATTTCAACAATCAAATCGTTTTCAATTAAAACATCACCTTCAAAAATTGTCCCTTCGTTTACAATTTTGGCATTTTTTATTAAAATCCTATTCATTTCGATTGGTTTATAATGAATTGACTAATTTTCTTAATCTAAGCGAAATCACTCCAAGTATAGCTTCTTTGATAATAGCATTGCTCATTTTAGAAACTCCTTTTGTTCTGTCTGTAAAAATAATTGGGACTTCGGTAATTTGAAATTTAGCACAGTACGTTCTGTACTTCATTTCAATTTGAAACGCGTATCCGACAAATTTTATTTTATTTAAATTGATTTTCTCCAGAACTTCTCTTTTGTAACATACAAAACCTGCAGTGGCGTCATGAATTTTCATTCCGGTGATAAATTTCACATAAACAGAAGCAAAATAAGACATCAGCACTCGGCTTAATGGCCAGTTTACCACATTCACCCCTTTTACATAACGAGAACCAATTGCTAAATCTGCTCCACCAAAATGGCAGGCATCATATAATTTTTCTAAATCATTTGGGTTATGCGAAAAATCGGCATCCATCTCAAAAATAAATTGATAGTCGCGCTCCAAAGCCCATTTAAAGCCATGAACATAAGCGGTTCCTAATCCTGATTTTTTTGTTCTCTGCTCCAAAAACAGTTTTCCTGGATATTCTTCCTGCAATGCAATTACTTTTTTTGCCGTATGATCAGGAGAATTATCATCGATAATCAGCAAATGAAAAGGTTTATGTTGCGAAAGTACAGCTCTAACTATACTTTCTATGTTTTCAATTTCGTTATAAGTGGGAATTATGACAATACTATCATTCATTTTTTCTCGGTAATTTCACCGCAAAAGTAAACTTTTTATAGCATTTGATTCATAATAAATATATAATAAAAGTATTGCATCAAAAAATTACTAATTTTGTATCACTATGATTGAACAATTACATCCTCGGATTCTTGAAAACAAAGACTGGGCAACACTTTTATTTGTGCTGACCTTTGCTGTTGTTGCCATGACCAAATCGGCTTACGAAACAAGATTTAGTGAATTTAGCAAACTTATTTTTTCTGATAAATATGCCAAAATTTATCGAGACAACAGCCACATGAAAAACAGCTTTACCGTTGGTTTATTTTTTGTGCAAATTGTATCGTTTGCCTTTTTTATCCTGCTTACGATGAATATTTTTGGACATGCTTCAAAAACCGATTGGCTATTATTTATTCGCATTGCCACTTTTCTGCTTTATTTCATTTTAGGAAAGTATTTAATCGAAAAAATTGTAGCGGCTTCATTCAATATTGACGATTTTGTAGAACTATTTAACTTACAAAAGGTCACGTACAGGACGTATATAGGCGTTTTAATCCTTCCAATTAATGCTGTTTTGTTCTATTACAACAATATTCCGCAGATTATTCCACTAGCAATCATTGGTATTTCCCTGTGTATTAGCGTATACTCTTACTTTATTTCAATTAAAACGTATCAAAACGTAATAATCGGTAAGTTATTTTATTTTATTTTGTATCTTTGCGCTCTTGAAATAGCCCCTTATTATTTTCTCTATTATTGGTTAACAAAAGGGAGTGCTTAGTAAATATTTATAATATGAAAGTGAAAACAATTTTGGTGTCACAGCCTGAACCTAAAGTGGAGAATTCTCCTTACTTTGAGCTCCAACAAAAACACAAAATAAAAATTGATTTCAGACCATTTATTCATGTGGAAGGGGTTAGCGCAAAAGAGATTCGATTACAAAAAATCGATCTTAATCATTACACTGCGATCATTTTAACAAGTAGAAATGCTGTAGATCATTTTTTTAGAGTGGCTGATGAAATGCGTTATAAAGTTCCTGAAGGATTGAAGTATTTTTGCCAATCTGAGGCTGTTGCATTTTACCTTCAAAAGTATGTTGTGTACAGAAAACGTAAGATTTACGTTGGAGCAAAAGATTTTGCAGATTTATCTCCGCTAATCAAGAAGTACAAAGACGAGAAGTTTTTGCTTCCTGCATCTGACCAATTAAACGCAGATGCTCCTGTTACATTAAACAGTTTAAAAGTAGATTGGGCACAAGCAATATTCTACAGAACTGTAATGAGTGATTTATCTGATTTAGCAGATGTTTATTATGATGTCTTAGCTTTTTTCAGCCCAACAGGAATTAAATCATTGTTTAAAAATTTCCCAGATTTTAAACAAAACAACACCAGAATCGCCGTATTCGGAAGCACAACGCAGAAAGAAGCTTTAGATCATGGTTTAAGAATTGATATTCTTGCTCCAACTCCTGAAACTCCTTCTATGACAATGGCTCTAGAAAAATACGTAGCAGAAGCAAACAAAGGGAAATAATCCTTTTTAAAATATTCAATTTTTAAAATTCCAAATTCCAATTTTTATATTGGAATTTGGAATTTTTGCTTTTAGGATTCATTCGGTACGTTTCCCGTGGTTGAAACCACGGGGGTTATATTTGAATTTTGGAATTTGGATGCATCAATCCGAAAACCTATTGAGAACCATTTTTTTTTACTTAATTCTAATTTTAACGTACAGTTTGTCATTTCTGACGAAGGAGGCTCGAGCGATAGCAAACAGGCGAAGCAAATCTCCGTAAGTAACTCCACAAAGATTTTCTATCATATATTAAAACATAGCCCGTGGTTTCAACCACGGGAACACCACGCATATCAATACGTCTCCCATGGTTGAAACCACGCGCTATGTTTAAAAACGGACTCGAGCGATAACGAACAGATGAAGCAATTTGGAATTTGATTTTTGAATTTAGATCTTGGGATTTGGGATTTCAATATTGAAATTTCCATTTCCCCTTCATTTTAACTACATTTGATTTCTATTGATAACCAAAATCTTAAAAATAGTTTCAAATTGTAAGTTATGAAAATCAACTCCCTCTTAATTGAAATTGACGGAATCGACAAAGAAATTCTTCGTTACCTAATGGATGATGCCCGAAAACCAATTTTACAAATCGCCAATAAAATAGGAATCTCTGGAGCTGCCATTCATCAGAGATTAAAAAAACTGGAACAATCGGGCGTGATCTCTGGATCTAAATTTACTGTAAACCCAAAAGTTTTGGGTTATAATACAATGGCTTTTGTTGGAGTTTATTTGGATAAAGCTTCCAGAAACTCAGAAGCCGTAAAAGAACTCCGCAAAATCCCAGAAGTTTTAGAATGCCATTATACCACAGGAAACTGGTCGGTTTTAATTAAAATTATATGTCGTGACAACGAACATTTAATGCAACTTTTAAATAACAAAATCCAAGCAATTGAAGGAGTTTCGAGAACTGAAACTTTTATCTCGCTAGATCAGCAGATTGATAGACA
>RCUK01001024.1_pt1 | contig 19514 bp, 17 predicted proteins | sample 2166381 | NCBI WGS metagenome assembly RCUK01 (sample SAMN09932809, study PRJNA488358) | compost metagenome | isolation source: compost soil in an enriched community | place: Germany: Experimental Botanical Garden | reverse complement strand
GGTTGAGGATGTGAGGTAATGCCTGTAATTGCAGCACTCGCCTGGTATCCGCCTGGCGATAGTAGATAATCAAAAGGAAGAGCGGCGCAGTGTTTAACGGTAAGTCGATTCTCATCACCGGCGGGACGGGCTCGTTCGGCAAGCAATACGTGAAGACCATCATGGAGCGCTACAAGCCCAAACGCTTGGTAGTCTATTCCCGCGACGAGCTGAAGCAGTTCGAGATGCAGCAGACGTTCGACGCCGAGCCGATGCGCTACTTCATCGGTGACGTCCGCGACCCCCAGCGCCTCGTCCAGGCAATGCAGGGCATCGATTACGTGATTCACGCGGCCGCCCTCAAGCAGGTCCCCGCCGCCGAGTACAACCCCATGGAATGCATCAAGACCAACGTCCATGGGGCCGAGAACGTCATCCACGCGGCGATCGAGGCCAACGTCGAGAAGGTCATCGCCCTTTCCACCGACAAGGCCGCCAACCCCATCAACCTCTACGGGGCCACCAAGCTCGCTTCGGACAAGCTCTTCGTCGCTGCCAACAACATGGTCGGCCCGCGCAAGACCCGCTTTGCCGTCGTCCGCTACGGCAACGTCGTCGGCTCCCGCGGCTCCGTCGTGCCATTCTTCGAGAAGCTGATCCGCGAGGGCGTCACCGAACTGCCCGTCACCGACGCGCGCATGACCCGCTTCTGGATCACCCTCCAGCAGGGCGTGGACTTCGTCCTCAAGAACTTCGAGCGCATGCAGGGCGGTGAGATCTTCGTGCCCAAGATCCCCTCGATGCGGATCACCGACCTCGTCGACGCCATGCTGCCCGGCTCCCAGCCCAAGGTGATCGGCATTCGTCCCGGCGAGAAGCTTCACGAAATCATGTGCCCGTCGGACGACTCCCACCTCACCCTCGAGTTCCACGACCACTTCGTGATCAAGCCGACCATCACCTTCTTCCACCACGTCGCCTACGAGACCAACGGACTGGGTGAAGCGGGCACGCCCGTGCCCCAGGGCTTCGAGTACAACTCGGGGACCAACCCCCACTTCCTCTCCGCCGACGAGTTGAAAGACCTCAACGCCGTATGCAAGTAATCCCTTACGGTCGCCAGGACATCGATCAGGCGGATCTACAAGCCGTCGTCGAGGTCCTTCAATCGGACTGGCTGACCCAAGGGCCTGCCATCACGCGATTCGAGGACCTGGTCGCCCAGTACTGCGGCACCTCCCACGCTTTGGCCGTCTCCAACGCCACGGCAGCGCTCCACCTGGCGTGCCGGGCCCTCGGCCTTGGGCCCGGCGATTCCCTCTGGACCTCGCCTAACACCTTCGTCGCGTCGGCGAACTGCGCGCTGTACTGCGGGGCCGACGTCGACTTCGTGGACGTCGACCCCCAGACCTATAACATGAGCGTCTCGGCCCTCGAAGCCAAACTTGAGCAGGCCGAACAGGCGGGCCGCCTTCCCAAGATCGTCGTCCCCGTTCACTTCGCGGGACAGTCGTGCGACATGGAGGCCATCCGGAAGCTCGCGGACCGCTACGGCTTCGCGGTCGTCGAGGATGCTTCCCATGCGGTGGGCGCGCGCTACCGCGACACCTTGGTCGGCTCCTGCCGCTACTCCGATATCACGGTCTTCAGCTTCCACCCGGTCAAGATCATCACCACCGGCGAGGGGGGGCTGCTGCTCACCAACCGCAAGGACCTTCACGAACGCCTGGCCCTCCTGCGCAGCCACGGCATCACGCGGGACCCCGAAGCGATGACCGCTCCGAGCGAGGGACCCTGGTATTACCAGCAGGTCGATCTCGGCTACAACTACCGCATGACCGATATCCAGGCCGCCCTCGGCGCCAGCCAGATGCGCCGCCTGGACGCCTTCATCGCCCGACGCCGGGAGCTCGCGACGCGTTACGACGCCCTCCTCGCCGACCTTCCCGTGATCCGGCCCTGGCAATCCCCCGACGGAGCCTCGGCCTACCACCTTTACCCGATCCGGCTGGATCCGACCCGGACCTCCAAGGGCCGCCGCGAGGTCTTCGAGGCCCTGCGCGCCAGCGGCATCGGGGTCAACGTCCACTACATCCCCGTGCATACCCAGCCTTACTACCAGGAGCTGGGATTCCGCCCCGGGGACTTCCCCGAGGCCGAGCACTACTACGAAGGGGCCATCAGCCTCCCGATGTACGCGACCCTCAGCGACTCCGAACAAGATCGGGTCGTCGCCGCCCTGGCGGAGGCGCTCCGGTGAGACTGGGGCTGGGGACCGTACAGTTCGGCCTGGACTACGGCATCTCCAACCATGCGGGCCGCGTGCCGCAGACCGAGGTTTCCCGCATCCTCCAGGTGGCCGCCGCGACCGGCATCGACGTTCTCGACACGGCGGCGGCCTACGGCCTGAGCGAAGAAACCCTAGGCGAGGCCTTGCCACGGGAGCACCGCTTTCAAGTCGTCACCAAGACCTTGCCGCTGGGCGGCAAGCCCGTCACCGCGGAGGCCGTACGCCAGGTTTCCGAGACCTTCAAGCGTTCGCTCGAGCGTCTTGGGCAAGAAGCCGTCTACGGCCTCTTGGTACACCATGCCCCGGATCTCCTGAGTGAGGGAGGCGACCTGCTCTGGGCGGAGCTCTCGGAGCTCAAGCGCCAGGGCCTCGTCCAGAAGATCGGCACCTCCGTCTACACCGGAGAGCAGATCGATGCCCTGCTCGCGCTCCCCATCGACCTGATCCAGCTCCCGCTCAACGTCCTCGACCAGCGCCTCCTGTGCAGCGGACATCTCGACGCCCTCAAGCGTCAAGGTGTCGAGATCCACGTGCGCTCCGCCTTCCTGCAGGGCGTACTCTTGATGCCGACCTCCGGGCTGCCGGCACCCTTCAGCGAGGTCCGAGGGCATCTGGATGCCTACCATGAGGCCACGGCACGCCATGGCCTCACGCCTGCCGGAGCCGCCCTGGCCTTCCTGAGGAGCCAGGAGGCCATCGACGCAATCATCGTCGGCGTGACCACCGGGGCGCAGCTGCAAGAGCTGCAGGACGCCTTTCAGCAGCCCATGCCGCAGGGACTGGATTTCCGCGCCTTTGCCTGGAATGACGAGACCGTGCTCGATCCTTCCCGCTGGCAAGCGGCAACCCGAGAGGAGTCCAAATGATCCTGGCCATTCTCCAGGCGAGGGTTTCATCCACCCGCCTGCCCGGGAAGGTTCTCAAGCCCTTGCTGGGAAAACCGATGCTCCTGCGGCAAATCGAACGCCTCAAGCGCGCCCGCTCCATCGATCGCCTGATCGTTGCGACGAGCGTCGGGCCGGAGGACGACGCGCTCGCCTCGCTTTGCATCGAAAACGGCTTGGAGTGTTTCCGCGGCAGCCTGGATGACGTGCTCGACCGCTTCTACCAGGCGGCAAGGGCCGTACAGCCAGCCCACGTCATGCGCCTGACCGGAGACTGCCCGCTGACGGATCCCGAGATCCTCGACCGGCTCGCTGAGCTACACCTCGGCGCTGCATGCGATTACTCGAGCACGGCCCTGGAGCCGACCTTCCCGGATGGCCTGGATGCCGAACTCATGACTTTCTCCGCGCTCGAGCAAGCCTGGCAGGAAGCAAAGCTGCCCTCCCAGCGGGAGCACGTCACCCCGTTCCTCTACCAGCACCCCGAACGGTTCGCGATCCGGGCCCTCAAGAACGAGGTCGACCTCTCCGCCATGCGCTGGACCGTGGACGAACCCTCCGACTTCGAGTTCGTGACCCGCGTCTACGAGGGCCTCTATGCCGATAATCCGAGCTTCGGCATGCGGGACGTCCTGGCCTTTCTGGATCGTCGTCAGGAGCTCCAAACCCTGAACCACCACTTCGAACGCAACGAGGGGTACGAGAAATCCCTCCGCAAGGACTCCGAGAGCTTGGGGCCCGACCAACCCAAAAGGAGCTAGAACCGTGTCGGAACGCTATCAAACCTCTGAAGAGCTGCTGAGCCGCGCCTTGAAGACCATCCCGCTGGGGTCGCAGACGTTCAGCAAAAGCAAGACCCAGTACCCCTTCGGCGTCTCCCCCTACTTCATCCAGCGGGGGCAAGGCAGCCACGTCTGGGACGTCGACGGCAACGAATACGTCGACTTCATCAGCAGCCTCTGCTCCGTCAACCTCGGATACAACGACCCCGACGTGACCGCGGCGGTCCGCAACCAACTCGAGGACGGCGTCATCTTCACCCTCCCCCACCAGCTCGAGATGCTCGTCGCCGAGAAGATCGTCGAGATGGTTCCCTGCGCGGAGATGGTCCGCTTCGGCAAGAATGGCTCGGATGCCACTTCCGGGGCGATCCGCATCGCGCGCGCCTTCACCGGACGGGACCACGTCCTGGTCTGCGGCTATCACGGCTGGCAGGACTGGTACATCGGGACCACCGCCCGCAACCTCGGCGTCCCTCAGGCCACCCGGGACCTCACGCATACCTTCCCCTACAACGACCTCGACGCCCTCAAGGCCCTGCTCGAACAGTACCGAGGCCAGGTCGCCGCGGTCATCCTCGAGCCCATGAACGTCGCCTACCCCAAGGAAGGATACTTGGAAGGTGTCAAGGCGCTCACGCACGAGCACGGTGCCGTCCTGGTCTTCGACGAAACCATCACAGGCTTCCGATTCGCGAACGGTGGCGCCCAGGAGTTCTTCGGGGTCACGCCGGATCTCGCGACCTTCGGCAAGGGCTTGGCCAACGGCTTCCCCGTCTCGGCCGTGGCGGGCCGCGCGGACATCATGCGCCTGATGGAAGAGGTCTTCTTCTCCTTCACCTTCGGCGGCGAAACCCTCTCGCTGGCCGCGGCGCTCGCGACCATGACCAAGCTCCAGCTGGAGCCCGTCGTCGCGCACATGCGCAAGCAGGGCGAGAAGATCCTGACCGGCACCCAGGCCCTGATCGACAAGCACGAAGTCGAGAGCTTCCTCTCGCTCTCGGGACATCCCACCTGGTCCTTCCTCAACGTCAAGGACGCCGAGCCCTACAGCAGCTGGGAGCTGAAGACGCTCTTCATGCAGGAGCTCTTCGCGCGCGGGGTGCTCGCCTACGGGACCCATAACCTCAGCTACTCCCACAGCGACGCCGATGTCGAGGCTCTGCTCAAGGCTTACGACGAGGTCTTCGCGCTCTTGGCAAAGGCGGTCCGCGAGAAGGCCCTCGGGCAGCTCCTCAAGTGTGAGCCGCTGCAACCGCTGTTCAAGGTCCGGTAGTGAACACGCCCCGGCCTCCCCGCGTCTTTATCCGCACGGATGCCTCCTCCCGAATCGGTAGCGGGCATGTGATGCGCTGCTTGACCCTGGCCGGGGAGCTCAAAGCGAAAGGCGCCGAAGTCGCCTTCCTCTCGCGAGACCTCCCGGGCCATCTCTGCGATGCCATCACGGGACTCGGCTTCCCGGTCTACCGTCTACCGGCTCCCATGACCATGGACGCGGATTGGCTCGGCGTTCCCATGGATGTCGATCGCGAGCAAACCCGGGAGATCCTCGCCAGGGTGGGAGGGGGCGATTGGCTCGTCGTGGATCACTACGGCCTGGACCGGGAATGGGAATCGGCTCTGCGGCCATGGACCCGGCGCCTCATGGTCATCGACGATCTGGCGAACCGTCCGCATGATTGCGACGTCCTGCTCGATCAGAACCTCTGCGCAGGGATGGAGACCCGTTACGAGGGGCTGGTCCCCGAGGCATGCCTCCAGCTCATCGGGCCGCGTTACGCCCTGTTGAGGCCCGAGTTCCGCCGTGCCAGGAGCGGCCTATCCCCGCGAGATGGCCAGGTTCGCCGCATGCTGATCTTCTTCGGTGGGGTGGACGCGACCAACGAGACGACCAAGGCCCTCGAAGCCCTGGAGCAGTTGGCCCTGCCCAACCTGGCGATCGACGTGGTCGTCGGCGCGAGCAACCCCCACCAGGACGTGATTCGCGTGCGCTGCGAACGCGCGCCGCGGACCTCGCTGCACGTGGCCGTCCCGCACATGGCAGAGCTCATGAGCCGGGCGGATCTCGCCATCGGCGCGGGAGGAACGACGACCTGGGAGCGCTGCTACCTGGGCCTTCCGACCCTCATCCTCACCTTGGCCGACAACCAGGTCCCGCTGGTCCAGGCGGTCTCCGCCGCGAAAGCGGCCTGGAACCTGGGGCCCGCGGAGTCGGTAGGAGTCGAGGAGATCCAAAACGCGCTCCAGCGCGTGATCTCCGAACCGGGCGAAATCGCGGAGGTCTCCCGGAACGCCTGGAGCCTCATGGCAGGGAACGACCCCGAAACGGGCGTGGCAGGGGTCTTGCTGGAGGCACGGCATGACGAAGCCTAACCTCTACGCTTTGCGGCCCATGGCCGATGCGGATCTGGAGCGCGTGCTCGCATGGCGCAACTCCGAGCGCGTCCGATCGTGCATGTTCTCCGATCAGCTGATCCCGCTCGAGCAGCATCGCGCCTGGTGGGAACGGGCGAAGACCAGCCCTACCTCCGTCCACCTGATCTTCGAGAAGGAGGGCGTCCCGATGGGCGTCGTCAACTTCACGGCGATTGACCGCCAGAATGGCCGCTGCTCCTGGGGATTCTACGTCGGACCGGAAAATACGCCGCGCGGCACCGGGACCCTCATGGGGCTGCTGGCGATCGACTACGCCTTTGGAACCCTGGGCATGCGGAAGATTTGCGCCGAGGTGATCGGCTTCAACACGGCAAGCTTGGGTTATCACCGCAAGCTCGGCTTCCTTCAGGAGGGGCGCCTGGCTCGCCATGTGCTCCGCGGCAACGGGTACGAGGATGTGGTCCTCTTCGCCCTCTTCGCGGAGGATTGGCCGGAAGCAAGGCAGCCTCTGTCACAGTATCTCGTCCAGGAAGAGGAACGGTAATGAACGATATCGTCATTGGCACGCGTGGGATCGGCCCCTCGCATCCGCCTTTCGTGATCGCAGAGATGTCCGGCAACCACAACCAGTCGCTCGAGCGCGCGCTCGAAATCGTCGAGGCGGCGGCCAAGGCCGGGGCGCATGCCCTGAAGATCCAGACCTATACCGCCGACACCATGACCCTCGACCTCTCCGAGGGCGAGTTCTTCATCGACGATCCCAACAGCCTCTGGAAGGGATCCTCGCTGCACAAGCTCTACCAGGAAGCCTATACCCCCTGGGAATGGCACCAGCCCATCTTCGAGCGGGCCGGGGAACTGGGGATGATCCCGTTCAGCACCCCGTTCGACGCGTCTGCGGTGGACTTCCTGGAATCTTTGGACGTCCCGCTCTACAAGATCGCCTCCTTCGAGAACACGGACCTGCCGCTCATCCGCAAGGTCGCTGCGACCGGGAAGCCCATGATCATCTCGACGGGGATGGCGACCGTCGCCGAGCTGGACGAGACCGTCCGCGCGGCCCGCGAAGCCGGCTGCAAGGACTTGGTCCTTCTCAAGTGCACCAGCACCTACCCGGCAACTCCCGCCAACACCAACATCCTGACCATCCCCCACATGCGCGACCTCTTTGGCACCCAGGTGGGCCTCTCGGATCACACCATGGGGGTCGGCGTGGCCGTCGGGGCCGTGGCGCTCGGGGCCACCGTCGTCGAGAAGCACTTCACGCTCAGCCGGGCAGATGGTGGGGTGGACTCCGCCTTCTCGCTGGAACCCGCGGAGCTGGCCTCCCTGGTCATCGAGACGGAGCGGGCATGGCAGGCCCTGGGTCGCATCAGCTACGGACCCACCGAGAAGGAAAAGGCCTCCCTCAAGTTCCGTCGGACCCTCTATATCGCGCAGGACCTCAAGGCGGGCGATACCCTGACGGCTGAGAACCTGCGAGCCGTTCGCCCCGGCCTGGGATTGCCGACCAAGTACTATGAGACTCTCTTGGGCCGCCAGATTAGCCGAGACGTCAAGAAGGGGACTCCGGTCGCGTGGGACCTGCTCGGCTAACCACCTGACTCCTGATCGCAAGCCCTCAGTCCGCGTGCGGCGCATGGTCGCCGTTCGCGGACGTCGCACCTCTCCCGCTTGAGGGGAGCGGGCGAGCCGGAGACAGAGCAGGGGGCCGCCTAACGGAGGTTTGAAGGGCGGGAAGCTGATGAGGTACAGTAATATCACGCCCAAACCCTTGATTATTACCTCTTGTAGCCTTTTTTAGAACACCGCCATGCCCTGCGCTGAGCGAACTTGAAAAATCATCGTCCAACTAGGGGGGATCCGTGGAAAAAGAGCCGTCGCCTGCCACCGCGCACAACCATCAGACGCCAAGTCGATTCTGGATCATCGGTCTTGCGATTGTCCTGCTGTACATGCTCCCGTACTTCGTTTTGGGCGAGAACAGCTACATCCGGATCCATGACACCTTGGATTCGGAGATTTCGAAGTACAAGCTTCTCGTCGAGAGCGGCAAACTCTTCGCGCCGAACGACGCCCTGCTGCCGGGAATGATGGACGGGGCCTACCGCATCTCGTTTCCCAGCGAGTTCAATGCGCTTGTCTGGCTGTTCTACTTCTTCGGCCCTTTTTGGGGCTACGTCGCCAACTCGCTGATCCTCCGAGTGATCGCCTTCTTCGGCATGTTCCTGTTGTTAGAGCGGCACGTCTTCAAACAGGAGTCCTCGTCGCTTGCCGTCATCGGTGCCTCCATGGGCTTCGCACTCCTCCCGTTCTGGTCGATGGGGGCCCTCAGCGTCGCGGCCCAACCACTAGTCCTTTACGCCCTGCTCAATCTCTTCGAGGGAGATGCCCGGCCCCGAAACTGGCTGATCCTCGCCTTGGTTCCGTTTTATTCGTTCGTGGAGTTTAGCGGAATCTTCTGGATTGCCGCAGCCCTGATTCTGGCGGGAGTCGAGGCTTGGCGGAAGCGCATCATTCCCTGGAAGTCGCTCGGGGGGGCGGCCGTCTTACTGATGGGCTCGCTCATTTCCCAGTACCGCCTGTTCTACGGCATGCTTTTCGATCATGCGTATGTCTCTCATCGAGTCGAGTTTCAGTGGGATTACGTTGGCTTCCTCCAGGCACTGAAGATCGCGCTGGGCAACTTCCTTCGGGGTCAGGACCATGTCAGCACCGTTCACGCCCTCATCCTGATCATCGCTCTCGGAGCGCTCGTCGTGCTCCGAGGGAGCCGGCGACGGCAGCTCGCGTTATGGATTGGGGCCGCCGCCTCGATCTCGGCGTGGTACGGACTCTGGCATTGGCAAGGCTTGCAACCCCTTACGGAAAACGTCTCCTTGTTGAAGTCGTTCAACTTCAGCCGCGTCCACTGGTTCCATCCGACCATCTGGTACGTGATCTTCGCGCTGGCCCTATACGCGATTCATCGGCATCTCCGTTGGGGGCGCCCGCTCGCCCTGCTGATCATCAGCTCCCAGGTGGCGCTTCTCTTCGCGTCCGGCGAGCAAGCCACGGGCGCCATCACCAAGCAGCCCTCTTACCGGGCTTACTTCTCGCCGACGGTGTTCGAAGAGATTGCCGACTACATCGGAGTCGAACAATCAAACTACCGAGTAGTTAGCATCGGGATGAATCCCGCCATTCCGAATTACAGCGGATTCCATACGTTGGATGCGTACCTCAACAACTACCCCCTCGCGTTCAAACATAAGTTCAGGCCCGTGATCGCGGAGGAGTTAAAGAAGAGCGCTGACCTCCTTCACTACTTCGACAAGTGGGGCAATCGCTGCTACATGTTTTCCAGCGAGCTTGGGCTGCGCCTGGATGTCTACAAGGATTCCGGGCTCCAGATCACGCGCCTGGACGTCAAGACGGACGTTCTCGCGGGGCTCGGAGTCGAGTACGTCCTCTCGGCGGTACCCATCCTAAACGCATCGGACCTACAGCTTCGCTACCGCAAGGAGTTCACGAGGGACGGTTCCCCGTGGCACGTCTATCTGTACGAGGTCGCTCCGAAAACGCCCCAGGCCATCCTCCCCGACACAACGAGCCATTCCCCTACTCGGACTTCGGAGTCGCGCCTCACGGCGCGCTCCTAGCACGCCGTGAGATTCCGGCGATCGCCTTGACCAAGGAGACTAACCGCCTTGCCTACACCCATCACCCTTTCCGTGGTCGTCCCCTGTTTCAACGAGGAGGAGGTCATCCAGGAGACCCACCAACAGCTCTCGGCAACCTTGAAAAGCATCTGCCCCTCTTACGAGATCATCTACGTCAACGACGGAAGTCGCGACCGAACCTTGGAGCTCCTGCGAACCATCCAGGCCTCGGATCCCACGGTGCGCTACGTCTCGTTGGCGCGGAACTTCGGCCATCAGAAGGCGGTCACCGCCGGCATCGACTACGCGCGGGGTGAGGCCGTCGTCCTGATCGACGCTGACCTTCAGGATCCGCCCGAGGTCATCGGGCAGATGCTGAAGAAGTGGCAAGAAGGCTACGACGTGGTCTACGGCGTTCGAGCCCATCGGAAGGGCGAGAGCTGGTTCAAGCTGCTGACGGCCAGCATGTTCTACCGCATGCTGAACCGGCTGAGCGAGGTTCCCATCCCCCTCGATACCGGGGACTTCCGGCTGATGGACCGGCGGGTCGTCGACGTGCTCAAGGAGATGCCCGAGCGGGATCGGTTCCTGAGAGGCATGGTGGCATGGGTCGGCTTCAACCAAGTCGCGCTTCCCTACGAACGCGCCCCGCGCTTCGCGGGTGAAAGCAAATATCCCCTGCGCAAGATGCTGGCCTTTGCCGTGGACGGCATCCTCTCGTTCTCGAGCAAACCACTGCGGACCGCAACGATGCTGGGCTTCTTCACGAGCGGACTCGCGATTCTGGGGATTCTTTACTCCATCGTCGTCCGGCTCTTCACGAGCAACTGGGTCAGCGGCTGGGCCATGACCTTCATCGCCATCCTGTTCATGGGGGGTGTCCAGCTCTTGTGCTTGGGCGTCATGGGGGAATACATCGGCCGCATTTATGCGGAATCCAAGCATCGACCGCTCTACCTGGTCGGCGAGGCCAAGGGCGGTGATAGCCCGTCGAGTTCCCGCGTCGGATAGCCGGGAACGCATTGCGAAGGCCCGCCGGGAATCCGGCGGGCCTTCTACTCACCCGTTAACGGGCGTTAACTCCGTTCGAGCGACAGGTTGCTCCGGCGGGCGAACCTCAGAGCGCCGATAGCTGACCAAGATGCAAGCCACCAAGATGAGATTTAGCGGAAACACGCTATCCAAGGGCAGGTTCAGCATCCCCACGGCGAAGCTGAGGACGTAGAAGAAAGCGCCGTAGTAGACCTCAACCCCTCCCTGTCCTTGGTTCTCTCGGATCTTCCTCATCAATCGAACGAGCGAGTAGCCCAACATGGCCACATAGGCCAGAAAGTACAGGACGCCGAAGTTATAGACGAGGTTGATGTAGCCGGTTTCCGAGACCCTGTCCGCCGGACGAAGGCCCAGGTAATTGACGAGCGTCGCGTCGTGGATGGCTCCCATGGTTCTGAGATGATCGTCGATGCTCCCGGACTTCAGGTACAGGAATTCCTGAAAGATCGGAAGTTTGATGATCACGGTGAGCGCCAGAATGGCCCCTAAGGCGTAGAGCATGACCAGCGAGAAGCCTTGCTTCCAGTAACCCGGGGTTCTAAGCAAGAGAGCGAGGAGAAAGACCCCCGAAATCAAGGCCACCGCGAACGAGAAGATTCCGGTCAGAGACTGGGTCAAGAGCATGGCAAGCAAGAGGATGCCCGTCAACAGGCCCCTATAGAGGTGGCTCATCCGGGTCGCCAGAACAAACGGTATCAAGAAAGTGAGCACGAACGCGAAGCCGTTCGGGTCATCCCAGATCGAGCCGAAGCGCACGGAGATCGAGTTGCTGTAGGCCAGTGCCGGCAAGCGCCCATGAGCGAAGTAAAGGTAGAGTTGAAGGAGATCAACCAGCAAGGACAGGGCCAAGAAGACCGTGATCCACTTCCGAATCTTCAGGATGTCGAGTTCCTGGTTTCGCATCGTGAAGTAGAGCAATAGAGCGAAGAAAAATATCCCCGTCTGAAAGTATATTGTATTCGTCGCCAAGAATGTGTAGCCCATTGGGATGGCAAAGATGAACGAGAAGAATAAGAAGTCGAAGACGTGGGACCTGCTGATGCGGAGCTTAGGCTTGCCGGCATGATTTTTCAAAAGGAAAACTGCGCAAACCAGCGCAAAAAGCAGGTACTTCGACACCTGCAGAACAACAGGCGTATCCGTGTAAGTAGGGCTGGTGTCAGCATCGTTAATTTGGAATGGGTAGCGATACGCCATGTAATAGAAAGCGAGAAACAACAGATACTTCATGAGATCCGTTGCATTCTCTAGTTTGAGTAGCGCTCTCATCGTTTACCACCCGAATTAATCATGGAAGCACGCGTGCAGGCGTCGCTTCAGCGCTGGCCGAGCTCCAAGCGGCGGTGATGCAGGAAGCAAGCCGATGAGGAGCGCCCCCGCTAGCCCATCCCCCGAGCCTAGGCGCGGAGGCTTTGCCTGACAGCCTTCGAGAAGAGGGTCGCGCGCTCGGCGTAGAGGGCGGCGAAGATCCCAAGCATCAAGCCGACGAGGAGGCTGAGACCGGCGAAGAGACCTAGTTGCGCAGACTGAGGCTTGGTCGGGATCTTCGCCTCATCCAAGGGAAGAAAATCATCCGCTCCCTTCCGCTCAGCCAGAATGGCGGCCTCCCTCTGCTTGAGAAGGTTTTGGTAGTTGGTTTTGAGGACAGCGAGTTCTTGCTCCGCAAGCCAACTTTCGTCGGACTTCCCGGTCCGAGGGGCGGCGGCGGAGAGATCCTGGCGGGTCTTCAGGAGTTGGGCTTCGATGACGCGAAACTTCTTCTGGGCCGTTTGACGGGCGAACTCGTCGAGCGCCCCTTGCAGCTCCGCGACATAGCCGTTGGCGAGCGTCGCAGCCAACTTCGGATCCGGAGCCTTCACCTGGATAGCCACCGCGTTGGCGCGGCTCGAAGAGACGATCTTCACCATCTCCTCGACCTGATCATGCGCACCGTCGCCGCCAAAGAGCTGCTTGTAGGATGCTTCGAGGTCGTAGGCGCGCATAACCCGCTCCGCCAAGACGCGGCTTTTGAGCACTCCAACCAAGTCCGGGGCCTTCGTCGCCGAGAAGCCACCCAACAAGGCCTCCATCGGTCCGGCCTGCGCCGCGACTCCTGCCGCAAGCAGCTCGGCGGCATCATTTTGTAAGCGGCTCGGCAGCACCGTCGCCTCGGCGACATAGACTTTCGGCTGGAACATGGCCGCGAACAAGCCCACGAGACCCGCTACCAGCGTCATCACGAGAACAAGAGCCTTCCGACGCCAGATTGCCTTCCAGAGATCGGCAAGATCGATTTCGTCTTCGTAGGAAGTCATACTCACTTCACCCATTCGCCCCTCACCTCGCAAGGCAGGAACGCCAACATCACTCCAAGACCGAGCTCGCCGCAGCGACTCGCGTCATCAGGCCTCCGCCGCCCAGGCCCGGAGACCATAGCTGAAGGCCGCGCCTCCGCTGGACAAGGCCTAGCAAAGACGATGACTTGAGCATAGCTTAATTCCCATATCGGCCGGCAACTGCTCCACAAAAATTTACCACCCGATCATGCGTATGCGCATCACCGCGAGCGGCCAAAGCCGCGGCCGTCACTCCCCTGAAACCGCCGAAGCCCCGTGCCTGAGATCGCACAGCGTGCCTCCCCCCTCCAAACGCGCCCCCGCCCCCTCTCGGAGCTTGTTCTCCAGGCTCGATTCTGTGCTACTATGGCACCTGACAGTCGATCTTCTATGAAGGGCCCCAGCGTTCCGTCAGCGGCTTCCGAACACAGGATGAGGCCGTGGCGCCGGGTTCCGGTGGGAACCGGACACCCACCGGGTTGAGGATGCTTTACGCCAAGGACGCGGGCAGCACCAGCCCATCCTGGCCTTTCCCCTATCGTAATGAGGTTTGCAGTGAAAGTTGCTTTAGTCCACGAATGGCTGACGACGCTCGGCGGGTCCGAGCGGGTGGTCTGGGCCTTCCACCGCATGTTTCCTGATGCGCCGGTCTTCACCACGGTCCATCGCCAGGATCTCCTTCCCGCAGAGTTCAAGCAGCTCGACGTTCGTCCCTCGTTCCTGCAGCGCATTCCCGGAGCCACTCGCCACTACCAGAAGTTCCTCCCCTTGATGCCGCTCGCCTTCGAGCAGTTCGACGTTTCGGAGTACGATCTGGTGCTCTCGAGCAGCCATGCCTGCGCCAAGGGAGTGGTCACCCGCCCCGAGACCGTTCACGTCTGCTACACGCACACCCCCATGCGCTATGCCTGGGACCTCTACCACTCCTACCTGGAGACCGTCTCCCCCCTGATGCGACCGCTGGCGGCCGTGCTGCTGAGCAACCTGCGTCAGTGGGACGTCCTTGCAGCCAACCGAGTCGACCGCTTCGTAGCCAACTCCCGGGAAGTTGCCCGTCGGATCAACAAGCACTACCGGCGCCCAGCCGAGGTCATCCCCCCTCCCATCGATGTCGAGCGCTTTGACGTTGCTCCCAGCTCCGAGATCGGCGATCACTTGCTCGTCGTCTCGCGATTCGTTCCCTACAAGCGCGTGGACTTGGCCGTCCAGGCCGCCAACCGGACTGGGATGCCCCTCAAGGTAGTCGGAGACGGCCCGCTTTATGCAGAGCTCAAGGCCATGGCCAAGCCCAACGTCACCTTCCTGGGCCACCTCAACGATCGCGAAGTCGCCCAGGAAATGGCCCGCTGTCGGGCGCTGATTTTCAGCTCTTTCGAGGACTTTGGCCTGGTTCCGCTCGAGGTGCAGGCATGCGGACGCCCGATCATTGCGTATGGTGCAGGCGGAGCGCTAGAAACGGTCATCGATGGCGTAACGGGCCTTTTCTTCCCCGAGCAGACCGCCGAAAGCCTGGAACTTGCCTTGAAGCGGCTCGACCGGACGGACTTCGAGCCGACAGCCATTAGGCGGCATGCCGAGAGCTTCGGTTACGAAGCCTTCTCCGCCCGGATGCACGCCCTGATCGACGAGGCCATCGCCCGTCGGCGTTCCGGCGAGATCATGCTTGAGACGGAGGCCCTCTATGGCTAGCCATTCCGCAATCGACTTCGAAACCCGCGTCGAGATCGCGCATGCTCCCCAGACCTGGCAGCAGTGGCTGCGCCGGAACCTCATGGTGGCAGGCATTCCGCTGGTCGTCGCGCTCGACTGGCTGATCATCAACGCCGTCTTCGCCCTTGTCTACGCCCTGCGCTTCACCTGGCAGATCGTCGCGCCGGTTGAGATCGCTCCTCCGTGGACGCCTTACTGGCACGCGACCCTTCTGCTCTCGACCATCTGGATCGTGGTGCTCGCCGCCTCGGGACTCTACAAGCACCGGCGGGCGGCTTCCAAGTTCGACGACGTGATGGTGCTGGGTTTCGGACTGGGACTCGGCACCCTGGTCGCGCTGGCCCTGGGATTCTTCTACCGCGACTTCTCCTACTCGCGGCTGGTTCTCGTCTACAGCTTGGGGCTCTCCTACGTCGCCCTGGGGGGAACCCACCTCATCTTGCGCTCCCTCCAGGGGTGGCTCCAAGCCCGGGGCTGGGGAGTCCTGAACACGCTGATCGTGGGATGCAATCCGCTCGGCGAGATGATGGCGGTCCGTTTCAAGGAATCCCCGCATCTGGGCCACCGACTGGTGGGCTTCGTCCCTGCCCCGGGCGAATTTATGGAGGAAGGGCGCTGGATCAGCACGGTGAATACCGGCGAATCGCGCGAGGCCCAGATCCAGAATTTCGGTCAAGTCCTCGGCGAGCCTGAGCTCCTCCCGGCCCTGGTCGAGCAACACCAGATCGACGAGGTGATCCTGGCCCGCCCGGGCGCCACCTTTACCGAGTTCGTCGAGCTCATGGGCTCTGCTGGCACCAAGCGTGACGTGCGCTTCCGGATCGTCCCCGACGTCTTCGAGTTGATGACCGCCAAGATCCAGATCTCGGACCTGGATGGGATCCCGACGCTCGAGATCTGGGATGTACCGCTGCGCAAATGGCATAACCGTTTCATCAAGCGGACCATGGATATCGTGCTCTCGGGCATCGGGATGCTGACGATTTCCCCGCTCCTGATCGCCACGGCGATCGCCGTCAAGCTCTCGAGCCCCGGTCCGATTTTCTATCGCCAGGAACGCATGGGGCGTGACGGACGCCTCTTCAACATCTACAAGTTCCGCACCATGCGCACGGACGCCGAGACCTCCAGCGGCCCCGTCTGGGCCAAGGAGGGCGACCCCCGTACGACGCGCATCGGCGCCATCCTGCGTCGCCTCAGCATCGATGAATTGCCTCAGCTTTGGAACGTGTTCATCGGCGACATGAGCCTGGTGGGCCCCCGCCCGGAACGCCCGTTCTTCATCGATCAGTTCCGAACCTACATTCCCAAGTACATGGACCGCCACCTCGTCCGTAGCGGGCTGACCGGATGGGCTCAGGCCAACGGCCTGAGGGGTGAGGAAGGCACCATCGAGGAGCGCACCCGCTACGACATCTACTATGTCGAGAATTGGTCCCTGCTCTTCGACCTGCGGATCATCGTCAAGACCGCTCTAGAAGTCTTGTCCCATAAGGCTTACTGATCTCAGGAGCGTATCGTTTCCCAACGGGTGCCTTTCGCAGGCACCCGTTGCGCGTCTAAGCGCTCTGCACATCACCCCTCCGACTCGGGCATGCTACGATGGCTTCGGCACGAAAGCCCCATGGAGGAAGAATTGACCCCGCTGCTCTCCGTCGTCGTCCCCGTGTTCAATGAGCGGCAAAGCTTGCCCGAATTGCTGGCACGCGTGGAGACGGTTGATCTTAGCAAGGAAATCATTCTGGTGGATGACGGTTCGACGGACGGAACCCGCGATCTGCTCGACGCGTACCGCGATCAGGAGGGCTACCGCGTCATCCTCCAGCCCAAGAACCAAGGGAAAGGCGCGGCCCTCCGGGAGGGCTTCCGCCATGCCACGGGTGAGATCGTGATCATCCAGGACGCCGACCTTGAATACGACCCGGCAGAGTACCCACGACTGATCCAGCCCATCCTCGACGGCCTCGCCGACGTGGTCTACGGCTCACGCTTCGCCGGGTATCCGCGCCGGGTCCTCTACTTCTGGCATTCCGTGGGAAATAAGTTCTTGACGCTCGTCTCCAATATGCTCACCGACCTCAACCTCACGGACATGGAGACCTGTTACAAGGTTTTTCGCCGCGACATCATCCAGGCCATGCCGCTCACGTCTCAGCGGTTCGGGTTCGAGCCCGAGATTACCGTCAAGCTGGCAAAGGCGGGCTACCGGATCTACGAAGTTCCCATCAGCTACGCGGGCAGAACCTATGCCGAGGGCAAGAAGATCGGTTGGCGAGATGGGTTCGACGCCCTTTGGACGCTGTTTTACTTCCGCGTCATCGATCGCACCCCGATTGCCCGGCAGGAGCGCTCCCGAATCATCCCCAAGGCCCGTTCCGGCGCGGAGGCCGAGGCCTCGTGAGCCCGGAGTCGAAAGTCGCCGGTCACGAGACGCTGGAACGGATCTCCGATGCCTTGGGGCGCTACAACGTCTGGATGTACGAGCAAATCGCCGCTGCGGTCGGCGAGGAGGTGCTCGAAGTCGGGTCGGGTATCGGGAACCTTTCAATCTTCCTCCAAGGGCGCCGCCGGGTTTGTCTGACGGATCTCTCGCCCGCCTACCTGGAGATCCTCCAGAAGCGTTTCGGCCACCAGCCCCAAATCTCGGTCCATGCCTGGGATCTCGGCCGCGAGGCCCCGGCCGTGCTCGAGCCCCGGAGTTTCGACACGGTCATTTGCCTGAATGTCCTTGAGCATATCGCGGACGATCGGGCCGCGCTGCACCGGATGCGCGCCTTGCTCAAGCCAGGGGGACGTCTCGCCTTGCTGGTGCCCGCCCATGCCTGGCTCTATAACGGGTTCGACAAAACGCTTGAGCATCACCGGCGCTATTCCAAACCGGGGCTGACGCGCTTGCTGGCCGAAAGCGGTTTCAGAACCCAGCGGAGCTGGTATTTCAATGCCCTGGGGGCCCTCGGGTGGTTCGTGAACGGCAAGTTGCTGCGCAAGACGCTGTTACCGAGCGGACAGATGAAGCTTTTCGACCTTTTGGTCCCGCTCCTGAAACTAGAGCGCTGGATCCCGCTGCCACTGGGAATCTCGGTGATCGCCATCGCCGAGGCCCTGCCAGAACCGAAGGAACGCTGATGGAAAGGCCTTGCCTATCGGTTATCGTCCCCATCTTCAACGAAGAAGAGGTTCTCGAGGCGCTCTACCAGCGCCTGACCGGGATCGCGGCAGAGCTGGGCGAGACCTACGAGTTCGTCTTCGTTAACGACGGCAGCCGAGATCGGATTCGGGCAGCGAGAGCAGAAGGAGCCTCTTGGCGAGCCCTCGGGGCAATCCCCCTATTGATTCTCCTTCCCCGGGAGGCCCATAAGCGACAAGAAACCCTGGTTCTCGCTTCCCTTGCTCCAAGGTCCAGCCCACCCTACAATGAAGTTAATTCGTACACTTGAGCCGATCTGGCCAGGGCTGGCCACGACAGAAAGGGCAAGCAACCGTATGAAAGGGTTGATCCTGAGTGGGGGGAAGGGGACGCGCCTGCGGCCCATCACCCACACCGCTGCCAAACAGCTGGTTCCCGTCGCCAACAAGCCGATCTTGTTCTATGCCATCGAGGCGATGCGGGATGCAGGGATCCGCGAGATCGGCATCATCATCGGGGATACCGGCCCCGAGGTGCGGGCGGCAGTGGGCGACGGCTCGGCCTGGGGCGTCGCGGTCACCTACCTGCCCCAGGAGGCTCCTTTGGGTCTCGCGCATGCCGTCAAGATCTCCGAGGAGTTCATGGCCGGCTCGCCCTTCGTCATGTACCTGGGCGACAACCTGATCCGGGGCGGCATCACGTCGTTTGCCCGGGACTTCGAAGCTCAGAAGCCCGACGCCTCGATCCTGCTTGCCAAGGTCCCCAACCCCAACCAGTTCGGCGTGGCCGTGCTCAACGGCGAAGGCCGGGTCATCAACCTCGAGGAGAAGCCCAAAGCCCCCAAGTCCGACCTGGCACTCGTGGGGGTCTACCTCTTCACCGAGACCATCTTCAAGGCGGTCAACGCCATCCACCCCTCGCCCCGCGGGGAGCTCGAGATCACGGACGCCATCCAGTGGCTGATTGACCAGGGCTACCGGGTCAACCCCCACCTCGTCACGGGCTGGTGGAAGGACACCGGGAAGCTCGCCGACATGCTGGAAGCCAACCGCATCATGCTCGACGACCTCAAGGAAACGGTCGTGGAGGGTGAGTTGGTGGGCGATTGCCAGATCCAGGGCCGGGTCGTCGTCGCTAAGGGTGCGCGCCTTGAGAACTGCATCGTGCGCGGGCCGGCGATCATCGGCGAGAACTGCAAGCTCACTAATACCTACGTCGGCCCCTACTCCGCCATCAACCAGGGCGTGACCATCACCAACGCCGAGATCGAGCACTCGATCATCCTGGAGGGCTCGTCGATCCTGGACATCAACGGCCGGATCACGGACTCGCTCTTGGGCAAGAACGTCGAGGTCACCCG